>Ga0116227_10008745_pt1 | contig 18836 bp, 15 predicted proteins | sample S1TSphgellanicum_FD_89693 | JGI IMG/M metagenome (GOLD analysis project Ga0116227, IMG submission 89693) | Host-associated microbial communities from peat moss isolated from Minnesota, USA - S1T2_Fb - Sphagnum magellanicum MG | ecosystem: Host-associated > Plants > Peat moss > Unclassified... | reverse complement strand
TTTAATTTTCCATTTTATACTATTTGGATAGATTTTAATAACCTATCATTAGATAATGTTAAATCTTTATGAGGATGTTTGCTAGTGATGTTATATTGAAATATTGGAAGAAATCAAACATTTTATATTTTTTTCACATGTTTTAAATTGAGTAAAAGTAAATGACATGCCTATTTTTTTCTTTTTATAAATAAATAAATAAATAAATATTTAATAAATTTAAAATATTTCTTCCCCTACAAACATTTATCCAAACCAAGAGTATGTTGAATTAAGTAAATGTAATGTAAGGATACACGTGCATTAAAAATAATCTGTAAAATTGAAAATATTTAAAAGTAAAGTTGACACACCTAACCTTTAAAACAATTATATAAGTTTAATATATCCCAAATTGGATCAAAATAAAGGACATACCTACCTAGCTCATATCACCTACTTATATATTTAAATATGGAAAATTATATTTATAATATTATCCATCAAATTTATCAAAATTTGTCATACATTCGATGAAACACTCAAATCATAATTCCCATTTTCACAATCCTTTTACATGCCTATTGGCTCTATGTCCAAACCCCACCACCTCAAACACATGAATTGATCACAATGTATCCTATATTACCAAATTTCAAAGTGATTTCATATGTTGCAACCATTGTTTTGAGGTTGTAACAAAAGTATGAAAGACTATGAATGTAAGTTGAAAACAAAGTTGAAAGTTAGGTTTTTCACCTACACATGAATTAATTATGGCATTTCAAACAAAGTCTTGTAACTTCAATGAAGGCATTGGCCTTTCTTTTAAACGAGGGAAAATGTCGCAACATTAATTTGGGTCTATAACAAAATTCTTCATAGCGATAACAAAGTGTTCTTCTTGACATGAAAAAAAGGAGTTACATGCTTCCAAGTGGAATTGGTTGAAACAATACATTAGTTATGACCCTAGCACCTAAACCTTGAGAGTTCTCCGGAAGACATGTAGAAACATCGGATTCACAATTGTTTCAATGATTTCATCCTTCATCCACAAAAGCATACATGATTCCCAACCATCCATCCAAACTTGCATTAAAGATTTGATTGGCCAAACCCAAGATTGGACAAACTATGGCCTAAGAACATGATGATAGTAGCCATAACCAATCAAAAGATATTTGACCTACAATGTTCACTCACTCACCAAGTCCACATAAACCTTCTCCTTACAAATTATTCAACAATGAACACATAACATTAGGTTTATCACGTCGTATGTTTCATTACACACGCACATCTATACATGGATATTAACATGAAAAGATGAACATGAAAGAAATCAATCCATGAAGGAAGGTAGTTTGTTTGTTTTTGTTTGTACCTATGAAATCCATCAAACCAGGATACTTCAGATCATGTTTTTGATATCGTTGGAAAGCTCTCAACGAGAGGAGGGTTGCATGGGCTGAACCAAGCCCATTTTGAATCTCCTTTCTAATTTGGTACTCATGCTACAATATTTTCTTTACTTGTCCTTTAAATTCAGTTCAACATATTACCAAACTAACTAAATAAATAAATAAATCATTAATAAATAAATAAACACTTTCAAACCCCATCTTGATCTTAATAAAGCTGAACACTAAGTTCTTTAGGACCTAATGAGTTATTAACTTGGGAATGTTATTGCTCTATTTAAATAAGAATAAAACTTATTTGGCACAAATGTTCACCAATTTTCTTTTCCCCCCATTTTTGTGACATCGAAAATTTGTTGAAAATTTCCAAAAAGATTTAGAAAAATTAGTCGAATTTTACATTAGAAAAAAAATAAAAATTCCCAAATCATTTGGAATATTTTAAAAAATCCAGAATTTTTAAAATTAAAATTCGTTGACACTTAATTGTTTAAAAGTGTCAATTTGCTACTGCTAGTTTTCTTACTAATTTGCTTACTATCATGATTTCCCAAGAGTAAATTTGCTTACTACTTATCTAAAACACACTTTTTAAGGGTTTGAAATTTTTTCCTACTCAGTTTGGAATTTTAAAAAAAAAAATTAGAATTAAAAAAATTAAAACCCATTCACACATAATTGTCTAAAAGTGTCAATTTACTACTACTAATTTTCTTACTAATTTGCTTGCTCTTATCTTAAACACAGTTTTTAGGGTTTGGATTTTGTTCCTTCTTCTTCTTCTTCGTCGTCGTCGTCGTCTTCCCCTCCCCGTTCGTTGTCTTCGTTGTTGCGGTCTGCTGTTCCGAAGGGCCGTTGCTGGTGTTCGTGAGCTTCATTCCCGTGTGAAGAAGACGAGACAAGAAGAAGAAGAAGAAAAACAAGAACAAGAACAAGGCGAAGAGTTGGAGGAGGAGTAGGAGGACTTGGAGGAGGATGGTAGTGACTTTGGACTGTGGCGGAGGCCTACTGGGTCTTACACATTGTCAGCAAGTAGTGAATGGCTTTCTGGATGGACCAGGTTTTCGGAACGGAGTGTGTGAGATGAAGAGAAATGGCTTCCAGAATGGTACTAAATTAGTTTGGTCAAGAAAAATGAAGCAGCAGCAGGAACCGACAAGGGGAGTGAGGCAGCGAAAGAGACCAGCTGGAAAGCAGCGAATACAAGCAGTGGCAGCGGCATATCCACCTATTGCAAAGACTGAGAAGACTTTCAGGCTGCCTATTGACTATTACCAGGTATGAATGAAATGGTTTTGTTGAAGAATAGGAAGAAACCGAAAACAAAAATCAGGAAATTGTGTGCATGTCTTCTCAGCGTGGAGGAGGAAATGATGGACGTGGAATATATAAATATCTTACTGGGAGGGGGGGAACCAGATCTTGGGAGCAGATATGCATCATTTGGCAGATGCAGTAGTTCGAGGGTTTGAAGCACGAGTGAACAATCCTCCTAGAGAAGGCTTCAGTCAGCAAGCGCTTCTTGCACGTCTTGAAATCTTAAGAGGAGCACGCGATACCTTGGCTGATCCAGAATTACGGGCTGATTACAACCAGGCACTTGTAGAAGATGAAGCAGGCACTCTTGTGTTGGATGTTCCATGGACAAAGGTGAAAAATTCTATACTCTTCTCTTCTCTTTCTCCCGGAATAATTCTCATGTCCACATGCAGCAGCAAAACAAGCTGTTAATACAATGCACTATTACCTGAGCTTTTTGCAGTGTAGGGTTTTGTACTGTGGAAGTTTGCAAAAGAGTACAAAGTGGAAAAAGAATAAGGATACTTCGAGTTTGTTTCATAAAGATGTTATGTTTGGGGAAAAGGCAGGTTGGGGGAGCATTATGTTTACTACATGAGGTGAGGGAAGTGGAGGTGGTGTTGCAAGCAGGACAAGCCCTATTAGGGCAGCAGCAAGACCTTCCAAAGATGTTGCATCGAGATGTGGTGCTTGCCATGGCGTTGTCATATGTAGAGCTTTCCCGAGAAGCTATGGCCGAGTCACCTCCTGCTGTTGTAAAAAGTTGTTCTCTTCTCGAATCTGCCCTGAAACTGCTCCAGGTATGTTGCTGTCTACTTTCTCCAACTGTACCCATCTATCATTGTCTGCGAGATGTGTTCTCAATTACAACTCAGAGAGCGCAAATTTGAGTGCAAGCTTCTTTCCTGTAATTTTGTGGTTAAGCTCACAGGGGTGTGACACACTGTTTTGCTGATTGATTAGCGCCAGGGCTGTAGATCCAAGGGGTTTTCACAGGTGAACTGTTTGACACCATTAGAGCTACCTATATTATCCACAGGAGACTCACACCCTGTTTACATGATACAAATGCAGGAGGAAGGAGGTAAGATGCTGGCACCAGATTTGCAAGAGCAGATAGAAGGAACATTAGAAGAGTTGGGAGCTCGCTGTGTGCTGGAGCTGCTAGCACTGCCATTGGACAAGGATCACGAAACCCAGCGATCACGGGGACTTCAAGGTCTGCGCTCCATATTATGGACTGTGGATGAAGGAGGGAATGGTGCTTCACTAGGAGGCTTTACTCATGAACAATTCATGAGGGATGCCTTTGCTCTTATGACTGCATCTGAGCAGGTGTGATATTGATTTCTTCTCTTTTTCCCCTCTTCTGAATTATTGTCTGCATTCCTCATCTATATTTCTGTATGTAATGCTGAAAAACCTACAACCTCAACAATTTGGGAGTTTTGGCTGTCTGGCACACTGTAGCAGGTAGAATCACATCTGTTGTTCATTCTCCCTCTGATGCTGATGTTCCCCCTTCTGTGTTTGAAGGTTGTCTTATTCACATCAACACCAAGCAACATCCCAGCAGAGAGTTCTGAAGTGTATGCAGCAGCACTTGCACATGTGGCTGCCGGATATGTTGAAAAGAAGCCTCATTTGATTCAAGAGGCTGATGCCCTCTTTCTTCAGCTGCAGCAAACAAATGCTGATGTCACTGACAAGGAAGCCTCCAACACTAACCTTCAGTTTCCACTTGAACGAGGAATGTGTGCCCTTCTTCTGGGTGAGGTTGATGATTGCAGGACATGGCTAGGCCTGGATGATGAGAGATCACCTTTGCGAGATCCAGCAGTAGTGAACTTCATCTACTCCCATTCAGTGGAAGGTGAAGAAGAAGACACACTTCCAGGACTGTGCAAGCTTTTGGAAGGCTGGTTGACTGATGTAGTGTTTCCAAGGTTCCGAGACACAGAGTCACTGCGAGCAACACTGGGAGACTACTACGATGATCGATCTGTGCTCAACTACTTGGAAGGTTTAGAGAAAGTTAACAATTCTCCATTGGCGGCAGCAGCAGCAATTGTACGAATTGGAGCAGGTGCTGGTGCTGCTGTGAAGGCCACCTTCAAGAGGGTATTTCCGTTGGGTAGAACTAAGGATATCCCAAGCACCACTGTAGCCCCTGATCAATCAGCTGAGCTTCCAAAAAGAGATTTTTCACGATTTGTATCTCATCAGGGAACTGATGGGGAGGCTATGGCATCTGGCATGGTGCTCCCTGGTTCAATGGATGGTTCATCAGATGCTGCATATGAAAACTGGGGTTCCAGTGGAGACAGCAATGGTGGAGTTACTGCAAATATGGAAGCTGGAAATGTGTCAAATCTGCCTGAAGAATGGCGTTTACGACCAATCCAAATTGCTGCCACTGGAGTCTTGTTTGGAGCCTTAGTTATGGCTGGCTTGCGCTACCTTCCATTGCACTCACGGGTTGCAAATGTGTTGAATGCTACTACTTCTTCGGTCTCCTCTCTAGGTCTGTTTGCCCCATTCATTCTCACAGAATTGCTGAATGAGACCAGCTTTACTTCCTCTTACTGTCTTTTCTTTGCATACTGATCTGTCATCCTCATTGGTAGTCGTTCAGAATATTTTGGACCATGAAGCCTTACAGTTTGTGAGCCAAATACTGAGTCATCATGAAGAAAGTAGTGTAATTGCACACATTGAGATAATGGATTAGATTAAGGCTTCGACAGAGAATAGGCTGAACAGTGTGATGATGGGTGTATGCAATGAATGCAATGAAGGGGTTGAGGAGAAGGAAGCAGTAGGAGTTGAGGTGTCCAAAATGGATGCCAGGTTGGCGGAACAGATTGTCCGTAATTGGCAAACAGCTAAAGCACGTGCGCTTGGCACCTCTCATTCTGTAGTGGAGTTGCCCGAGGTACACTTCTCCTCAGAGCAACTCCTCTAGCCTCCCCAAAAACCTTAAAGTCATGTTGAATTGAGTAAGGATCTGGGAGGAACTTCTGAGATACTGCAGGGTAGTGACCAACTCATCCCGTGGCTTATGTGGGTGCTGGGACAGGTACTAGAAGGAGAGATGCTCAGGAGCTGGAGGGACCGCGTCAGTGATGTAGAGCGTAATGGTTGGTACTGGGAGTACAAGCTAGTTGGACTCAACATTGATAGTGTGACTGTAAGTGATGATGGCCGAAGGGCTACAGTTGAGGCTACCCTACAAGAGGCAGCTCGTCTTGTGGATACCAAGAATTCTGAACATAATGATTCATACCGCACCACTTATACTACACGTTATGAGCTACGCTATGGTACCAATGGTTGGCGCATCACTGGTGGTGCTGTCCTCCGGACTTAAACAACGAATACCTTTGTTCTGATTGCTTTTTAGTTATACTTCAAATGCTACTTTTTTGGGTGGGCTACATTAACCCCACATTGTATGGATTGTATGCTAGTTAAGGTAGAGACAAGTGTGCAGTGTTTAGGAAAGTTGCATTGGTCAGCACAAGCTGTATACTGCAAGAGTGATATGTTGCACAAGTTGTATACTGCAGGGATGAAGAACCTTTCTACATGCTAGTCTTCCCAGAACAAGGAGGTGGACAGTTGTAAGATCAAGCAATCTATCAAAGCCATGAGAAATGGCATGGGTGTAGGCTTACACTTTTGAAGGTACACTAGCACAGACTGTTGTTGCTAGTTACCTGTGATGTATGTTGCCCTGCCCTTAACGTCTTTGTGCTTTGGATCAATCAATGCCATCTGGTAGCTCCGGTGATGCATGCTGTCCCTGATATGTAAAGTTAGTGAACTATCTGTGAAAGCATGCCAATGAAGGCTGCTGGGGATTGTTGAGTCATCAAAGATAGTCAGGAACTTGCCAGAAAGAGTGTTGTAGATGACAATCTCATCTGAGAATGTTTAAGTTCTGGAACTTCTCATTCCTGGGGTTTGTTCTTGAGTTGTTTAACAAGCTGCAGCTGGAGCTGATTCTTTGCCAATGCTCAAAAGGATACAGGTTCCACCTGAAGCAATTCAATGGGAGTAAATGTCCATGAGTTGGATGCAGCAGATCGTATTAGGTGATGCTCTCCAATTGAATTGACCTTCAGCTCAGCTGGGTCCTCTTGGAGTGCAATCCTCAGGAATATAATTCAACATGCAGGAATGCTGCCTGGTTACAATCATTTAGAGGAATAAAACAAGCTTCAACTTCTCTCTCTAGGAGAACAAATGGCAAGAACTGAGCTGGAAGAGGAACTTCAGTCCTGAGCTATCCTATTGGAAGGTCAAGGAATTTCTGCCATGGGACAGGGAAATGGAAAGAGAGGTGAGTGTATACACTTAACTCTTTACAACCTGACACTTGATTTAAGATTGAAGTTTTGATTTGGTACACTCAGGAACAAGATTTCCATTGAACAAGGGTTGAGGCATGTTATACTTGCCTGTGGGATGAAATGTGAGCAACTGGAACACTATATAGGCGGTGATGGGCAAAGTTGAGAACAAGGCATTCTTTGCAGAATGATGCTTACATACCATCTAATCCAATATTGTCGGCTCACATAAACTCCTGGTGCTTCTCTTCTGCAATGAGCTCTATTTTATCCCCTGCAGTGCAGCAGGTATATCCATCTGAGACTCTGATAGTGGCCTCTTAATGCATCACTGCAACCAAGCAAGCTACTGGCACCTGTGAGCTTCTTCTTGTTTTGGATGCACTTTCACCAACCCGTGCAAAAGTAGCATTGCTCAAGATGCCTGTGCTGAGAACATTATCACTTCCAACGCCTCTTTGTCACAGACAATCAAGCAATATGCCGACCAGATGGCCTCTCTGACAAACCATATCCATATCACACCAGCACCTGTAACTAAGCACATGCACAAAATGCAAAGTAGAAACGTTTCCTTCCCTAACTCAGATAGAATGCAATGTGAGATATCACACTAGCAAACGGTGCAAACAAGCTTCTATACTAACCAGGGACACAAAGCATTCAGCAGATGGATACCTCGGTTATGCATAAGGGTATGTTATCAAATGTCCGGTTAATAACTGCTGATTAATGTGTTGGTTATACCCTGATTATAGGGTTTATTTTATTTTATTTAAATTTTAAAGTTTTTGTTTAAATTTTTAATTTTTTTTTCTGTATTAGTATTTAAAGATTGATAACCTAATTCAATGATAATCAGGTCATCCAAGTAGGTTATTAGATTTTGGAAAATCCAATGCCAGGTGGTTATCAATTTAACTGGTTACCAAAAAATCAATAATTGACGGGTAGGTTGTTAATAACCGCCTTGATAACCGTGAAATTATAAATTCCAAAAGTTGAAAAAGAGGTGATTTTTGAGGTTTTCTTTCAGTCGCCAGAAGTGAGAAAAAAAAAAAAGAGTTAAAGTCGCCTGATTCATATATTTGGTTTTCATTGTATAGCCAGAAATAGAGAATGATGATTTATAGATTTTTGCTTTATTTCTGGTTTATAGCCAGATTTGGTTAAATCTTCATAGTGATGATTAGCCATTTCTTCTACATCTTCCTATGGACGACCGCCACTTTGGCTAAAAACAAAAATTCCAAAAAAAAAAACACTGAAATTTCCTTCACCTGTTTGACTACATGCTGAAACCCCAAAAGAGAAATATGGCGACTAGAAAAATTTTAAAACACATAATTTGTGGCCATTTTGAAAATAAAAATAGCCAGAAAAAAGAAAGGCTGATTCCTGCTGCCGTATAACCGAACACTAGTTACCATCCCTTCGTGCGGTTACGGGAAGCACGTGATCCAGAGACTCTCGCAACAAACCCTAAAATCTCCTCTTGTTGCACTTGAGCGCGAGCGCGCCGCAGCACAAGAATCACTCTTCTCTCTTCTCTCGTATTCTTTGTCTCTCTTCTTTCTTCTTCTGTTGTTCCATTCCTTTCTCTAGCACTTGCGTGCGATCAAACGCTCCGTCGCTGGAATGTTGTTGGTATCAGTTGCGGTGTGCTCTGTTTCTCTGCAGACGGCTACAAAAGTTTTGGTCATAGGTAGGAGGAGGTTCCCGTACCCCGTGACAAACCGCCGAGTTGTATGAAGCAGATCGCGGTTGCGGAAGCGGAGTCGAGCAAGCAGGAAGGAGGACGGTAGTGTGAGAAAGGCTTGTAGCAACTGATCTTGTGGAGTTTTCCTTTTGTTTTGGTTTTGGTTTGATCCGCAGCAGCGGCAGCAGCAACAAACAACCATGACAGGCAAAGCGAAGCCCAAGAAACACACGGCCAAAGAGATTGCGATGAAGATCGATTTGGCGACTACGAATCGTGGCGGCGGCAAAGAAGGGTTAGCGGATCGTAAGGGGGTTGACAAAGGCGGACATGCGAAACTCGCATGTCCGATTTGCAAGGCCACGGCGCCGGACAGCAAGAGCATGCGCATCCATCACGACGCTCGTCACCCGAAGCTGCCTTACGAGGAGGAGAAGCTCATCAACCTGCACGCATCCACCGCTGCCGAGGAACCAAAGCCCAAGCCTGGGGTTCGAGGCAGCTTGAAGAAACCGTAATAGAGACAGGGACAAAGCTCTACAGGCGATGGCCACGGCGGCATCATCATCATCATCGCCTCCAAAATTCCTCCTCAAGGTGTGAAACTTTTGTTTGAGAAAGAATAGAAGAATAGAGCATCACTGGACTTTTCCTTATCCGAGAGCAAGCACTAGACTCTTCCGTCAAGCATCTTGCACTTGCAACAAGGGTTTTGTTTGTTTACTTTTGGCAGTGAGTCTCTCTGGATCACATGGGTGTGTTGCACTTCCTTCATAAAGAAACCAGTAGAAGAAGAGTAATCTTCTGCAGCAGCAGGAGCTGCTGCTTATCTGTGCTTTGTTTTGTTGCACAACGCGGATTCTTGTACGGTTTCTGTTCTGGTCTCATGTGCCATCATGATGATTCCAGGAGCAACAAGCACTGTTGCCAGCTATGTGCAAATCCCCCCCCCTTCCCCCTTCCCCTTCTCTCTCTATGCTGCACAGTGTTGAGCTTTGACTGATGCACAGAATTCCTTGCAAAGAATTCGTTTGCCACAATTGTACTGAGAATCCTCTGGAATTCTAGCAGAGAATTCTCTGCAATTGTACCAAGAATTCTCAGATATTCTACCTTTCAAAAGCTGGAGGCTGTGCACTATTTTGCTGTGACAGCCTTCTTCCTTCAGTTGGATATCGATGGTGGATCTTATTTTTTCCTGGACTGCAGTCTTCTGCAATGATTGAGCCAACAATTGTAAGGTATTATGAAAAGTTGGAATCTCATTTCCATACCTCTGGCAGTGAGATGTCGAGCTGAAGAAGAACGAGAAGAAGAAGCAGAAAAATACGTAATGCAGGAGGGTTTGAAGAAGGTCTGTGAAACCAATTCAGTGTGAAAATTTAGCATCGGTCTTTGATCCTTCAGTGTTGGAATAGGATTTGTGCATAACCGAATCTCTTGATTTTTGCATCTGCTGAGGTCTTCTGAGGCTCTGCATTGTTGAGTAATGGGATACTGAGTTATGCTGCATGAAGCTGTTTTATGTATTTGATGACACTACAGTGATTGTGATGATGACAGTGTTTTCACAATGCCATTGCATTAGTGATTTCTTTCTGCTGCAATAAAGAGGAACTGGCCAATGATAGGCAAAGTGCATGTAAGATTTTTCTCTTCAGGCTGAAGTGGTTCCTTTGTGGTCACTACAAACTATGCCATGTATTTGCAAAATAGAATAGCGTATCCTGCACAAATTTTGCTTAAGTTTCAACAGGACCAAGGGTGAAGTGACTGTATCAGCTTTGATACACAGGTCCCAGGATTGTAAGTTTGAACTGGATGATGCAGAACAATGCAGTGTGGCAAGCTGCAATCTCTTCATGCACATGGCTACTGGCTGTGATCCTGGGAGAGAAATATGTACCCATAAGAACAATGTATGAGTGTTTGGCATGTATATGCAGTTTTAATCAATGGAGTTGTTCAGTGTTCAAAGACAGACCATTCCAAATGGATACTATTCCATGTGTTGAAATGTCTATCAGTATATGACAAAGGCAATGTTGCAGCTTCTGAACAAAATGGATTTGAGGGGATGGTCCACTGTGAATGGGCTGTGGCAGATAGGGAGACACCCAATGTTGGCCAAGGGAGGGAGGCTCATTATTGGTATTGATCTAGAGGTATATCTCCACAATCTATACGTTTTGTTGTTGTAAATTTTGCTTACCATGTTGTTGGATTTAGCAAGGCCAATGCAATGGCTCAGAATAAGTACCACAATAATCTTCTTCCTATGCCTGGTGTCACTTTGAGTGTTCTCCACTGCAGTCCAGAGTACCCTCATCAGTCGTAGCATCATGAGGAAACACATTTCTGCATGAGCAGGTCAAGAGGATATGATCAAAGTCTAACCTGGCTGGCAAGGTGTACAAAGTGGCTATAGCTTGAATTGAATCTTTTCCTGAGGTTATACACACCACAACTATATTTTGTTCTTTGCTAAGGTTGCTGTGGCATGTTACTGCAATCCTGCCAACCGGCTTTGTCGGAAGGATGCTTTGGTTTTGGGAGAGTAAGCAGAAAGCGCAGTAGTTCTAATGTTTGGTTGAATGGAATACTGCATCCAGATAATCTTAAGTGGGGAGATGACTGATGAGCAAGCCATATCCCTCTTACAGAAGGACTATTACTAATGGTGCATAGCTGCAACTAAAGAATCCAGAAGTAGCCAACTCCATAATCTATGACTCTTTTGCCACAAAACCTCCAAATTTCTTGTCCATCAGCCAAATCACTATGTAGCAGGTGACAGTGAGAATTGCTCTTATGGAGCGAGCTGTCTAGAATGGAATGAGATTTTGGTAGCACTTGGTGTCCTGTGACACTTTGGTTGCCCTTGCATTTCATGTACTTTGCACAGTGAAAGGAGTTGCTTGTTGCTTCCCTCTCCCCCCTTGGGTTCTCTTTTTCTAGGCAACTTTTATGATTGGCGGCATTACAAGGAATTAAGTCACTGCATGCCAGTTCCTGATCAACCAGACTAGTCTTGTGGCAAGGGGGCCAAACAGCCTACATGCACAGGAAAATGTCCTCTCAGCTGCAAAAAGTTTCTCTAACAGCTGGGCTTCTGCACTGCTCAGAGGCAAAAGTGTAGAATGGCTTTGCATATCTGCTTAGTTCACTATGCCTGCTCCACTCTGTCAAGAACTGAACAACTTGGTTGGAGGGCAATAAACAAGCCATTGGAGGAAGAGAAAGTAGATGCCTGGTGGGTGAAGAAGGAACAAGAGCAACCTTGTGCATTAGCCTTCTTGTTCAGCCTCCACATTGGTTACTGGCCAGCCAGCTTTGTGGCTAGGTTCAGCTAACTGGTGTACATATGTGCCCCCTTAGAGTGAAAAAACATCCACTAATTCACCAACTGGTCGTCCAATGTGGCACAACTGCCAAGTGTGAACCAGCACCCACAAACACACCTTGAAGGATAGATGGATGACATGTGGACAGATGATTCCTTCTCATTATATTCCTATCTGCAAGCTAATCACAATGGTTAGCTATGTGCCAACCATCCACATGTAATGTATCTAGGATCTATCTAGCTACCAGTTCCACCAGATTAACATTGTGAATAAGTGGAGTGGATTTAGCTAGCCTATTCGGGAGCCTTCATAATAGAGCCTGATCAAAAGAATCCTATGATCAGCAGCTGGCCATGGAAGAAGGAAATACCAAACAAACCAAAGTTTCCAATCAATAAGAAAAGATAGAGTAAAAAGCAAATCCCCCATTTAAACCTAAGTAGCAGAAGAAATGGGGGCACACACATATCTGCCCACTACTTTGTTGTGAACTGAATGCTATCTGATCTTGAGATACATCTAAGTTTAACTTAAAGCCCCCCTGGAGAGCTGCTGGGGTTATAAATCATTGCTATTTCTTTGTCCATTAATGCTAAGGTTTTTTTGTCCACTCTTCAGAGCTGGATAAAAAATCTGCTCAATATAATAAACCCAGTGTCTTAATGAGCATTGATGAGCTTACAGTAAAAGCCCCCTTTAACAACTCTGTTGCCAAAAGTGTGAGTCTCTGAAGTGTTGGGAAATTATTATTATTATTATTATAATGTTTTATTTTAGCAAATGAACTTGATGAATGCAGTGAGAGAACTAATAAGAGTAAACCTGTAGTTCAATATTGAACTGGATTTTTTTTTTGTGTTTGTTATCAAAGCTGAACTTTAAAAATTGCAAGACTTTGCAGAGCAGGAGAAAAGGATGGAGAAAGTTGTTCTGCCATTTTGGTTAATTAGAGCAGATCTTTTGGGCTTTTTCATTATTATTATGATATCTATTTCCCCAAACTTGCTTTTTGTCTTCACAAAGGGCTTTAGAGCATGTAAAAGGTAGATAGACTGCACAGCAAGTATCCAATGTTTGATCTGCATATTATGATTGATCAAAGCTACAGAACGAAGATTGAATTGTGTTGTGGATGGGTTTAGGGTTTCCACAATTCAATCTTCATTTTTAGCTTTGATTGATCATGTATGCAGATACGGGACCCTATGTGGATGATGAGCACCCAATTATAAGAAACTGGGTATATAAGCCATTGTGAACTCTAGACAATAAATAAATACCCAAATTGTAAAGGAACTGGGTGTGTATAATCTGTTGCATACATGAAACAGAAGTGCAAATCCCTGCACATATGCACACACACACACACACATATCTTCTTGCCTTATCTTGCTCCATTTTGTGAGCTCAAGAGATGCTCTCCATGGATGTACAGTGCCTTCACACCGACCACTGGCCATTGGCCACCTCTTGATCTACACACATCCATCATTGCCATTGCCTTGTTGTCTCCAAATGTTTTACTTTATGATTCACTTTGTGCTTTACACTAGGTTAACTCCCATTGGTGGCGGCATTCCTGAAATGCAAGCCTACACCTCGTTTAGTTTAGCACCCTTCATTTTGGGAAGGAATGTGCCCACCACGACGCTAGGGCTAGGGCATTACGATAGATGACCGAATGTAAATGGCAAGTGGAGAACAAACACAAGTGATGTAGTGACATGATATAGCTACGAAGAGGAAACCATTCCGTGAAAAATCTCCTCTTAATGCACAAGCCTCCTTCATGGAGAGAGATCTATCTCTCCCCTTATATAAACCCAGATTCTCACAAATTATACCAAACTTGCCAGTCAGAGTCACCAAGGATGAAGAATGCCACAAAGAAATCTTGAAATTTTTTTAAGAAAAAAGATTGAAGATCCCATGGTGGACCATGGTGGTGGTGGTGGTGGTGGACCCCTTTTTTCCTTGTTGGATATTGGATAGATGGTTGTTGATACACCACCTCTTATTGCTGACAACAAAATCTTGACTTTATTATTGAAAAAAAACAAAGTGTGTGTTCTTCTTCATCATGGCCACCCTAAACCCTAAACCCTAAACCCTACTACTAGCATGGCCACACACCAAGTTTGTTTTTAGTTCACCCAGCCCCACTTTTTTTTGTGAGTGCAAGCCTCATAAAAACAACCACCCAAAATCAAAAAATTGAAACCCAATGCTCAATGCTGGTTGTGTGGTGACTTATTTCCTCTCAAGTCATCACAAAAATCAAAGGAAGGATTGGTTGCTAAACCAAAAAAAATTGAGCATTGAACATGCTAAGGCAAAAAGGAGACCCAAAGGCAAGGTGACTTTAGGGATAACTCTTGTTATATGAGCCCTCCCCACCCCCCCCCTTCCACCCCTTTTTGCTATTGTGATGAAGAAATGAGTATAGTATATTGACTAGGTCTTTAGGTATGTAGATAGGGAATGTAAGGGGGGTATTATGTAGGTAGGAAAGTAGATAAGGCACTTGGTGGCTATGATAGTAAGTAGAGATTCATGTGGATGGATGGGTTTAGTACATTGCTATACACCATGGTTAGTTATGGATGAGGAATTACAATGAAAAAGTGTTTCATATCCCACACATCATCATCCATCCTGCACCATCATCCATCTCATGTAGTGCGCCCATAGGTCGTTGGTGCACTTGTTCACTCTCGCCTTTTACCCAACACAAATCCTCCAAGACTCAACTCAACAAGTCTACAAAACCAAGGGTCGGGACCAATGGGCCCGACCAAACAACAAAACTAGCAACAAAACTAGTTGTCTGCTATTATCACAAAGTACACTTTCTTTCTTAACAAATTCCTGGCTGTTGTTGCTTCTATGCACAAATTATTCCTTCTTCTTCTTCTCCTTCTAGAGTCATAAGTACACAAGTCCCTTTTTTTTTTTCCTTTTTTTAATTATTTTTTAAAGGGTTTTTTAGGGTCCTTTTTCTTTTTTTTCTTTTTTTCTCCTAAAATTTTTACAAAGTACAAATCCATATTTTCTATGAATTTATAAGAATTAAAATTGGTATTGAAGTGAAAATCTTTTTTTTTAAACTCTACTCTATTTTTAACGAGTATTATATTAAATTGTGAAGTAAAAATTCATTTTACTTTAAAATAATTTAAAAGAATTTGAATGGAATTTTTTTTTTGGTGAACTACAATCCATTAATTAGAATGTTATTTATTGTAATAATAATTTTTTTAATAATGTAAACAAAAATCATTTTTCAAGTTTTTTGAAGGTGAAAAAAAAAACTTTTTAAAGGTAAAAATCCCATTTCAAAATTGTTTATGTAGCCAAAAAATAATAAAGGAAATGTAATATATCTACAAAGAAATTTAGGGAAAATGTTTTCCATTCTGGTTTTGCTTTTTTTTTAATATAAAAGTTGTAAGAAAAGAAAATTTACCAGCTATAAAGTTTTTTTTTATTTTAACCAAGGACAAAAAAAACGTACCAAGTCCTGTTTTTCAGATTTAGGGTTTCGCTGGAGAGCGAAGAGGAGGAGGAGAAGGAGGAGGCGGAGGAGACGGGTAAAAAGTAAAAAAGTACGTGGGAACTTTTTACAAATGGATTTTTAATCAAAAAAAGCATTGCAGATTTTGGAGCCGAATCTGGACGGCGTAGATGCGATTGTCTTCTGGATAAGCCAACTTGAACCGTTGAATCGACGAGATGAAGATCTCTCTCTCTCTCGCACAAGATCTGCTTTGTGTTTCTGGTAGCGTTTGCTGCTGCTGCTTCTTCTTCTTCGCCCTTCCACCACAGCTTTTCTCGTCGTCGTCTTGTGTCGCGAACGCTTTGGAAATTTGTGCAAAATAGCCTAGATTTATTAGTTCTATTGTTATTCCCTCTATTTCTGGTCTGGTGAATTGCTGGTTTTTTTTCCCCTTTTTTTTCCCCTTTTTTTCTTATTTTTTTGGTTGTGTTTTGTGTTGTGTGTTTTTTGGTGCTCTGGTTTTGTTGTTGCAACATGATCTGCATCGTAGGTGCTAGTGGTGGGATGTTTTGCGAGTACTGCTGCAGTGATGATACTAATACTACTACTACTACTAATAATACGCGCATTTTTTGTAATAAGCAGCAGCATTTGTCGTTTGTTACCGGAACTAGTGTTGTTATTGTTGTTGCGTGTTTGCGGATGGACGATGATGATCTTTGCTGCTGCGGCTCCTCGTCTTTCTCTTTGCTTCGTTTAACGTCCAGCAGTCATATGGTGGATACGTTATAGCTATGCTTTCTCGGAGTACACAATCCGATTGACAAAGGACATTTCAGTGAGCTTCGTCTGCAGCAGCAGAAGGAGGAAGAAGTGCTTCGTCGTTTTCGTCGTCTTCTTCTTCTTCATAGAAGATGATTGTGTGATCTCTTGTAGTTTGTTATGTTCCGATCTGCTGCTGGAAGATGCTATACTTGATGTCCGATCAGACAAGAGCGTAGTTCTGGGAGTGAAATCGTTTGTTATCTTCCTTCTGATGCGCTTCTTGCTCCTGACAGTGTCTTTTTCCGTGTCGCGATCGCGGCTATGGCTGCCTTCCGCTGCACGTGCAGTCAGAGATCGAGCAGCTGGTGCGTCTTTGAAAGCTCTGCAACAATATGGATAGATAGAAGAAGAGTTTCGCTGTTCTGATCTGGAGATTGATTGTTAGTCTATTTCTAGACCCTCATGTGTACGGTCAGGCGAGAAGATCAGAGTACTGGCATTGGTGTATTCAGCGATCTGTTTCCCTGGATTGCAGACCAGCTCGTGTAGATCAAGAAGAAGCAGGGAGCACGAGAGCTAGTGGTGTGACCTTCAAAAGAGGAGGCTGTCCATGTGTCAGTATTTATCTTTTGTCTGCAAAGAAAAGAGAGAGTTCTCAGAAGCTTAATATAGGTAACAAGAAACAAGATCGTTGTTTAGCATGCTAGAGAGTCACAGCTCCTATGGCAGCCAGCTTTCGGCTTGCCAGTCCTGGCTGCCTGACTTTTTGACGTCAACAACAAATCCAGTTTCTGCTACAGCCGCGGCACAAGCTGGAAAGGTCCAGGCCGCACGAGCTGTGCAGGCCGGTGGTCAGCCATGCTTACAAGCTGCTGAATGCAGTGACGAAGTGCGGATCTGTGCACACTGTGGAACATCCAAAACGCCACTATGGAGGAATGGACCACAAGGCCCTAAGGTATATATTTTCTCTATACTTCTTACACAGCACTTTATCTGCATGCAGCTAACTATACAAACCTTTGTGTCATGTGATCAGGTCATGCTGAACCAGCTTCTAAAACTGTCTCATGGGTATGGTGCAGTCTCTTTGTAATGCCTGTGGCATTCGTCACAAAAAAGCTGGAAGAAGGTCAGCTGCTACTTCTACTAGCTCAGAACTCCAGCAGGGTTGCCACTCTGTTGTTACAGCAGGTGCTGTGAAAGGGGGAAGTAAACGCAAGCTGGAAGAAGAGATAGAACAGCAGTACTGGATTTATCAGCGTGATTCACAGGCCCTGAAACACAGAGGAGGGGAGGCTTTTGCAGTGCAACCAGCAGACAGTCTGCAGCTTAGTGGCACTAGCTGCAATATGAACTGGCAACGAAGCAGCTTGTTACCATCTCGACATCAGTGCTTTGTACACCATGATAATTCTTGCCATCCGTCCCTTCCTTCAATCCAGGAAGAGGACATGCTGCAGATGAAGAATGCCTTCACATCTGATGAAGAGGAGGGTGCTATATTGCTGATGGCACTTTCTATGGCATGGTCTATGCCTGACTACCTCTGAATATTGTCTGAAATGTTAGCTGCCAGTCTCTCATCAATGCAGTGGCACCACTAAGTTTGGGTGTACTTGGCACTGTACATAGTTAGGGCACGTATGCAAGTCATGAAGATGGATGGGTCATGTACAAATCTTGTACATGGCCACTCATGTATTTCTAAGATGCATGTGTGTGGCAGCTTGGCTTCTCTCAGTGCCAAGACTGGAACCATGTGCTGAAGTGTGCACTTTGTTCATATCACCAAGAAGGTCCAGACCTGGACAGTTGTCTACTATGCACACAGGGCCATCCAAGGTCATGTGGTACTCCAAGATGGTCAGAGTTGTCTATGTCCACGTGCAGGTCCGAGGACAAAAATATCAGACAAGATCCAGAACCTGAAGATTTTTTTGTGTCTGAGGGGGCCTCAAGTAGTGTCTTCCCCTCTGCTGGACCATTTTCTGGGAACTTCTTCTTAAGGTGTATGGAATGTTTGGGAGGGCAAGTGTGAATTGTCCTGAAGAGCATGGCATGGGGAGACCAAATAAAGCTTTGATTTGCTCACATGATATCTCCTGATACTAGTCCTGGCATCACTGCTGCTGATCAGGCACTTGATTGCATATATGTTTGTTTTCCTGTCAAGAAGTTTGGGAACTGTTGTGATCTTGTGGATAGGTATATAATCTGTCTCATGCATAACTGTCTTCCATTTCTTTTTACGGTTTCTATTGGCATTTCTCCAGATCTTCATAAGTCAGTACAAGGAATGCAAACATGCAAATTTAAGGTGGTTTCCACTTACCACTTCATTGTGTGAGAAGCTGTAGCCCAACAGGAAAATACAATGAGAGGGGGGGGGGGGGGGGGGGGCGGGTTTGTAGGAAAATCCGGGGGGTCCACAAGACCCTTTTGGGTAAAAAAAGGGGCACGTTTTTTTTT
>Ga0116227_10008744_pt1 | contig 18839 bp, 18 predicted proteins | sample S1TSphgellanicum_FD_89693 | JGI IMG/M metagenome (GOLD analysis project Ga0116227, IMG submission 89693) | Host-associated microbial communities from peat moss isolated from Minnesota, USA - S1T2_Fb - Sphagnum magellanicum MG | ecosystem: Host-associated > Plants > Peat moss > Unclassified... | reverse complement strand
GCTATTGCGCGGCCTCGTCAAGCCGGCCGTGCTGGTCCACACCGCCGGTCGCATCGGCCAACGATACGAGCAGGGTATCGGCCATTGTACCAAGGAACGCTTCCATCACCGCGCAGCCGCGTTCGGTCAGCCGGACAAACGTCCGCCGACCATCCCGGCCATCCTCTTCGCGCTCGACCAGTCCGCGCATTTCGAGAATGCGCAGCCAGCGCAACGCGGTCGTCGGCGGGACATGCGCGCCAATGCACGCGCTGGTGGTCGGCACACGCCGGCCTTCGCGCACCGCGACATACAGGTCGAGCAGGATATCCCAGGTCGGTTCACCGAACAGGTCAACGTTGAGATAGCGGGCGCGCCGCCTGCGTCCGGCATAGAATTCGCGCGCCAGCGTCAAAGCCAGACGCTGGCGCCGGACGAGCGCACCGGCATCGTCGGACACGTGCGGAAACGACGCCACCGGTGCCGCACGCATGGCGCGTTCGACTTTCCCCGGCCGCCCCGAACTGCTGCGGCGCCCGCCCACGGGACGCCCCGTCATGCCATGCTCCTTTGGTTGTAGACAACATTCATGCCGGTCGCCATGCGGAATAGCGGCCGATGCGGCGCTGCCGTGCATCGTGCGCCCAGGTGCCGATAATCAGCCCGCACAGTTGCAGCAATCCGGGAACGACCGTCAGTATCCAATAGCTGCGCCGCGCCTCGTCGATTTCCAGCAACTTGGCAAAATGGGCCATGACCACGATCAGTTGCGTCGCGCTGATCCACAACGGCCAGCCGCGATTGGCCCGCAACGCCACCCAGGTAAATGTCAGCAACGCCCACACATCGATCACGAAGTGACCGGGATTGACCTCGAACCATGTCGGGTCTCCGAAAATCAGGTGATTGGGGACGTCGAACACGAACGACGCCACCAGGATAATCGCCACCAGCCGTTCCGGTTCGTCGCCCTTGCGGGCGGCGAACAGGATGGCAAGGCAAAGCAAAAGGCGGGAAAGCCAGACAAACAGCATGAAAGGTATCGCGATCCTCTGTTCACCGGCCCCCGCATGCGATCACGCGGCGCGCGGTTGGGCTACCTCGGCCAGGGAAATGGCCTGTTCGGTCAGCACTGGCCCCGCCAGTTCGGCCGCTTCGGCTTCGGAATCGGACAGGCCAAACGCCGGGGTCGGCTTTGGATCGTTGCCGATCACCATTTCCACCTGAATCGCGTTGAGCCGCCCGTGCACCCGGGCCAGTTCGCCCCCGGCGTTGAGCATTGCCGCCTGGCTGCGGACAAGCCGCATCAGCGCATCCTGCCCGGTGTAGGGCGCAACGCCGGTTTCGCGCCGGGCGTGGACCATGGTGGAAAGCAGCCGCGACTGGCGCAGCAGGGCTTCGTCGAGCGCGTATTCCGCTTCCTTGAGGTCGCGCGTGATACGTTGTTGCGCCACATTCGGTGTCATTGCATTCGTTGTCATATCATGCCTCCGCACGATGCCCCCCGGCATCGGCCCATACAGAACGAGGAAGGCGCAAGAACGGTGCAGGCAAGTGTCCCGCGATGTGATTCAGCCATCCAGCATGTGAGAGAGTTCCGAATAAATCGCCAACCCACCCAGAATGATCAGGGTAAGAAAAACGGCGATCATCGCAATTGCCCCCAGACGCATCAACGTGCCGACCCGACCGTCAAACGCCGCGGGAAGGACATGGTAGAAACCTCGGGATTGATCAGCCGGCAGCGACTGCGCCATCTGTTGCGGCGCTGTTTCCACCCGGTCCGGTTCTGCCGGTCGTAGTCCCGAAAGCGGCCTGTCATGCCCTTCCCGCCATTCGTCATGGCGCGTTTCGGCGGCTGCGGCGATATCCGGTGAGCCGTATATCGATCGATCATATATGACCGGATCGGATGTTCTGCCCCGCTCGGCGAGCAAGAGACGGTACGCCTGGGCCACTTCGCTGCGGGTCGCGACCTGCAACTTTGCGCGCGCCAGCATGATGCGCTGGTCGACCGTGTGCGGCGAGATCCCCAGCGTCCGCGATATCTCCTTCGATGTCTTATGCTGTATGAGCAAATCAAGCACTTGGCACTGCTTTGCGGTCAAACCCATCAACGGGTCGACATCAATCTGATCCGCTGCTCTGATCAAGTCCCGGTCCCCTGTCGAACGCCCTGCAACCAGTGCCCTATCCCAACGGGCGGCCGCGGCAGTCCTCACGACGATCTGTACCAATCCCACCCATCTTCACCTAGCATGAAACCGTAGCTATGGATAAAAATCCGTTTAGTAAACATAGGTTGCTGCGCGAATCTGTCCGCTGGCGACCCATCGCGCAGACAACGATTGCACCACGCCCCGAATCGCCCGTATCAGCGTTCGGTCGCTCGATGATAAAAGGGTCGTTGCTTGGACGGTCACCGCATGCTGATCAGACGAACGCCCAAGATCCTGGCGATGAGCCGCGCGATCCTGGCGACGGCGTTCCTTGCAGCGGTGTGGGTTGAACCGTCCCAGCCACGGCATACGGCCGGGCTGGCCTATACCGTGCTGGCACTCTACCTCGGCTGGTCGGCGCTGATGGCGACGATATCGTGGCGCAGTTGGTGGTGGGATTTCCGCTTTGCGCGGGCCGGGCATGCCATCGATATCACGGTGCTGCTTGCCGCCGTGTTCCTGACCGAGACGGGCAACGGCGATTTCAGCAGCCCGTTCACGGCCTTTACGGCATTTCTGCTGATCACCGCGAGCTTGCGCTGGGGCCGCAAGGGTGTGGTGACGACCGCACTGGTGCTCTTGATCGGCTATGGCATCGCCGGCGGCGTGGTCTATCGCCTGGGCGCGGCAATCGACGCCTATCAGTTCTGCCGACGCCTGATCTATATGATCCCGCTCTCGCTGATGATGGTCTGGCTTGGCGCCGACGAGCGCGTCGCCCGTCTGGCGGGCATCCCGGAACCTGGCGGCATCCCCGGCAAGCGGCGAAAGCAGGTGCTCGCCGCCGCGCTGTCGTTTGCCCGACGCACATTCCATTCGCGGGGCGCGGCAATCGCGGTGGTCACCAGTGAAGAACCCTGGGTCGACCTGTACCGCGATATCGATGGCGTGTTCACGCACGAACGCATCGGTCCCGAGGCGTGCCCCGAGGATCTGGGCCCGGACATCGATGCGACCTTGTTCGACATCACCCGGAGCCGTCGCATCGTCTCGTTCACCGACCACCATCTCGTTCCGATGGGCGGGCCGTTTGCCTATGCCCTCGCCGAGACCTGCGAGGTCCCGCGCGGGCTGCTTGGCCGCATCACCTCGGCCAGCGGTCATGGCCAGGTGTTGGTCTGGGGCGTGCCCGATGCCGGTATCGACGACTTGCCGACGATCGGCGTGCTTGGCCGCGAAATCGGCCTGGCGCTCGATCGCGAGGAAATGGCGCTGTTGGCACAATCAATTGCCGTGTCACGCGTGCGCAATGCGCTTGCCCGCGATTTGCATGACAACGTCGCCCAGTTTCTGGCCGGCACGCTGTTCCGCCTCGAAGCGCTGCGCCGCTGGATCCGCGAGGGAGGCGATCCCGACGCGGAAATCCTGGCCATGCGCGAAGCCCTGCGCAACGAGCAGAGCGAATTGCGATTGGTGATCGACCGCCTGCGCCGCGGGGTCGAAGGCGATCGCGCCACCGACATCGTCGCCGAACTGGAAACCCTGATGGCCGAGATGGGGAACCACTGGCGCATCGCCACCACGCTCAACGCCGATTGCCGCCCGCTGCCGGTATCGATCGGCATGGCCCATGAACTGCGCCAACTTGTGCGCGAAGCGGTTGCCAACGCGGTGCGCCACGGTCAATGCAACCGGGTTGACCTGGTGCTCGAACGCACCCAAGAGGGTTTGCTGCAGATTTCGATCGGCGATAACGGCCATGGTTTCCCGGCAACCAACCGCGCACAGCGCCCGCGCTCGATCAGCGAACGCATAGAGGCACTGGGGGGGCAGTTGCGGATTGCCAGTTGTACAACCGGGGTGCGGCTCGATATCGAAGTACCACTGCCGATCGCGGCATGAACGGGATGGTCGTTGGGGCCAATGAATTGGGGTACAGGACAATGGTTTCCGTGCTGGTTGCCGACGACCACGGCTTCATTCGCGCCGGCGTCGAGGCTGTACTGCGCGGCAGCCGGTTCAGGATGGTGGCCGGCACCGCCAGCGGCGAGGAAACGCTGGATGCCATTGCCACGCACGATCCGGCGATCGTCCTGCTCGACATCAACATGCCGGGCATGAACGGGGTGCAGACGCTCGAAGCGCTGCGCCGCCGTTCCGACCGCCGGCCGGTCGTGTTGCTGACCGCAGAAATCACCGATGGCCAGTTGTTGAGCGTGATGCGCGCCGGCGTCGACGGGATCGTGCCCAAGGACGGTGCCGAGGATGAACTGATCGACGCGCTCGAAAAAGTCGCCTCCGGGCAAAAGGCGATTGCGCCGATCTTCTTGCAGCGCGCGCTCGATCTGTCGCTCAATCCCGAAGCAGGCGGCCCGCTGGACCGGTTGAATCCGCGCGAGCGGCGGATCGCCCGGCTGGTCGCGCGGGGCATGCGCAATCGCGACATCGGCACCGAACTCAACATCGGCGAAGGCACGGTCAAGGTCTATCTGCACACGATCTACCAGAAGCTGGCAATTGAAAACCGCACCGAACTGGCGCTGCTGGCAGTCAACGACCCGGCGGATTAGCGGCCCATAAGGATGGTTACGTAACCGGGTTCTGCCGGATTGCGCCGGCAGCGCGATCAGGCCAGCAATCAAACCATGGCCATGTCAAATGCCGACCGGCAACGCCGCTATCGTCAAAAACTGAAAGCGCGCGCGTCTGGCGATGCGCTGGGAGCGCGTGCGCGCGACGCGGCGGAACGGGCGGTTGAGGCGCTTTGGGCCTTTCACGAGCGCCCCGCGCCCAGCGGCATGCGGTGGTGCGACATCGATGGTTGCACCACTGTGGAGGTTTATCGCGCAGAGTTGCAACGCAACCCCGGCAACCTGCTGCAAGCCTGCCGCGCCTTTATGCCCGATTTCGAAGGGCTGAGCGATGGCGAAGCCCGTGCCATCCGCACCGTGATCGAGATCGCCGATGCGCTGCGGCTGGCCCCGGTGCAGGGGCCTGACGAGATCATGCTGCGGCTGCCGCAAATCGCCGCCTGAGCGACGGCAGAGCCCTGCCCCGCCATCGTTATTGCATCAGTTCGGTTCCAACTTCGCCTGATCGGCGGCCAGATTCTGCCACATTGCCCGTCACACGAAAGAGTCATGGGACAAAAGGCACCAACGTGGATCGGCAAGTCCTGACTATGTTTCTGCAACGGTATCGCAGCCAGCTCGCGCTGGTGGCTTTGGCCAGTGTCCTTATCAATCTGCTCGTCTTTGCCGGATCGGCCTACATGATGCTGGTCTATGACTCGGTGCTGCCCAGCCGCAGCGTGCCGACACTGATCGGGCTGTTTGCCATGCTGGCGCTGGCCTATCTGTTCCAGTCGCTGTTTGAGGCGATCCGCGCAGAGGCGCTGCTGGGCCTTGCCAACGGCGTGCACGACGATCTGTTCGCGGCGGTCCATCAGGCCACCGTCATCCGCCCGTTGCGGCAGGGGCCCGATCGCGGCGACGGGCTGCAATTCATCCGCGACCTCGATGCCATCCACGGCTTTCTCGCCGGGTCGGGGCCGATCGCATTGATCGACCTGCCCTGGGTCGTGGTGTTCATGGCCGTGCTGTTCGCGCTGCATGTCTGGCTGGGGCTGACCGCGCTGGCAGGGACGCTGGTGATGGTGGGGCTGGCGCTGTGGTCCAACCATCGCACCCAGGCCGGATCGCGCGAACTGGCAACAATCACCGGGCAACGCGCCGCCGCCGCGATGGCCGAAATCCGGTTTGGCGATGTCGCACAGGCGATGGGGATGCAGGATCGCCTGATGCACCGCACACGCGTGTGGGAACAGGACTGGGTTGCCGCGCAATCCTTTCTCGCACGGACCCTGGCCCGGCTCGGGGGCGCCAGCCGCATGTTTCGCATGCTGTTGCAATCGCTGATCCTGACCGCAGGCGCGCTGCTGGTGATCGAGGGGCAGGCGAGCGGCGGCGTGATTCTGGCCTCGTCGGTGCTGTCGGGCCGGGCGCTGGCGCCGGTCGACCACGCCATTGCCAATTGGCGATCGCTGGTCGCGGCGCGCGCCGGCTGGGCGCGAGTGGTTGCCGGCATCGTCACCTGGCGCCGACCACCATCGCGCGCGGTCATGCTTGATCCACCCTCGGCGAATGTGTCTGTGCGCGATCTGTGGGTCGCTCCACCCGGTTCGACGCGGTTTGCCGTGCAAGGCGTCAGCCTGACACTGACCGCCGGCCAGGTGCTGGCGCTGGTCGGGCCGAGCGCAGCGGGCAAATCGAGCCTGGTGCGCGCGATTCTGGGGCTGTGGGCACCGGCGCGCGGCGATGTGCGCATCGACGGCGCCACGCTCGACCAGTGGGATGCCGACGCGATCGGCCGCCATTTCGGCTATGTGCCGCAGACGATCGACCTGATTGACGGCACGATCGGCGAAAACATCGCCCGGTTCGATCCCGCTGCGCCATCGGCCGCGATCATTGCCGCCGCGCGCGCCGCCGGTATGCACGACACCATACTCGCGCTGACCGATGGCTATGACACGCGCGTGTCAGCCGGTGGCGGCGAACTGTCCGCCGGGCAGCGCCAGCGCATCGGCCTGGCCCGCGCGCTTTACGGCGACCCCTTCCTGCTGGTGCTCGACGAGGCCAATTCCAATCTCGATGCGGCAGGCGACGCCGCACTGGCCGATGCAATCGGCGCGGTGCAGCGGCGCGGCGGAATTGTGGTGATGATTACCCATCGTCCGGCGACCCTCGGCCCGGCGAGCCATATGGCGGTGATGCAGCATGGCCGAATGATCGATTTCGGCGAACGCGACGCGGTACTGCACCGGATTGCCGGCGGCGAAACGGTGCGTACGGTCGGGATCGACACCAGCGCCGGGCAGACTGACCGACGCGGGGCGGCAGCATGACCGATTTGCCGGAACAGGCCCGTGCGCTGGTCCCAGGCCTCTGGCGCGATGACGCAGCGCGCGTCGCCCCGCCAGCGGCGCTACGCCGCCTGCTGCTGGCAATCGCCGCCTTGCTGGTGGTGCTGTTCGCGCTGGCGGCGATCGTTCCGATCGGCGGCGCGGTGATCGGCGCGGGGCAGATCGTCGCGCAAAGCCGGATCAAGCGCATCGCCCATCCTGCCGGCGGGGTGATCGACGAGGTATTGGTCCATAACGGCGATCATGTCCGCGCCGGGCAAGTGCTGCTGCGGCTGGATGACCGGGTGACCGGCGCCGATGCCCGCTTTGCCGATCTGACCGTAGAACAGTTGCTGGCGCAAAGGGCGCGGGCAGAGGCAGAACAACTCGGGTCCGGGGCAATTGCCTTTCCCGCCGAACTGACGGGCGCCGGCACGCCCGACGCGGGTTCACTCGGTGCACGGGCGGCCATGGCCGACGAACGCCGCCTGTTTGTCCTGCACAAGACCGAGGAACGGGGCATGAGAGCGCAACTGTTTGCGCGCATCGCGCAGGAAAATGCCGCAATCGACGGCTATGCGGCGCAGATCGCCGCGCTGCGCGAACAGCGTCGGCTGATCGAGCGCGAACGCCAGGGCGTGCGCGACTTGTGGGACAAGCAACTCGTCACGATCAGCCGGATGAACCAGCTCGATCGCGCGGCCGTTGATCTCGACGGCTCGCTGGGATCGCTTCAGGCGCAAATCGCCCAGACCCGCGCCAGGATTGCCGAGGCACAGGAACAGGCGATCCAGTTGACGCAAAGCCGCCGGGTCGCAGCGGGCACCGAGCTCAACCAGATCAACGCCTCGCTCAACCAGCAGCAGATGCGCCGGGTGACCGCCCGCGACAGCCGGGATCGCAGCGAGGTGCGCGCACCCTGTGCCGGGACAGTGGAAAAAATCGCCTTCGTCGCGGTTGGCGATGTCATCCGCCCGGCCGAGCCGATCATGGAAATCGTACCCGACCACGACGCGATGCTGGTCGAAGCGATGATCAGCCCCGCCGACATCGACCATGTCCACATGGGCGGTGAAGCACGCGTCCGTCTGTCGGGTTCAGGCCGCGCGGCCACGCCGGAATTGCCCGGTCGGGTGATCTATGTTGCCACCGATCGCAGCGACAACGCCGAGCAAAAACAGGCCTATTATCTGGTCCAGATTGCCTTTGACCCGGCGGCCCTTGCGCAATCGCATCCTGATCTCAAAAGCGGTATGCCTGCCGAAGTGCATATTTCTTCGGGCAGCCGCTCGCTGCTGTCGTACCTGATCAAGCCGCTGCGCGATCAATTCGCGCGCGCGTTTCGCGACAATTGAGGCGATTGTGATGCGCTGCGCGCCGTTGATCGCCAGCGTTATGCTGATCCTGGCCGATCCCGTTCACGCCGCCCAGCCGGGCAAGGCGCCGCTGATCGGTCCGGTCGATGATCAGGGCGGTGGGGCGCGCGACCACGCCGATGACCGCGATGATATCCCTGCCCCGCGCGCAGGGCTGGCGGTGGCGCTGCCGCCGGAAACGCCGCCTGCCATCCGCGCGGCGGCAACATCGGACGCGCCGGTCGGCGATTGGGGCACGGCGCTGGCGCTGGCCTATTGGACCAGCCCGGCGGTGCTGGCGCAACGCGCCACGGTCAAAAGCTATGACTATCGCATTCCCGAGGCGCGCGCCGCCTATGGCCTGCAACTGAACTATCAGGTGATGGAGGGCTGGCAGCGCGACCGCGACAATCCGACCGCGCTGCAACAGGAACTGGGCCAGATCACCCCTGCCACCAGTTGGGGGTGGAGCAATTCGGCGATGGCCGTGCTGACGATGCCGCTGTTCACCTTTGGCCGCAACTTCGCTGCCGAACGCAGCGCTGCGGCGCAGCGCGCCTATCAGAAACAAGTTCTGCGTCAGGCCGAACAACAGGCGTTCTATGATGCGGTTGCGGCCTATGCCGGGCTGATCCGTGACCGCGCCGGGGTGACCATCGCACGCGACAACCTGGCCGCGATCGATCAGGAACTGGCGGGCAACCGGATCCGCCTGAAAGTGCGCGAAATCACTGCGACCGATCTGGAACTCGTCAAGACCCGCGCCGAGGAAGCCCAAGCCCAACTTTACGCAGCGCAAGCCGCCGCTGCCAGCAGCGAGGCGACATTCGTTCAGAAAATCGGCGCCCGCGCCGAAACCATGCTCGGCGAGCCGGCGCCGTTGCCCCTGCCGGTGCGCACGCTTGAAGACGCCTTTGCCTATGCCGACGCGCACAGCCCGGTCATCCTGGCCGCGCACGAACGCGAACGGGTGTCGCGCGCGGGCATCACCGCGGCCCGCGCCAGCCTGATGCCGCGCGTCGATCTGCGCGCACAGGCGCTCTATGCCAGCCAAAGTCCCTATGACACTTACGCCCGCTATAACGAGGAAATCGCCAGCGTGGTCATCACCGGACCGATTTTCGAAAGCGGATTGCTGCGCAGCCAGATTTCCGAGGCGATCGCCGCCAACGATTCCGACTGGCGGCTGATCGACGGCGCCAGTCGCGACACCCGCGCCGCGATCGCCGCCGCGTGGAACGACTGGCTGGCGCAAAAGGCCGCCGCCGCGCGCTATGCCAGCGCCGCGGTCGCTGCGCAAAAGGCATATGACGGCGCGCTGATCCAGCAGCGCGCCGGGCAGATCACCACGTTCGACGTGCTGCAAGTCGCGCTGGAAGTGCTCACCGTGCGCAGCAATGCCAATCTGGCCCAGGCCACCGCGACGATCGATGTCGCGCGGATCATGGGCCTTATCGGCGCGCTGGAGCCGGGCGCCATGCTGCCGGGCGAACGGCTTTACGACGACACCCGCCACCTCGACAAAGTCCGCCATCGGGACGACCTGCCGCTGATCACCCCGCTGCTGCGCGCGCTCGACGGCGTGACCATGCCCCACAACCGCCCGCGCGACAGCCGCGACCCGGCCGAAGCCGTCACCGCCCCCGCCGCTGTGCTGACCGATCCGCCCGCGCCGGGCGGCTGATCACGCTGCGCGAATAAAGCGCTCAACCTTGATATCGCTTTCATGCGAACGCGCCTGCGCAAGGTCATAGGTGGTCTGCAGGCGCATCAGGGTATCGGCGCGGATGCCGACATGTTCTGCCAGCGCCTTGATCGCAACACCGTGCGGTTCGACCACGTCGGTCTTGAGCCATTCGCCGGCATCCACGGCAAGCGAGGGGTGCCTTTCAAGCGCCCACCACCAGCCGATAGCCGACGCCGGGTTCGTTGCGGATGCGCGATGGCGCCGCGCTTTCGCCTTCGAGTTTGCGGCGGATGCCGCGCGCGGCGACGCGCAAGTATTCGACATCGGTTTCATGGCCGGGGCCCCAGATCGTGCGCAACAAATGCGTGTGGGTCACGACTTTGCCGGCATTGGTCGCCAGTTCGGCCAGCAGTGCGAACTCCTTGGGCGCCAAGTGCACTTCGGCGCCATCCTTGCGCACCACACGCGCGGCAAGGTCGATTTCGATGTCATCAAAGCGCAACGGCGTGGCCGGCATGTCGGGGCCGGCGCGGTGGCGCAGCGCTGTGCGCACCCGCGCCAGCACTTCATCGGTGTCGAACGGCTTGGTGACGTAATCATCGGCTCCACGATCGAGCGCTGCGACCTTTTGCGCAGTGGCGTCGCGCGCTGAAACCACCAGCACCGTCGCGCCCGCCTGCCGCAACGGCGCAATCAGGTCGAGCCCGTCGCGATCCGGCAGACCGAGGTCGAGCAGGACGATGTGCGGACCGTCGGCATGCGCGGCGGCAAGCGCGGTGGCGGCACAGTCGGCAGCGCTGACGCGATAGCCCGCCGTTTCCAGCGCGTCGCGCAACAGCGCAAGGATCGCCGGCTCGTCATCGATCACCAGCACGCGGATCGCATCGCGCATCATGCCCCCTCTACCCGGCGAAGATTTTCAGGCGGGATCAACAATGTGAACACCGCGCCCCGACTTTCGCCATCGGGGCCCTCTGCGCGGTTGGCGGCGGCGACTTCAATGCCCATTGCCTGGGCAAACCCTTTGACGATGGCCAGGCCCAGCCCCGTGCCGCCGCGCCGGTCGGATCCTTCGAGCCGGGTGAACATGCCGAACACGCGCTGTTCTTCGCCGGGACGAATGCCCGGCCCCTGGTCGATCACCGCCAGCGCCAGCCCTTCGCCCGCCGGCCGCGCGCGCAGCGTGACGGTGCCGTCAGGCCGCCCGTGCTTCGCCGCGTTGTCGACCAGATTGATCAGGCAATGGTGCAGCAACACCGGGTCGGCCATGACCAGCGGCAAGTCGCGGGCAACGTCGACGACGATCTGATGGCCCCCCAAAACGCGGCGCAGGTCGTCGAGCGCGGCAGTCACCGCCTCGTTCAGATCAACGGGTTCGAGCGCGCGTTCCAGTCCGCCGGTTTCGATCCGCACCATGTCGATCAGGTTGGCGACAAACCGGTCGAGCCGCTCCGCCTCGCCCCGCGCGGTATCAAGCTGGATCTTTTGCGCAGCATTCTCGGGATGGATCGCGCGCAGCATGCCAAGCACGGTGGTCAACGGCGTGCGCAGATCGTGCCCGATCGACGATAGCAGCGCGGCGCGCAAACGATCGCGTTCCTGCACTTTGCCCAGCGTCAGCATCTCTTCCTCGGCGGCAATCCGCGCCAGCGCCAGCCCGGCCTGGTCGAGCAGGCTGGCGAGCAACGGCGCCTGTTCGGGCGACAGCGCATCGTGCGCATCGTCACGGCCGACGCCAAACACCGCATGCGCCATATTGCCGCCCAGCACCGGGTGAAACTGCCATTCCGACACCGCCATCGCATCGCTGCCCGGTCCGGTCGGCCGCGCCGTGTCAAAGGCCCAGCGCGCGGCCACGCCATCGATCAGATCGAGCGCGTCGCGCGCCGGCACCGCCGCCTTGACCACCAGCCGCCGCCCGCTCTCGCCCGGCATGTCGGGGGCCAGCACGATCGTGCGCACGTCGAGCAGATGCGCGATTTCGCGCGCCAGCAACGCCCACAAGTCTTCGCGCCGGTTGATCCCCATCAGCATCCGCGCAAACCCGGCCAGCGCGCCGTTGCGATCGGCTTTGGCCTGCGCCAGCCGTGCCTGACGCCGCACTTGCCCGCCCAACTGGCTGCACACCACCGCCGCGCCGATCAGGATGACCATCGAAACGACGTGCGACGGTTCGGCGACGACAAAGCTGTACAGCGGCGGAACGAAGAAAAAGTCATAGGCCAGCGCCGCGACCAGTCCGGTCGCGAGGCCGGTGCCCAGCCCGTACCGTGTCCCGGCAAAAATCACCGGAATGAGATACAGCATGCTGATATCGGCATCGTTGCCATGGAGGGCAAGCGCTTCGCCCAGCACCGAGACCCCGGCGATCAACAGCAGCGAGAGCAGCGAACCGGTCAGACTGCCGCCATCACGCACCGGTTCGAATGGACCGCCGCGCGACCCTGGCGCGGAATTGCGGCCCCGTCTGGTGGGACCGGCCGATGATCGGGGATAGGGAGGCGATGGCACGGATCGAGGATTGCGCCCGGCGCGCGGCGAAGTCGAGAGCGTAAAATGGTCGGCCCCGTCTGCGATCACGCCAACCGATTCAATGCGCCCTCCCCGGCTTTTGCGGGATCAGCCAGATTGCGAGCGCCATCGCCGCGATCAGCACCCCGGTGGCATGATCGCGGCCAAGGTTCAGCCCGCCTTGCATCAGCGGCTTGTCCAGGAAATCGCCGACCGTGGCACCCAGCGGCCGGGTCAGGATAAACGCCGCCCAGAACAGTGCCACGCGGCTGACCCCGGTGCGCCACCACACCAGCACCAGCACCGCCAGCGCGCCGCCAAACAGCGCCGCCCCGCCGGCATAGCCAAGCCCGCCGTCATCCGCCGCCCAGTCGCCCAGCGCGGTGCCCAGCGTCTGCGAAAAGGTGATCGTCAGCCAGTAGAACATCTCTGCGCGCGGGTTGGCGACGCTCGCCACCGAGACTGTGCCCAGCACCATGCGCCAGGCAACCAGGGCGCCGATCACGCAGGCCGCCAGGATCGCTGCACCGCCGGCATAGCCAAGGCCGAGCGACCGGTCGAAGAAATCGGCCATGGCCGTGCCCGCCGTGGTCGAGGCCAGGATCGTCGCCCAATACAGCGCCGGGTGAAAGGCTTGCGCGCGGATCTGCGCCGCCACCAGCACCAGCAAAGGCGCGCAAAACAGCGCAATACCGGCGGCATAGCCCATGTCATATTGCTGGGTGAACAGATCGGCACCCGTCTCGCCCAGCGTTGTCGCCAGGATCTTGATGACCCAGAATCCCAGCGTGACAGCGGGCACTTTGGACAAAGTCTGGTCAACCGCATCACGCGTCATCGTCAAAAGGTCCGTGGTCAGAGGTCGAGCTTCAGAGAAGAATAGAAAATGGTCTGCCGCTGGTTTATCCCCTTGCCCCACGACCCGAGCAGCGAAAACGGACCATGCAGGTGGATCTGGGTGCCCAGGTTGACGCTGTGGACCCAGCCCGCACCGACAGAGGCAGGTCCCTGCCCGGTATATTCAAGGCCCATCACAAAACCGGGTCGCAGCTCGCGGGTCAGGACCACGCCCGGTTGCCAATAGCCGCGCTCGCCATGGCCGCGTCCGAGCACAAAGGTGTAACCGCCGCCGCCGAACAGGCTCCATTTGCCCCGGTCATATTCGGCCCATACCGGCAATAGCAGTTGTGTCGCGGTCAAGTCCCGTCCCGTCGCCAGGATGAAGCGTGGAAAGACCGCAACATCGGGCATGACGCTGCCGCCATGCTGATGCAGGAACTTGTATTTGGCGGCCAGTTCGACATCGCCTGGGCCCAGCGCCTCGCCAGTGCCGCTCTCCAGCGGCAAAGTCGCGGTCAATTGCAGATCCTTCGCCCCGCCGTAATTGATGTCGAGGCCATAGTTGTAAAGGTGGCCGGTGTCGTCCGCCGTGCCCAACGCAAAGTTGTAGATTTCCCAATGACCAGGATCGGTCGGCTCTGGATCGTCGGTCACGTAAGGCGGGCCGGACCAGGCCGGCATCGCGAACAGCATCACCCCGCCGGCCGCAACGCCCCTGATCATCGCCCGCACCGGAAACGCCCCACCCCGGCCGTTCGCTCGCTTGTCCCGCATCGGTCGACCATGCATCCGTTGCCCGTCGGGCGCCAGCACCAGCACGACAAAGGAACCGTGAATCGGCTTGCCCGAGGTCGCTCCCTGCCGATAGATGCGACCGTCTCGCCGGTCCAGCGCCGATCAGCACGAATTTCAGGCTGGAGCCCGGATCATGCGATGGCCGATCCGCTGTCCTCGGCATCGACGTCGAACGTCACACCCTGGGCCAGCGGCAGCGACCGGCCATAGTTGATGGCATTGGTCTGGCGCCGCATATAGGCCTTCCAGGCGTCCGAGCCGCTTTCACGCCCGCCACCGGTTTCCTTTTCGCCACCAAAGGCCCCGCCGATTTCGGCGCCCGACGTGCCCATATTGACATTCGCGATGCCGCAGTCGGACCCGACCGTAGACAGGTACTGTTCGACCTCGCGCATGTCGGTCGCAAAGATCGACGAGGACAGGCCCTGCGGCACGTCGTTCTGGAGCGCGATCGCCTGTTCCAGCGTGTCGTATTTGATCACGTACAGGATCGGCGCGAAAGTTTCTTGCCGCATCGGGCCCTCCTGTCGGGCCATTTCGATCAGCGCAGGGCGAGCATACCAGGACGCATCGCCATTCACGTCCACGCGATCACCGCCGTGGACGGTCGCACCCAGCGCGCGGGCCTTGTCGAGCGCGGCCTGCATCGCGTCAAAGGCGCGGCCGTCGATCAGCGGGCCGACCAGCGCGCTGCTGGTAAGCGGGCAGCCGACGGTGATCGTGTTGTAGACCTTGATCAGCCTGGGCACGATCCGGTCATACACGCTGCTGTGCACGATCAGGCGGCGCAATGTCGTGCAGCGCTGGCCCGAGGTGCCCATGGCACCAAACGCAACCGCGCGGAGCGTCAGATCGAGGTCCGCCGAAGGAGTCACGATCGAGGCGTTGTTGCCGCCAAGTTCCAGAATCGAACGCCCGAAGCGCGCGGCCACCCGTTGGCCGACAATGCGCCCCATCGCGGTCGACCCGGTGGCCGAAATGACCGGCACGACCGGATCGTCGACCAGCACTTCGCCAAGGTCGCGACCACCGACGACCAGGCCGAGCAGGCCGGCCGGTGCTTCGTCGCCAAAGCGGGCACGCACGCGTTCAAACAGCGCCGCGACGGCAAGCGCGGTCAGCGGAGTCTTTTCCGACGGTTTCCAGATCACGCTGTTGCCGCAGACCAACGCCAGCGCCGCGTTCCAGCTCCACACCGCAACCGGGAAGTTGAACGCCGAAATGACGCCGACCGGGCCGATCGGATGCCATTGCTCGGTGATGCGGTGATCAACCCGTTCCGACGGCAGGCACAATCCCTGCAACTGGCGCGACAGACCGACCGCGAAGTCGCAGATGTCGATCATTTCCTGCACTTCGCCCAGGCCCTCCGAGGGGACTTTGCCGACTTCGATCGAGACCAACCGGCCAAGGTCGTCTTTCACGGCGCGCAGTTCATCGCCGAGTTGCCGGACGAATTCGCCACGCCGGGGCGCGGGCACACGGCGCCAGGCGAGAAAGGCGCTGCGTGCCTGCGCAATCGTTTCGACGACTTCACCAGCGGTCGCTTCGCGCACTTGAGCGATGATTTCGCCCGTTACCGGTGTAGCCACCGCCCGCGTGCCGCCGGTGTACGCAGACGCGTCAACCTTCAGACGCTCAAGCAGCGTTCTGGCTTCGCTTGCAACAGAGACCGGCATGGCGGAAAATTCCTTGTGAAACAAAAATCTGAACAGGGCTGTCCCGCCGTCGACGATCAGGCCGGCACGCCCGAAAGTTCCGCAATCGCACTGTCACGCGACGCGGCTTCGACACTTGCGTAGAGTTCGAACGGATCGCGCACCGGTTCACCAAGCGCATGTTCGAAATCGGCCTGCGAGGCATGGCCTTGATAGGCGCTGCGCACCGCGTCGCCGAGATTGGATTGGAAGATACCGGCAGCGCTCACCGGCAGGAAATCCTCATAAACCAGCGGAATTGCCGAAATCAGCCCCTCTGCAATGCACGCGTCAAGGTCGGCGTCCAGAGCGAAGCGTGCCGCGACCGCCAGTTCGCCCTTGGCGGTCAGTTCATAGCGGAAATAGGCCAGGCCATCCTTGCGCAACCGGTCGAGATCGTCGGGAAATTGCGCGAAGACCGTTTCCAGGCGGTCAACATAAGCTTCGCCGGTCAGACCAGAGACGCGCACTTGCGCCAGCAGCGTATCATACAGCGCATGTCCCTTGGGAGTGAGGGCGATACCGCGCTGTTCAACTTCGCCAAATCGCGCGGTGTGCGCGCCCAGGCTGCCCTCTCCACCCGCATCCGCGACAAAGCGGATGCCTTCGCTCAGCGCCTGAAAACTGGTCTGGCGCAGCAGGATGGCGTGCTTGCGCCGGGGCGGTCCTTCAACCGTTGCCTTGGCCCTGATGCCCCGCCGCACCATTTCCGCCTGCACGGCGTCGATGTCGAGCGTGCGCGGGGTCAGGTGGTTGATGTGCGGACCCTTGAACGCGACGACATCGGCAACCAGGCGGTGCGCCGCAATCAGGCGATCATAGGTTTCTGCGGTTACACGCGCGGCATCGTGCCAGCGGAACGTCTCGATCACCTGCGCGACAAACAGGTCCGCTTCGGCCTCGGTCAGTCCGCCGGACGTTTCCGCCAGCGCAACCAGGTCCATGGCACCGGCCGAAACAATGGTGCGGCTCGCCAGCAGTTCGGCGGCCTGATTGCGCAACGCCGCATCCTCGATCAGGTCCAGCCGCAGCAACGAGGTGAAAATGCGCAGCGGGCTGATATCCAGCGATGCCTGATCGATCGGACGAAATGCCGTCGAGTGCACCGGTACGCCGGCCACGGCAAGGTCATAATAACCGACCGCCACCATGCCCATGACGCGGAACACGCGGCGCAGTGCAACCAGTTCCGCCTCTGTACCAAGGCGGATCGCGCCGTGAGGTTCACAGTTATAGTCGTCCAGATCGATAATCGGTGCAACGCAACCCCGCGCGTTTTGATCCCGTGCGACAACCTTTTTGTTTACATCCTGCACGATTTCAAGAAGATCCGCGTAAAGTGGGACTTCCTGTTTGTACATTGTCGACAAGGCATCGGAGAACTTCGCACGGATCTGATCGGGCGAGACGTGATGTCGCATGGATTTTCCCTGCCGCACAGGCACGCTGTTGCGTACGCTGACCGCATCGGCGGCGAAGATCCCCTGCGTCATGAAGCCCAACTGTGCAAACGAGGGATTGTAACGAGGTCATTCCGCCCGGTAATCACCTTCCGCTGCAAAACCATGGGTGGCGGGGCGGATGGTGCCAACGAGCGTCAGTTGCAATCCGTAACAAAGCCGACCTTTTGCGGGGGATTCGCCGCAACAACCAGTTCGCGGGGTGGCGGCGGGCAAGGACACCTCTTATACCTTGCACATGCAAATTCCGCGACGCTTTCTGCCCCCGATGTCCTTGCTCTGTTCGTTCGAAGCAGCAGCCCGGCTGGAAAGCTTTACCGCGGCCGCTGCCGAACTGAACCTGACCCAGGGCGCGGTCAGTCGCCAGATCCGCGCTCTCGAAGAAGCGCTTGGCTCGCCGCTGTTTCACCGCGAACGCCAAACGGTCAAGTTGACTGTCGCAGGCACGATCTATGCGCGCGAAGTGCGTGAAGCCCTGAAACGTATCTCTACAGCGACGCTGGGTTTTCGCGCCAATCCCCAGGGCGGCTCGCTGACTCTGGCTATCCTGCCGACATTCGGGGTGCGCTGGCTCGCACCGCGCCTGCCCCGCTTCCTCGCGGCCAATCCGGGGATCACTATCAACCTTGAAACCCGCCTTGCACCGTTCGACTTCAACGTCGAAAACCTCGACGCCGCCATTCATTTCGGGTTGGACAACTGGCCTGGCGCCAAGACAGCCCTGTTGATGAACGAGACCGTGATCCCCGCATGCAGCAAATCCCTGCGCGACGAATACGGGTTCGCCGCGCCCGAGGACCTGCTCAAGGCGCCGCTGATCCATCTGAGTTCGCGGCCGGATTCCTGGGAACAGTGGTTCACCGCCAACGCCGTCCCGTTCGACCGTCTCCACGGGATGTTGCTCGACCAGTTCGCGCTCGCGGCGCAGGCCGCCAATTCGGGAATGGGCGTGGCCTTGCTGCCGGAATTTCTCGTCCGCCAGGAATTGGAAAACGGGGACCTCGTCGCGGCACTGGACTGCCCGCTTATCAGCACCGGCTCCTATTTTCTCGCATGGCCGCCCGCCCGCGAGTTGCACCCCCCGCTCCGCGCCTTTCGCGAATGGATTGTTGGCGAGGCCAGCGCAGAATAGCGGTCACTTTCCCGGGCGCACATTTGGCGCAATAACCATTTTTTGCCGACAAGAGGCCGGGATTCCAAATTCACGCCTCGTCAACCGAATTTGACATCGCTTGCGGTGAATTGGGCGAGTGTGACGTTTTTCAACAGCAGGGTATCGTTGGCATCGAGCGTGATGAGCAGGTCGCTACCCTGTTGCTTTGTCGCGCCGAGAAGATGGGCCCAATCACTGAATTCGTTCGTGTCGAATTCCAGGATGTCGTGCCGGCTGCCGCTTGCGGTAAACGATTCCACAATCGAATGGCCAAAGCCTGCGTGAAACCATAGCGTGTCG
>Ga0116227_10008741_pt1 | contig 18844 bp, 18 predicted proteins | sample S1TSphgellanicum_FD_89693 | JGI IMG/M metagenome (GOLD analysis project Ga0116227, IMG submission 89693) | Host-associated microbial communities from peat moss isolated from Minnesota, USA - S1T2_Fb - Sphagnum magellanicum MG | ecosystem: Host-associated > Plants > Peat moss > Unclassified... | reverse complement strand
GCGTTTTGTTTGTTTCGTGTGCTTCCTTGTAGGTGGGGGGACATCTTTGGAAGTTTTGTTGTGGGGGGGGGGGGGGGGGAGGAGTAGAGAGGCATTCTATTGCAATTGCCATTACTATCCAGTACTAGATATGCATAATATTAAACTAAACTGGGTATGTAGGTGGTCTTTCTAATAGCTTGAAAATTGGCCTTTGTTATGTATCCAAAGGGCCAACAAGAGAATTGGCCCAAAAAAAGTCTTGAAGCTAAGAATTGTGCATTTTGCATACCAAACTTGAAAGTGTAAAATTATTAAATAGTCAGATCTTCACACAACCTTAACAATGTGTGTGCCCACTAGGTATATTTTTGGGCATTCGGTGTTCTAATCCAATGGTGGGGGGCGGAGTGGGGTAGAAAAGGGAGAGGATCCAATGGACTCCAAACATGTTACACTCCAAAAAGATTAGGAGTACCACAAGTCCACTTTTGAAGCTTTTATTTGCCCCCTTTAGTTGGCTACTTTTGTGCCCTTTCTCAATTAAGGGTTAACACACACACCTACAGCAAACCAAATGGTGAACAAAAAATCTTCATATAACAATTGGTGCTAAGTGGGCCCAAATCCAGCTTTTAAGTTGTGACTTGGCCCCCCTTTGCCCTTTAAGTTGGCTAGTTTTGGTACACATTCTCCATCAAGAATGGTAGGGTACCCTACACTTCAAATTGGGAAGTAGTAAAATACGGATTCTCAATGGGCTTTCTATACTGTGGAATGGGCCCATTCCGTTACCAGGCCGTATTTCCAAGCATGATTGGTTTTTGATTGTTGATTCACTTTTCAAAAGCTTTTATGAACCGTCAATTTGCATTTTAAATTGACATTCACAAGACCACAAATAAAGTTAAGAATATATGGCTGCTTGGCCCACTTAGGAAAACACTTGTAAAAGTTCTTCAATTATAGGACATAAATTTTTTAAATATTTGAATTGAATTATGGGAAAGTAGTTGTCCCTTGTTGATCTTATTAACTTGATTTGACAAAATGGAGGTCTCTATGGTTTGGGTGAGAGTTAAAATGCATAGAATCGTTTTTGACAAAGCTACAATTTTCACACGTCCAATTTGTGAGTTTTGTTATGCATATATTGTCTTTGTCATGAATTTGTGAAGGTTTTATTGTTTTTGTCCATAGGAAATAGATTGTGCGTCGGTGTAGGATTTGGGGATAAAATTGTGGCTTGAACTTGACCCAATGTGCAAGTGACATTTTATGTGTGCATATGATGAATGGGCATATTTCATAAAAATGCATGCTTCTAATGAAAGGTTCTAGATCCAAAAAGGGCACTTTTTAGTTTGAAATTTTGCCATGCCATAAAAGATAGAGTCATCAAGTGATGAACTACTTGTTCAAATGGAAAGGTAGGAAAGAAGCATGAGGCTTTATTTGGAATCCAAAACTAATATATGTAGATTTTAATGACAACAAACATGTATTTTTTCTCAACAAAGTGGTATGCCTATTTTGTTAGCATCATATTAAGAGAGCTAGGGTAGATAGGTTGATATCCAAACACTTAAAATTTTAGAGAAATTAAAATCCTTGAACATAGTTAAGTTGCTCTTCAAGTTCAAAGATGAATTGTGAACTTTCACTTGGCACACCCATCACCATGAAGAACACTCAAAATGGACAAAAAGTGGGGAAGGTAGGGTGTTTGGAAGTAGTACTTGGTTTGGCGTGATAGATGGTTAATTTGGCAAGGAAAATATTTGGAGCTTAAGATTTTTGAACATAGGTCAGTTGCTTCTACAGTTCAAAGAGGGAGAACTCTTGACACACCCCTATCAAAATGGACAAGAAATGAAAAAATATGGAATTTGAAAATAAGAGGGTCTAATGCATTTTTTTCAAGCATTTTGCTCTATAGACATATTCATACTTTTTTTTTCCCTTCTTTGTTCAATTGTTTTGAAAGTTCAAAGAGATATTGTAAACCTCCACTTGATGCACCCATAGCCATGAAGATCATTATAAAAACACAAGGAATGAAAAACATATGAATAAATGTTTGATTATTGACGTTTGTTTAATAATGGGCATGTCAAACCTTAATGTACACTCTATTCCACCAAACATGTTTATTTCACAATGTAATCATAAATCATAACTATTTCCAAAAAATAACATGATTTAGTCATGTGCATTATTGCCATTATGGAAGTTATGGAAAGTAGGTCATGTTCAAAAGCATGCAAAACATAACCATATTTTGTGAAAATTGAAATGCCTTATTTTCATCCATGTAAAGAGTGATTATGAAACTTTCATCCAAGTAACAAAAGCCTGTTGGGCAAACAAGAGCCCAAAGTGGTAGCTTGTGTTAATTAGTAGGTCATTAATGAATAGGTTGTAACTCATGACCTAACAACAAATTAAAGCTTTAAGATTCTCATGAAGGATGGTTATGGTATTATGTAGATGAAAGTTTTATGATGAGGAGTTCACATTTTTCCTTGCATGACATGAAGATTTACATCATTTGATGGTAAGGCCTTTAGATTGATTTGTGTGGTATCAAGGTACCTTTTGAGTATGTTGTGTTGAATCTTGAAGGTACATGAACATGAAAGTTTTCATTCTAAGCTTGCCAAAGTCCTTGTCAAATGTGTCTTCCTTGGTACACATTAATCATACTAGTGTGGCCTGTGCCATTGGCCCAAGTGTTACCACATCCTCAACTGATTTTTCCTTCCGAAACGTTTTTTGGAATTTATTTGAATTTTCGACGGCAGAAATCACTTAAAAATCAATATCTCCGTCATTCTGAATCCACATCTTACCAAATAAGTTTCATTAAATCCTGCTCATCAAGATCTTTCCAAGAACACCAAAGGCACATTCCAATTCCTTCAAAATTTTCAGCTATGATTTAATTTAATTTTCAGTGAAGAAATCATTCAATATTCAAGAACTTTTGCATTGCTAAGTCCAAATGTCATGAACCCAAGCCCATGCACACCTTGTTGAAAGCTTTCCAAATACACCAAGAACATGATCTGAAGCATCCTGGTTCAGTGGATCTCATAACTACAAAACAAAACAAACTTCTGTTATGAAACAAATTACCTTTCTTCATAGATAGATTTAACACTAAAACTTTTGCCCGTAAACATCTTGTCACATGTTTCGAATTAGTTAGGTTTATGCACCAATTGAAAACTAGGAAAAAAAAAAAAGCCTTATAAATTATTATTGTGTACTACTTTGTATGCTTGGAGGAAATTAAAAAATGGAAAAATTATGTTGATGTTGCACAAATCATTCAAACAATTGGAACACATTTTGAATATTTAAAATAATTTATTTTGATGCATGGTCTTTTAAAGAGATATGAAAAATTTGGCAATAATTTAATTAGATTCATTCAAAATATTAGTTAGTTTTGTGACACATTTTGTTTGTTTATTGGTTTTCTATGAATTAGAGGAGCAATAAGATTACTAAATCCAATGCCTATGTGGTTTTCTTACCCTAGAATCCAAATTTCACAAAATAAGTTTTTTAATGAAATTTATTGTAACTTGTTGTTAAACTATGTTAGGCATTGGCCCAATATCTCATGGAAGGCATGTGATGACCAATGTTAAAAATAAATTGTTTTTGAAAATGGATGCATGTTGAAAATAGATTAAATTTTGGAAATGTGCATGTGTTTTTTGTCACATTTAAAAAATGATTGAAAATGATCAAATGTTCATACCATCATGGTTCATTGTTTTTTAAATTGTAAATTACAACTTTGTTTTACATACCATTTACATCATACCCATTGCCAAGTGGTAAAGGAATTTTGAAAAGCACTAGTCTAGACACATATCATATATATGTTGTTGCTTCAATGTTATTGACCTTTTTTGTTCATCATTTTAATCAAAATTGTTTACATCCAATGCACATTACCTAGTATGTTTAAGATGGTTGTGTGTTAGTGACTTATTTGGACATTGATCCCTTGTGGTGCATAAGGTGTGAGTTGGAATTTGGCATTAGTTATGTGACACAATCCATATTAATTTAATGATGTTAGAATGTCATTTTTTTGATTCAACTAATTTGGAACAGAAAAAATGTGTTGAAATTTTCCATGGCATTTTCAAGCAAATGAAACATATTCAATCCTAATCAACCACTCAATCTTCTATATCAAAATGAACATTGATACTTGCCAATATAGCTAAACCCTTTATCACTTTTCTGCTTCCAAATTTTTGCTTATTTGCAAGTGGTAATTCAATTCCAAACAAGACCAAATTTATACCAGCAAGTCTTGACATTTGTGTGATCATGTTTTACAAAAGCTATTTGCTTCAATTGGGCCAATACTAAATTGCACAGATGACTCAACACAAACAGAATAAAACTAATTCCAAAAGTTGGTTGAACGAAATTTAATTTGGTTGCAACATGTTGAAGGAACATATAGCACAATATGAAGGGTTTCAAACTAGAAGACTATGCTTTTGATTGATAATTTATGGAAAAGTTGAATAAACCAAAAATGTACTCCTCTCTCACTTAGAATTGGGCAAAGCCATTATTTGTCCATATGGCTTTGTACACACTAATCAATTGCACAAGCATTGCTTCACTAGGATTCCTTTCACCATACGCAGATGTGTCCTCAAATATTGCCCATTTGTTTGAACTTGTGTTTGAAGAAAAGTTGCACATGGGGACAAAATTGCCACCCATAGCCATAGATATTGTTTTTTCCCTCTTTTGTGCCAGCACCAATTATGTGAACTTTATAACATTCCTTTGAAGGTGGTCAATGGTTCTACTTTTGAACACTAAGTTTTAGCATAATATACAATTACGCATCCTCAGCTTGAAAGCTGACATACAATATATCCATGAGAATTGAGATTGCAGAGAAATCTCCACAACAACAATTTGAAAGGTAAACTGACAACAATGAGTGCAGCTGCAAACTTATGAGAGTCACTCACAAAGTGTCAGAGGACATCATCACCTTCACTTAGAGTAGCAGTGACAAGCTGCCATTGGGTACTAACTACCAACCGACTTCATCGGCTCCCGAAAGTGGGTGTAGGTAATGATGAGCTGACAAGAATACTCCACATATTTGCTACTGCAATATTCCAATGCTGTTTTTTGTTGTCTGTGGAAGCTCCCAATCACATTAGTTTACAATACTTGCTCCAATTTTCAAGCCCTAAACTAAACCCATGATACAAAATGTCTGCAAAAAAATTGGACATTGCGTCAAATGTGTGCACCATGCATCAGGCGATACACAGTGTGCTCTAGCATTATACATCACAGTTCTGAAGAACAAACAGGTACATGATCAATCACACCTCAGGTAAATCCAACCAGCTTCGTATATCTCCAAATCAATCCCCATGGGTTTCAGCACTCTTGATTTGCCTGTTACTAGGATTGGTATTATAGCTAAGAGTTGTGAAGCCAATTTCCCACTTGCATAATGTAGGCTCTGCTGCACAAGTGAGTCTTGAAAATTATACAAACTGAGAAGGGGATTTATTGGATCATAGAGGCTTCTCAGATAGTGCAACGATATGGCTGTGAAGGTCCCTGGGATCCACAAAGAGCAAACCATTTCATTAAAAAGCTCCGAAAGATGCAGACAGCTAGAATTTTTTTTCACCGTTCTTCACAGCCACGAATTAGCAGAAATGAAAAGAAAAACAAATAAAATTATTGCATCACATATTGCAACCATGCACTCATTTTTCTTCACTTGGTTCTTATTGCATATTTCAATTGTGGCAACCAACATATACACGCTCTATACAGCATGTCCTAAAAGACACCCTTTTCGACAAGTAGAAATCTTCAACACTTTTCAAGTTGCCAGTCACCCATAGCAGATTGCCTGGTCCTAGAGGAACCATAATACTGTGCCCATTACCCCTCAAGAAGCCAAAAGGGGAGATTCCTTAAAATCTTTCAAATACAGTACAAGGATTCCTTTCACAGCCAACAAAAACAGAAACAATTATGCAAGCAGACAATTCCACCACAATATCAAATTGCATTGAGATCATTCAGATGGTGAAGCATGACCAAGCTTATCAGTTGCAAATAAGAGGGGCAATTAGTGCTCCCTGAAGTTTGCAGCCCTGCAAAAGCTTAGAGGCTATGGCAGAGCTATGCTGATCATATATTGGAATGATCTGAAGTAGTTGAAATATCAATGAATGCATATATTGAAGGCTACTTTCAAGACTAACCCAAATGTTTGTTGGACATCCCTGGCACATAACAACAGATTGGACAACAGATTTCAATTTTATGAACTCCCTTTGACAACTATTTTCCTCAACAATCTGAATGGAAATAGGGTTTGGAAGCTAATTAACACTAACCAAATCTGTCAGCTCATAGTTGACAAGCAAGCAAAATGATAGCATTAAATGACTTAGTTGCCTATAATTTATGTAGAGTTTTTCCTACATAATTAGGAGTTCAATATATCAATATAATTTGGAAAATCACCAATGAACTTCATGATCAAAGGATGAGAAAATTTGACCTTGTCCTAATTGGATTAATCTAAAAGTATGTTGGCTAATGGCCATACAGGATTAAGCCTTTTGGTTCTCTTAAATTAGGTTTAGTTGTGGGAAGACAACATAGGCTTGTTTCTAAAATGAAACTACCCCTCTTGCTTTTCAAACTTGCCAAACAGAAACATCAAGCCAATAGTCCAAGTAGTTGGGTCTCTTGGTTTGCCTTCTTGCAAAGGGTTGCAGATTCAATTCATCACTACCAGGCCATGCTCAATGTTACCTAAGAAACTTAGCCTAGTTATTATATGGCTTACAATTGGTTGTGGAAAATCATAAAATGATGTGGATACCTAGGGTTCTAACCCAGGGAAAGGTGACATAGGAGTGTTGCTCTGATTCAATCATGTGGTGTGCCTAGAGGGGTCAAACCTGGGTAAGGTCCTGGGTCAAGTGAAAGGCATTGCTCCCATTCTAGGGGTTAAGAAAAATGACCACATTTGACAAGGAAGAAGTAACCCTAAGTTTTCAATTTGGGAAGGGGTTGAGTGAATTAACAGGCAGCATCCAGAAAAACACACCTTCAAGATCTCGCATAGATGGGAAGAGCTTGAAACCTTACAAAATGTAAGAATATCAAGGCACCCCACATGTGCTTGGAAATTGGAATTTTATGCTTTTAGGATCAAAACATTGGATTGCAAAACATGAAAACAAAAATGATTTCAGAATTTCAAGAACAATTGCAAAATTACAAATGGAAGAAGAGATCAAACCTGACATAGTATAGGAAGAAGGCCAATTGCAACCCATGTCTGCTTGGCAATTTGTAATTCAAGTTCATCATTGATGAAACATCAAAGAAAAAGGAATTCAGAACTTTATGATGGACAAATGGGAAATCCATGATGTGGGTAGTAACAACTTGCACATGATAAGGTTGCAGTACTAGAGATATCCAAAATCTATGACAAACTTCATAATGAATTGAATGTCATGTGGCAGGTTGCAAAAAGAATGAGACTTGCACAGAGACAAAGAGAGAGAGAGAGAGAGAGAAATCCACAAATTTGCTCATCACATTGTGATGCATTTTGCTTCACCATCTGAAATCTTGAACTCCATATTTGTGAGCAAATAGTTGAGATTTACAACATCAAAATGCTTATCGTCTATGAGAAATAAGTGTTAGGAGTTGTACCTTTCCTAGTATCCAAATTTCTGAAGACATCAATGTAACCACCAGCCAGAGATCTGAAGAGTTGCAAAAGCCATGAACATTAGTGAAACAGTATGGAATCAAGTGCTGGAAGATATCTTGCTGGAGAACCTACCAGTTCCTGTGATCTGTTTGATGAGATGTGTGTGCAAGAAATGGAACTCCTTGATTTGCAGCAGAGCAAGGGTAGTAAATCCTAGTAAGGTCGAGGAGAGACCTTACCTGGTGTTTCCATTTGTTAAGCAAAGTAGTGCTATGCTTGCAACTTACAGTCCAAGTTTGAGCAAGTGGTATCATCTTCCTCTCTGCAACTTGAGGCCAAGCTTGCCTCAGCTTCATCTTTGGAAACCGTGGGGTGACATAGACCTGATTGCAGCAGATGGGGGGTTGCTTTGCTTCATGATAGGATTCACAACTCCTGAGAAAGATGTGAAATTTATAGTTGTGAACCCTTTAGCCAACACATGGAGACAGCTCCCACCTTTCCCCCAAAACAGACGTTCGAAGCCCCCATCAGTTTGTGGAATGCATGTGGATAGAAGCTCAAGATCTTACAAGCTGATTTTGGCTGGGCATCTTCTGATGTTTGGAGAAGAAGGACACATGAGAACATATTTGTATGATTCATCAACTCAAGCATGGAAGCTTGGTGGGGATTTGCCCCATGAGGTCTATGGTGTTCAAAAGCAATGTACCTTCTGGGATCGAAGCTTTCATTATGTGGAATGTTGCACAAACCAAGTGCGAGCATATGATGAATTGCATAAGGTGTGGAAGAATGTTCTTCCCATCTTGCCTCCCATTTTTCGCAGCCCAACTCTTGTGGAGAGGTATGGGCACATTCTGATTGTGGGTACCATTGCCAATTCTGGGAGCCTGGAGATTATGGAACTCAACAAAAGCAGAACAAAGTGGAGAAAGATTGAGAACATGCACCTGCAGGGTGCTGTGATTGAATGCTTCTTCCACAGAGATGGACCAGATCCAAGAAATACACCGTTAATCTGTGCTGGTCAAGGAGACCTCATTTTTGTCTCAAAGTCAGGATCTAACTCTGTCATGCTGTTGGATGTTTCTCAAGGAACTTGGAGCTTTCTGCCCTGTAGACCCTGCAGCAGTATGAACACTTTAGATGTGAAAGCCACATTTACATTCAATCCTACATTTGCTGCTGAAGTCTGAAATATTCTTTTTCCAAACATGAGCCTGCCATATCCATCCAGCTCTTATGCACATTTGGAAAGTGAAAGCCTTTTGTCTCCAGACATTGTTGTGGATCTGGAGGACAGACCTGAGAGCAAAATTCAAAGAATGGCAGGCCTAAACAGGAAAGCCTCAGATCTGTACATTGAAATGGGAAGGAAAAAAAATGATTTCTACAAACAGCTTGCTTGTTATCCATTTTGGATGCGTGAGCTGTGTGCACCTGGTGGTTTATGCCTCAGGCCTTGACACCACATGATTCCTGAATTGTGAAGAGGAAGAAAAATAAATTCTTGAGCTTGCAGTTACTGATTTCCAATGTCAATAAACTCCAAGGAACTGGTGCTTGCCTGTCCAAGAATATTAGCTCTCCTGCAGTGCACTGAAGTCAGACTAGAATTCTGACATGTAAACATCTGAGCTTGGAGAAACTGCTTGGTCACCCAATCTTCACTTGGGAGGCGGAACATCTCTGAGGGTTTGAACACAGATAAAGGGGCAGATCTAGTACAGCTATGGCAAGATGCAAAGGGAAGTTACAATCTGGAGTTTGAGAAGCTTGGGACTCATCTTTTACTGACACTACAGGTGAGAAATTGAGCAGTAAAGAAACTGATTTGAGATCAGAGCAGTCTGATCTCAACTCTGTGAAGCATTGGAAATGCCAAGTAAAGATGAGTCCCAAAGGCTTTCGGTTGCCCTCACTAACAGGTCCATTTTCATTCTACACTGTCACATGAACAGGTGAAGATGTCAGGGACAGCAGAAACTCATGAAGAGGAGAGGAAACTCTTGTTGCACACACAATGGCCACAAACAAGGAGAGAAGATCAACTTGGGCTCATCTTTGAAACTGTGATGAAGTTGGAATTTGATTCATAAACAAATGATTGTTGTGGCTTTAATGGCCATCAAGTTCTTGGTACAGATGTACAGAAGGTTTGTATATACAAAAGAAGTCCCAGGGCAATTCTGGACACCAGTAATGAATCCTTTGCACAAATGAGGCTACAATGCAGGTATTTTGAATGGGAGCATGATTTGACAACCTTCCAGATGAGAATCCTAATTGGAATGTAAATTTTTTCTTTCTCACCACTGCTGCAAACAATGGATGAGAAAATTGTTTGAATCTCTTGCTGTTGCCAAATGAATATTTTGCACTGCTCAGTCAGTTGCTCACTGTAAAATTAGTCCTTGTCTCCTTGATGAGAGACTTAGAGTCCTAATGATTGAAGGGATTTTTTAAAAAATGTGTGGACAATGCTCACTGTTCTAGGCATTAAAATAGGCACAATAATAGTACTGGTTGCTGTAGAATAATCAGCACTCAAAGAAAGACCACCGAGTGTTTGATGGCTCCAACTCTGAAGATGTGTGCACCTGCATCCAGCATGTGACTGCCATCCTCCTTCACTCTACTGAGATGTCTGCAAGGATCAATGCTGAAGACCAGTTCACGCTGTGCCCCTGGACTCAGGTACACACTTTGGAAATCCAGCAGCTGCTTTAACGGAGCACCATTGACTCCTGCTCGAGGAGGTGATGAGAATAGAAGCACTTGGTGATTCCCACCCCTGTCGCCCAAGTTTTGCACTATAACGCTGACTGTAAACATGGAGTTCTTACAGGTTCCTGTCCTCCAAGAGAAAGTAGCAACCATTCCCACCCAAGCTTTAGCCTTATCATGCCTGATTTCTAGCCATGGACTTCAGGAGAATAAGTGCAGATTTTTCCTGCTCACAGCACTGTATTCTTTTTGTTTCTGAACTTTTCCCACAATGATGACTTTTAGGTTTTACAAGGACCTGTTCCTATGCAGAATCTCCACAACCAGTATGTTCCTATTCCAAGATCAACATAAAATATCACATCGAATATGGGCGATCAGGTTTGGACATTTCTGCCCTCATAACCCTTAAGAACAGAGGTAAAATCTTATGAACATTGTGGTGGCAAATTGGGGACCATGCCAGAGTGCTCCATTCTTCACTGAAATGGCAATTGGTCCCAAATGACAAAGATGGAACTTGAGTGAATCCATACCTCTGTCCTTCTCAGAGCACAGAAGCTTGCCACTTGAGCCCCCATCAGAACCACACATTTGCTCCTGCAAGGTGGGTACAGTCACAGCAGATGGCGCTGACGCAAATTGGTGTGCAAAGGTTGTGTAGCTTAAGCCATACCCAAATGGATAGATCATTGGTCCAGTGTGGAACCGATAGGTTCGGCCTGGGTAACCTGAAGAATTGTCTGGCCGCATTCGCATATCTGCCATGTCAATGTGTGTGTACTTCTCTGGATACCATGAAACAGGTAGCCTACCTCCTGCACATGTAGATTCACCATGCAAAATCATAAGAATCACTTGGCAATCTCAAAATGGGTCCTGCTAACAAGCTGCGAACATTCTGCATTCAAAAGGTACACATGTACACTGATGTAATTCTTCACAAAGCTGTAAACCCTAATGCAGGAGGTATCCAGACATGACAGTAAAATCCTCCACATTGCTGCTGCAATCTATAATGAGAGACACTTTCATACCTGGATTATGGTCGCCAAAGATGATCTCAGTTATTGCTTGGCCTCCGGCCTGCCCAGGATAGCCCACCCACAGAATGCTTTGAATGCGGCTGTCCGCCTTTGCAAAGGATATGTCTACAGGTCCTCCAGACATGACCACAAGAACCACAGGGCGACCAGGTAGGACACTCCCCGCGACAGCTGAGATCAAATCCTGTTGGTGACCAGGTAGGAGTAAGGTCTTTCTGTCGTGAGATTCTGCTTCCTGTTCCTGGGTGAGCCCAACTACGAGAACGACAGCATCTGCTCTCGATGCTGCTTCTGTGGCATGCGGAATGTGATCAACATCCGCACAAGCAGTATCTAGACATCCTGGTGCATAATGAACCTTGTCGTAGTCTCCAATTCCTAACAGTACCAGTCCCTGGAGAGGCGTAATGTACTTACAAGGAACGCCTGCATTTAGGGTTTAGGGTTTAGGAATCAACACCATCTGGGATAAGAAGTTACATTCCCTTTTCGATCCGGGAGATCCACGCACATTCTTACAGCACCGGCTGAGGGGAGCTTGAAACAGATGGCATACCTGCGTAGTTCCCAAGCATTACGTGCGACGCATTCGCATTGGGACCAATTACTGCCAACGTCGTCTGTCCCCCGCGACTCAAGGGAAGGGTTTGGTTTCTATTCTTCAAAAGAACAATACCCTGCCTTGCAGCTTCCACAGCAAGCTCCTGATGCGCATCAGAACAAACGTCCCCTGGACCCAATGACCCATATGTCTGATTTGTCGGTCCGTCAAACATCCCGAGTCGCATGCGCACCAAGAACAGATTGTAAAGCGCTGCGTCTATGCGCGACGAATTCACTTTGCCCACGCCGATTGCCGATTGAGTGTAGGTTGAAAGGTACGACCCACAATTGAGATCCAAACCTGCGTTCAGTGCGTCAGCCACAGCGTCCTCAGCGGTGAAAGCGTAATCAATCGACTCGTGCATGACCTTCACTGCATCACAGTCAGAAACAATGTACCTGCAGGCCCAACGAGCTCGCCCACACACATATCAGGTTTCGTCACAAGCAGCATTTGCAAGTTCACTGTAGATCCATGCGATATATATTATACCTACGTTATGGAACGAACATACCCACCAGCTATTTGAATGGTCTTTGAACCTCTCAAGGGAAATTCACAACAAGGGATTGAGCTGCAAATGTGACAATCTGTGAATCATGCATGTTGTACGCGTACCCATCTAGACCCCAAGTATTCCGAACAATTTCTGTGAGGAAGTTGTAATCAGCACACGTCGGGACCCCATTCACTCGATTGTAGGAGCACATCAGGCTGCTGGATCTGCCGTCTTCAACGCAACTCCTGAAAGGCGGATTGTACGTGTCTTCCAGATCTTGTATGGTGACCTGCAGCAGCTTATATCAAAGCAACCCAAACATCATTCAACGCCGCCATAGAACGTTCAACAAATAAGCCAAGAATTTCCTTGAGCTGCAAAGCAACGTCTGGTACATCCTGCAGCTGATCCAGCGAGTTGTGGCCCATGGGTTCGACTCCGATCGAGTACCTAATGTCTTGTACAAAAATCTAGAATCATGTCCTGAGCTCGCAGCTTTGTTTCTTAAGAAAGAAGCTAGAGAATTATACATCATTTCTCTACAAAACTCAATCAAGATCCACAGCTGCGAGTTTCTTCGAGTACATGAGCAGCGACCAAGTGCTGCTGCGTGGAGGAGAAGCTGCAGCATCATCATGCAACATTACCTTGGCATTCAAATGAAACCGGTCTCTGCCCTTCCAGTTATCCAGATCGTAGGCTGTGAAATGCTTGCAACAGGCTGAAACCTTCATCCTCCTAGGACCTCCTGCCGGCGCGGCACCGCCGTCCGCAACAATCACCTGGTGGTGATTCATGGGTGGTGAAGAAGAAGAAGTTGCAGTCGACCGCGCTGCCGCATCATAGCTGCTGCTGCTGCTGGACTGCAGATCTCCCTCTTGCATGCCTCTGATGAAGTGCGTTGCGTAGGAGCTTGTGAGAGCTGGATCTTCTCCAGCGGTTTCTTGTACCCTCCCCCATCTAGGATCTCTCACTATGTTGATCACCGGAGACCAGTACGTCAATCCACCTCTTCCGACGTTGAAGAAAGCCCGTGCTTCCGTTGACACTGCCTGCACATTGTTATTGCAGACACATTAGATGACGATCCTGATTCCTTTCATGATGCGCGGTCTCAAAGATGATGCAAGAGCTGAGAGCTTGAGCAGTAGTGCATGATGTTACCTGGCCGATCCGGTTCCACAGGGTTCTGTTGAAGGAAGCCGCCGTCAAGATAGGCAGAGGGAAGCTGGTGGCCTGCGGAACAGGACCTCCGAAAGACACATGCGCCACGCCATGCAAACCTTCTTGCCACCAAGTATAGCTGGGGATCCCAAGTCTGGGAACAGCCGCTGCGTTGTTGACGAGCTGTTTGATCTTCTCTGCCATCGTCAGTCGCGAGACCAAATCTCTCACGCGAACTTCGTCAGGAAGGGATGTGTCACAGAACGTCATTGTTCGCAGACTTGGATCTTGCTCGAAATCGCAACCGTATAACAAGTTCTGCATGTGCAGCAGTTCCGGCGATGGATTCACCAGCTGCAGCAGACCCATTGCGCTCAGGAGTCCGACGACCATGCAGATTGCCTGCCGCCATTTGGTCGATCCCATTTGCTTCTGGTCGACGTACCGTTGCAGCTGCAGCGAGCTATTCATGAGGAACCAACCGATTCTGCAGCAGGCTACCTACCTATCGCACCTTTGTACAATGCAGTAGAGAGAGACGCACTGCACACAATTACGCTGTTCCTGGTAACAACATCTCCTCCTTGTTGAATCTAGTTCAAGAGTGCTGATCGCCATGCAGGCCTCGGGTCATTGACGCACGCACAAAGTGACAAGCTCTTGAATTAGTTTGATAGCAGATAGCTGGAGAAGTTTTATGACCAGGACTTCGTGCTGCAGGAGAGAGTCTATGTTCTGATCGCGTTGAACGACAAGGTGATCATCAGCAGCTGCGTCTTCAAATCTTCTCGATCCTCGACGGTTTTTTCTATCCTACGGTAAGCTTCTTTCCTTTCTACGAGAGACAGAGACAAAAAGAGATCGAGAGAGAGAGAGAGAGAGATCGAGAGATCTACAGATCTATAGACAGGTATGTGAAGCCGCCGGAAAAATTGCGCTAGCTTCTAGTTCAATACTAATGCCAAGGGAATATCGGTGCAGCACACAAGAATTGCGAGTCCAAGAATGGAATACTTTGAGAAATTTGCGAGTACTCTACCTGATTTTCCTCTACTTGCCACAGAGTTTGACAAAAGAACCGAGTGAGATTCGACATGATCACAGACAGCAGCGCTCATGAGGAGGAGGAGGAGGAGGATAGGACTCCTGCAGGTTTTGGAGATCACAAAAGAACTGCAGGATCGTCACAAGCATCAGTGGCGCCATGATCATCCGTGCAGTTTTTCTATCAGAAAACACCGCAGTACAGATCACGGAGAAAACACCTCAGCGCGAGTCTCCAGCGGCAATCTCGAAGTCGGGAGCACTGAATTTTCTTTCTCAAACAACGCAACGCCACAAATTACCGTTTGCCTTCCCCGTCTCCTCGTCGCTGCGCTGCCCTGCCACTGCACACGTAGTCCAGACCAGAGTGGGGGCGGGTATTTGAAATGGCACCGAAACCCCGCCGGTATCAATCCGGGCATAAAGATTCATAGCCGCGGTTAGCAAAAAATCAAACACCAGGGGTTGATACATAACCACAGGTTTTTAAAACCCCCCTTTATTTTATATTAACCTTGGTTCTCAAAAAATCAAATACTGAGTTTTGATATATTACCATGGTTCTCAAAAAATCAAGTACCGGGTTTTGATATATAACCACGGTTCCCAAATGTTTTTGAAAAAAAATCAAATACCTGCCTGGAACTGCCTGTCTTTGACAGTTCTTTCACGAAACCCGGAGGTTCTTTGAAGGTTTTGAAATACCCGAAACCGGCAAAATTCTTTTGATCCTGAAAATTTCAAAACGCCTGGAGTCAACGGCTCCTCTGATTCTGAATTGTTTCAAATACCGGGAACGGGCGGGTATTACCGAAATCAAATACCCGCCTTGCACTGGTACATACAGGCTCGAAATCTTTCAGTGTGGCTGGAGCCTGGAGGGCAGCTTTAGTAGTGCATGTAACCTTTCTTGGCATTTGGAAAGGTGTAATGCCATAGCACCTTTACCATTTCGGCATAAATTAAATTATTTTTTGTTTTGTCGAACTTTTAAGAAATTATTTATAACTAGTGTGAACTTGGTGCATAATGCACCCGTCGAGTAATAACTGTCACAGAAAACAAAACCCATCCAAAAAAAAAAAACAAAAAAACAAAGGTCTGGGCAATGCCTGAAAACTGCCCGGACAGACAGACAGTAAATTTAATATATAAGATTTGTGCCAAAGTTTAATAAAATCAAAGTTTCCACTATCAGGTTCGACATAAATAAAATTATTTTTCATTTTGTCAAACTTTTGAAATTTTATTTATATAACTTGTGCCAGATTTTAATAAAATTAAAGTTTTCACCGTCCTTAAAAGGTCTACGGTTTCAAACATTGGTGCCTCTATTATGTGTGGTAATCCGGCTCCTCTAGCGGGTTACTTAATACATAATCCCCTTCTGAATGGATGAAAACTCATGTTCAACATCATGTCCAGATAATGAATGCATAGGGAAATGAAGGGCAAGAGTTTATGCTTGGTGAATGCGGAGTCGAGGATGAATAACAACTTCTGGATAGAAGGTTATAACTTGTTTGAGTTTCCCAACTAGCTAAATTTCTTTCTTCATTTTTTTTTTCATTTTTAAAAATTTAAAACAATTGAAATTTAATTATAAAAAAATACTAATCCTTGATTCTACATGACCAAACATTTTAAGTACTTAAAATTGATTTTGTGTAAATTAAGAGAAGACACTTCCAATGATTAATCACAACCTAAATTTGCAAAGAGTCATCATTCTCCTAGTTAGACTATATTATAAACATGGTAACAAAGACTACATTGAATTGGTATAAATTTTTAAAATTTTCAAACAAACAAAGTCTCCAAGAAATTTCAAAATTACAAGTCTAGCTATTTTGAATATTCATAAATTCCTCATATAGATTTTGATTTATGAGATTTCAAGAAAAAGTTTATAACCCTAAAAAAAATATTTAACAAAGTATTTCCTACTCTAATCGATAGCAATTTGACCTTTTTATCGAATATTTTAATGATTGCAAATCAAAATATTAGTTTCACTTGTGTTTCAAATTATCAAATCGGGAAGGAATGGGACCTCATTTTAAACATTTATTTTTCAAGATTATTTTAATATAAAAAAAAGTTCAATTTGGACAAGGTTTGGATCCTTTTAAATCTTGGTCTAAATATTTAAATCACCTTGAGATTCCAACTCCCAAAATGAAAAACCACTTAAAAGTGTTAGAATTCATTCTTTCACATTTGTGAGGATGTGTTTAAATCTTGGGACAATTTTTTAATTTTTTACATTTTTAATATATTACAAACCTTTATTTCTCAAGTATTTATGAGTGAAATTATACTTGCAAAAATAAAAGATAATAAAAAAAAACCTCAAAACTGCAAATGAAACAAAAATGAAAAAGTGATAATAAATGAAAAAAAAGGAAAACAAGAAAAAAAATCAAAACAAGGATCAAAATAAAGAGGGCATAAACTAACTTCTAATAAAAGGTTAAATTTCTAGGACTTTTAACTTCCATGGCATACTTTCATGGAACAAAAGCTTCTTTCATGTGAGGGATTCCAACACTCTTATTAGTTTTGGTGGATAACATTTTTTTTTCGACTTAAAAAACTCAAAATTCAATTGATTAACAATCACACATCATTAACCCTTCTCCACTTGGATTTGATAGTTGAAAACAATGGGTACAAACATGGCTTATTAGTAGACCAAACAATAGGACTATGCCTAGTTAATTTATTATAAGTTGTAATGACATCATTAATGGAACAATTGATAGGAGGTTAGTGTCAATCTATAAACCATTCCATAACATCTATGCACCAATTTTTTGATAATCCTTGCCAATCCAGATAATCAAACCAATAGATTGTGACACCAAATAAAGTATCTAAAATCAACAATTCTAAACTTAAAACACTCCCTAATGAAGGAATTTTGCATTTAAAAATAGCCAAATTTGATATTTAGATGAAACACATCAGCATCATTTATTCCTCTTGAATTTACAACCTATTAGGCCTTTCAATACCTTTCCCAAGACTAGCATATAACAATGCTTATAACAAAACTTTATCACATGTAACCTTTATTCGATGGTGCCTTGCATCAATAAAAATGTTGAATGGAATTCATGATCCTATAATTGATTCAACAACACAATATTAATTGTATTGTTATTTAATCAACCTTCCAATGCTTTTAATCAAGGGTTGGATGTTTCATTACAAAAAATTGAAATAAAAACTAGTGAACAACATGTTCAATATACATTACAATTAATTGCAATAACATCAAAGTTGAAACAAAGAAACTAATTATCAAAAGCATTAAGGCTATGGACATCAAAATCCACAACATCCAAGGAGACTAAAAGGTTATAAAAGTTTGGAAATAAATTAACATCAACATTTGCTTCATGAAACCAAGGAGCTTGAAAAAATTGAAGAAATCATAAGTATATTTCAAATCAATCATTAAACCACAAAAAATGTGGAGCTTTCCATGGACTCTTTTAGGTCAACTTTTTTACACATGTCCCATTTATTTGTAGTTTGTCCGTTAAGCATAGTTTGTTTCATTTATTCATTCTTTTTAGGCCCTTCAATTTCCTTTGTTCTTTAGTCATCACTACCCTTTGAGAGATTTGTTTGTCATCCTTTCATCTATGGGCATGTGTTAGAGTGACTTTTTTGCCAAACTTTTTTTTGTGTTCGTTCATTTTTGTGTTTTGCATTATTTTTCCTATATTCTCCTTTCTTTGGTTAATGACACCCATATCCTAGGCCTTGCCCATGTTGTTCCCTTTGCCTTCAATCATTTTGTTTTTAATTGGCTTTTATGGGGTTGGTCATTCAGTTTCACAAGTGTTCAACTTGGGCCCCTTCTAGCTTGCCTCATGCACTACTACATATTGTGCCTTTTTGCGAAGGGAAAAACAAAAAACCGGAAGGGTTTGCGAAGCAAAAACAACCTGCCATATTTGCGATGTGACACGCATCGCAACTTGTGGTTCACCAACCAT
>Ga0116227_10008740_pt1 | contig 18845 bp, 16 predicted proteins | sample S1TSphgellanicum_FD_89693 | JGI IMG/M metagenome (GOLD analysis project Ga0116227, IMG submission 89693) | Host-associated microbial communities from peat moss isolated from Minnesota, USA - S1T2_Fb - Sphagnum magellanicum MG | ecosystem: Host-associated > Plants > Peat moss > Unclassified... | reverse complement strand
GCAGCCGCTCAGGATAAACTGCCCCCTTCGGGGGCAGCGCGGGCTGGTTGCCCCGTGCAAGTGCTGCGACGCTGCCACGGGGCTTTCCACAGCAACCCCGCAGGGGCGGGCCGCTTTTGGCCCATCGCAGCGTCGATCGTCGGGCACAATGGGCCCGCATTGCGCCGCGGCCTGCCTTACAGTATCGCTTATGCACTGACGGACGGCGACACGGCCGTGTCGATCCTGCGGGTGGCCCACACTTCGCGAAATTGGCAGGATGAGAATTGGCCGGAGTGAAAGCCGTCGCCAACTTTATGTCTTTCCGGCGACAACCCCGAAAACGGCGATATCAGCCGTATTTGCCCCACACGAACTTGCTCGAAAGCGCGAAGTTCCACACCGAGGCCAGGATGATACCGCCCAGTACGGCGAGGGCGTCGTTGATGTGCAGGCGCTTTAAGGCGTCGGTGCTGGCGATCTGCGACAGGATGCCGATGGCGCAAGTCAGAAAGAACTTGGCCCAGCCCTTGAACAGCGGGACGAGGCCGCGCAGGCGTTTGTCGGCATAGGTCAGTTCGTTGTTCAGCACGAAGTTGAACGTCATCGCGGCCAGCGCGGCGATCGTGTTGGCAATGATAAAGGTCCGCTCGCCCACTGCCCAGTGGCCATAGACGAACCGTTCGCGCAGGATCACGCTCAGCACCAGCCACAGCACCGCGAAATTGACGACGACGCCCATCGCGCCGACGGTGGCGAACAGGGCAAAGCGGGTGGGGATCACGCGGCCCAGCCACTTGTCGTAAAGGCCGATCAGGAATTCGAACACGACCGTTCTGTCCAATTTGGATTCGCCGTCCATGCGGGCGGCAAAGTTGAGGGGGAATTCCTTGACTCGCAACGGTCTGTCGACCGTGGCGAGAATGTCGAGCAGAATCTTGAAACCGACCCCCGACAGGCGATGGGCATCGGCGCGCAGGGTCTCGCCGCGCAGCATGAAAAAGCCGCTCATCGGGTCGGTCAGGTCGACGCCGGTCACGCGGCGGGCGATGGCATTGGCAATGCCCGAGGCCTTGACGCGGTCGGGCCGGCCCCAGGCTTCGGTGCTGGCGCCTTCGGCAAAGCGCGAGGCATAGGCGACGTCGTATTCGTCGCTGACGATCGCGGCATACATTTCGGGCAGCAGCGCGGTGTCGTGCTGGCCGTCGGCGTCCATCACCGCGACGATCGGCGCGGCGGTGGCGCACATGCCCTCGATCGCGGCAGAGGCAAGGCCGCGCCGGCCGATCCGTTCGATCACGCGGACGCGCGGATCGTCGCGGGCGATGCGGCGCGCTTCTTCGGCGGTGCCATCGGGGCTGTTGTCGTCGACAAAGATCGCTTCCCACGCACAGCCGTGCAGCGCCGCGTCAAGGCGTTGAACCATCAGCGCGATGTTGTTGCGCTCGTTGTATGTGGGCAGGATCACGGCAAGTTGTAGCATGGGGCGCGCGCTTACAACCTTGTGAGCACTGCGTCACCTATTTCTGCGAGCCCCGCAGTCCCGCCCAGATCCCGCGACAGGACACCGTCGTGCAAGGTTGCCGCCACGGCCGCCTCGATCCGGTCGGCGGCATCGGCCAGCCCCAACGAGTGACGCAGCAGCATCGCGGCCGACAGGATCGTGGCGATCGGGTTGGCCAGGCCCTTGCCGGCAATATCGGGGGCAGAGCCATGGATCGGTTCGTACAGGCCGAACGTGCCATAAGCGGTCTGACGTTTACCGAGCGAGGCCGAGGCAAGCAGTCCGATCGAGCCGACGCACATGCTGGCCTGGTCGGACAGGATATCGCCGAACAGATTGCCGGTCAGCACGACATCGAAATGCCCGGGATTGCGCACCAGTTGCATCGCGGCGTTGTCGACGTACATGTGTTCGAGTGTCACGTCGGGATATTCGCGCGCGACCTCGATCACCACGTCGCGCCACAGTTGCGAGGTTTCGAGCACGTTGGCCTTGTCGACCGAACAGACGCGCCCGGCACGCCCCTGCGCGGTGCGGAACGCGATATGGGCGATCCGCTGCACTTCGGACGTGCTGTAGGACATCACGTCATAGCCTTCGCGTTCGCCGGCGGCATTGGTGCGAAAGCCCTTTTCACCGAAATAGACATCGCCGTTCAGCTCTCGCACGATGACGAGGTCGATTGCCCGGGCAATTTCCGGACGCAGCCCGGAATGGCCTTCAAGGCCGGTGAAGACCCGCGCCGGGCGCAAATTGGCAAACAGCGTCAGCGCCTTGCGCAGACCCAGGATGGCCTGTTCCGGGCGCAAGTGCCGGTCGAGCGCATCGCAATCGGGATCACCGACCGCACCGAACAAAATCGCATCGGATTCTTGCGCCAGCGCCAGCGTGGCCGGGGGCAGCGGGTGGCCATGGGCCTTGTACGCGGCGCCGCCGACCGGGGCCTCGGCCAGGGTAATGCCCAGATCGAGCGCCTCGATCACCCGCACCGCCGCGTGCGTGACTTCCGGACCGATGCCATCGCCCGGCAACAGCGCAATTTTCATGACCAGCCTCGTCCTGGAGCGGCGTGTGCCGCGAAAGAGCGTCCCTTTGCCGCGCCGGTCGGGCGGGGTCAATCAGCGGATGGCGGAATTGGCTTTTGGGTGCAGGTTGTGGGGCTTACCGCGCCTTGCTTTGAAGGTCTTGACGATTTGATTGTCATAAATCTCCGCTCGTCCAGCGCTTGTCAAAGGACGCGCGCGACGGTTGGTCCCGGACATCTTGCGGGCATGTCGGCGCGCGTCCTTTTGCGGGCTCTGGACGAGCGGATCTACTTGAAAATTCGAAGAATTCTATCCCTCGTCGCCGATCCTGCGCAAGCGTTCGATCAGCACCGTGCGGGCCGCCATCACGCGACCGTGGTTGCGGCCGCGATCGCCGAACAGCCGGGCCGTCAGTGCTGCCCCCTGCCGGTCGAGCCGCGCGAGCAGATCGGGCCATGCCTCTTGCGGCGGCGGAGCAGGGGCGGTGCCATAGCCGACTTCGCGCAGCAGCAGCGCCTCGTAGCCGGCAAGCACCTGGGTCCAGCCGCGCGCCGAAGGGGCGTGGCAGATGGCATCGAGCGCCGCGCCCAGCGCGGCGTGGAGCGCGGGGTAGGGGTGGCCCTCCGGCAAAGTGGCGGCGGCCAGCGCGGTGACCCAGCCGATGCCGGCGGCGGGCAGCGGCTCGGCCAGCCACGGCGCCCGGCTGGCCACCAGTTCGACCCGCGCCGTGGGCAGCTCGGTGCCGCCGCGCGCGCGCAGCTCGATGGCGATCGTGTTGCCGGGGATCAGCACCGGGCGCAATTCCCGGCCCCTGGCGCCGGCGACATAGGCCGCGACCAGCCCATGTTCGGCGGTCAGCACGCGGACCACCGCGCCATGTTCGCCATGCGCGCGCGTGGCACAAAGCAGGGCATCGGCGCGGATCAGCATGGCGCCTGTCCTATCCGGTGGCCCGGCACATGGGAACCTGATCCCCGCAATCGCATGAGAATTGTCAAAGTACCCCAATTACTGCGTTGGAACGGCGGCCGATGTGCGATAGCTTCGTGTCATGAAGCAGCTTTTCCAGCATGCCGCGATGACGGATGGCGTGACCGTGCGGGTCGCGGTCAATTTTCTGCCCGAGCAGTCGCGGGTCGAGTCGGGAAAATGGTTCTGGGTCTATCATATCCGGATCGAGAACGATTCGGCCGAGCCGATCCAGTTGCTGACCCGCCACTGGCGGATCACCGACGGTCGCGGCGTGGTCAACTATGTCGATGGCGAGGGCGTCGTCGGCGAACAGCCGCTGCTGGCATCGGGCGGGTCGCACGACTATGTCTCGGGGTGTCCGCTGGGCACCGCGCAGGGCAGCATGCAGGGCCATTACACGATGCGCCGCGACGATGGTTCGCGCTTTGACGTGGCCATTCCGTTCTTTCCGCTGGCAGCCGATGCGCCAGAGGGGCGATCGGGGGCGCGTTCCGCTCCGCCGGGTGAAGCACCGACCGATTGACAAGACCTGCCTCCCCGCGTGATGGAGGCCTGGATGAAGCGGACCCATCTTCCCCTCAATGGCTTGCGCGTACTCGATGCCGCCGCACGGCACTTGTCGTTTACCCGCGCCGCCGACGAACTCGCGGTGACTCCGGCCGCGGTCGGCCAGCAGATTCGGGCGCTCGAAGATCTGTTGGGAGTCATCCTGTTTCGCCGCACGTCAAAGGGGCTGGAACTGACCGACGAGGCGTCCGCCGGGCTTGATGCGATTCGCGAGGGATTCCTGCGCTTTGAAGAAGGCGTACAGGCCATGCGTGCCGGACAGTCGAGCCATGTCTATACGATTGCCTGCCCGCGCGATTTCTTTGCCGCCTGGCTGTCGGCGCGGCTGGCGGCATTTCGCAACGACAGCCCGCACGTGCGCTTTGCCCTGATCGGCGGCGACGGCGATGTCGATTTTACCGAGGCCAATCTCGATCTGGCAGTGCGCTGGTCCGATGGACCGGGCGATCTCGAAGCGATCCCGCTGGGCCCTCGTGGCACGCTGGTCGTCACCGGGCACGATGTCGCCGAAACCGCGCCGTGGATTGCCTGGCCGGGCGATCCGGCGGGCGATGGCAATGGCGACGACGGTGACGGCGATGCGTCGCGAGAGGTGCATATTTCGGTCGGCGATGCCGGCACCGCGATCAGCGCCGCTGCCGCCGGGCTTGGCCGGGCAAGGGTGCCGCGCCTGCTGGGCGAAGCGGCGGTCGCCAGCGGTCGCGTGCGAGCCCTGGGCGAAGCGGAACCGGGCTTGCGCGGCTATTGGCTGGTGGCGCCGCTGCCGCAATGGCGCCAGAAAAAAGTTCGGGCCCTCATCGCCGCCCTGCAGGAAGGCGATACCTGAGACTCTCGCCGTCTTGCAGGAAGGCGACGCCCGAACGGTTTGTGCGGACGGTATTATTATTGGGCAAAATCGGCATGCCGTGTTGACCCCTATTTAACCCCGCTGGAACTATGCATCGGGCATGGATCGTCCGAGTGAGAGTACCACCAACGCCATCGGGCACCTTCGCCGCCGCTTTCGGCAGCTACGCCGTGCGTTTCGCCAGCGCAGTTCGGCGTCATTTGTCGATGCCTATGCCACCAGCATCGCCCAGCGCGTGCCGATGCTCTATCTGGTCATCCTGTTCGACGTGATCCTGCTGGATTGCAGTCTTCACGCGGTGGAGCCGTTCGCGCTCCAGGCGGCGGGGGTGGCGCTGGCGATGATCGCGGGGATTCGCGGGCAAAGCTGGCGCCCCTACCGCGTCGCTGCGTTGCCGCTGGCCGGAAAGCGCCTTGCGCTCAAACGGATGAGCACGGTCGGCGGATTGTTTGCTCTGACGTTCATGGTCTGGACGATGGCGCTGGCCCATTATGGTTCGGTCGAACAACGCATGCTGGTCGGCTATACTCTGGCGGTGACGGCATTTGCCGCCATGGTCGCGCTGGCGCAGGCACCGCGCACCGCGTTCAACATTGCGCTGGCCTTTTCCGTTCCGTTGACGGCGATTCTCCTGTCCACAGGCGATGCCAACGCGATCCAGTTGTCGCTGGTGCAGATCGTGTTCACCGGGACGATGATGATTACGATCATCATCAACCACCGCGAATTTGTCCAGCGCGAGCTGTCTGCGCAACGGCTGGCGCACAAGCTGGCACGGACGGCACGCGAATCGCGGGCAAATTACGACCGTGCCACGATCGATGACCTGACCGGCGTGCTCAATCGCCGCGCGATCCTGCAACGGCTGCGCGAGGACGTGACCAGCGGTCAGGCGGCCAGGGAAGGATCGGCGCGGCCGTGGCTGGCGCTGATCGATCTCGACGGGTTCAAACATGTCAATGACACATATGGCCATGGTGCAGGAGACGCGGTGTTGCGTGCGGTGGCGGACCGGATCGGCGGCCAGCTCGGGGTGCGGGCGCATGGTCGGCTGGGGGGAGACGAATTCGCCATCCTGTTCGACGGCAGCTTTGACCGTGTCGCGGCGCGGGGGGCGTGCGACCGTCTGTCGACGATCGTGCGTCAGCCGATCGGTTTCAACGGCACGCAGTTGCGGGTGCTCTGCTCGATCGGGCTTTATCGGCTCGATCAGCCGGAAACCAGTGCCTGCCTCGAACGCGCGGATGCCGCTTTGTACAAGGCCAAGCAACTGGGTGACGGCGCCGTCGTGCTGTTCGGGCAAGAGGACGAGGCGGCGCTGCGCCAGCGGGCCGTTATCACCCGGCAATTCCATGACAGTGTGCTCGAAGACCGGCTGCGGCTGGTCTATCAGCCGGTGGTCGACTTGCAAAACGGGTGCGTGATCGGGGCAGAGGCGTTTGCCCGCTGGTCGCCCGATGGCCGCACCTGGCAACCGCCGGCGATGTTCATCGCGATGGCCCATGCGACCGGGCGGATGGGTGAAGTGACCCGGGCCGTGCTGAGCCGTGCGATCACCGAATGCCGGCCGTCGGATCACGGGCTTTCGCTGACGATCAATCTGTCCCCGCGTGATGTGGTGCGCGACGGGATTGCCGAGGTGCTGGCCGACATTACCATGGCGGCGGGGGGCAGTCCGGCCGATCTGATTCTCGATGTCACCGAACGCGCGCTGCTGGACGATCCGCGGCGGGCGGCGCGGCAACTGGAGTCGTTGCGGGCAAAGGGATTTCGCATTGCGCTCGATGATTTCGGGGCGGGCTGGTCAAGCCTGTCGCAATTGCGCGATCTGCCGCTCGACCTGATCAAGCTCAACGGTGCGCTGGCCGGGGCGTTGCCGAACGACCCCGGCGCGCGGGCGGTGGCGGGGATGATTGTCGCGCTGGCCTGGCAACTGGGGCTCGACTGCACGATCAAGGGGATCGAAACCGAAGCCCAAGCCGAAGCCGCGCGTGCGCTTGGCATTACCTGTATGCAGGGCTTTCACTTTGGCGCCCCGGATACGCCGGCCGCGCTGTTGGCGGGATTGCGACGCGCGGTGGCGTGATCGCCCCCGCCGTCCCCGCGTCAGTGAATCTCGCAATGCCGGGGGCCGTGCACTGCAACCGGTTCGCGCGGACCAAACAGGCGACCGCGTTCGCTGAACAGCACGAGCAGCAGCGCACCTGCGCCGCACAGCAGAAACGCCTGCGCCAGCGGCAGGGCGGTGCCGTTATAGGCCTGGCCAATGGCGATGCCGAGGCAGGCCGCGATAAGCATGCGCAGGAACGCCTGAACCGAGCTGGCCGAGCCGGCGATACCGGCAAACGGCTGCATCGAAATCGAGCTGAAATTGGCGCCGATGAAGCCCAGCATGCAGGCGTTGAGTGCGATCACCGGCATGAACTGCCACAGCGTTTCGTGCGCGCCCTGCGCCTGGAACACTTGCACCAGGCTGAACACCAGAAACACCATCAGTGCGCCGTGCGAAACACGCCGCGCGCCAAACCGCGTGACGATGCGCGAATTGAGGAAACTGGCGCAGCTCATCATGATCGCAGTCGCGCCGAACAGAATCGGAAACATCGCTCCGGCGCCGAAATGTTCGGCGACCAGTTGTTCCGACGAATTGATATAGCCCAGCATCGCGCCAAACGTCAGCGACCCGCCGATGATATAGCCGAACGCGCGGCGATCGGTCGCGGCCCGTGTCATGTTCGTCACGATCCGCATCGGCTGGATCGCCTGGCGATGCGCCGGCGCCATTGTTTCGGGCAGGCGCCAGGCGATCCAGCCGCCGATCACCAGGGCGATCAGGGCGAGGAACGCAAAGATCATCCGCCAGCCGGCGACCAGCAACACCGCCTGCCCGACACTGGGGGCGACCATCGGCGCGATCATGAACACCATCGACACCGTCGAGGTCATGCGCGCCATCGCGTCGCCGGAATGACGGTCGCGAATGATTGCCGATGGCAGCACGGTCAGCCCGGCGCTGCACAGCGCCTGTAATATGCGCAAGGCGATCAATGTGTTGAACCCCGGCGCCAGCGCGCAACCGAGCGACAGCAAAATATAGCCGGCAAAGCACACCAGCAGCACACGCCGCCGGCCATAACGATCCGACATCGGCCCGGGCAGCAACGACCCGAACCCCGCCGCGACCAGAAACACGCCCACCACCAACTGCCGGTGGTTGGGGTTGGATACGCCAAGATCGCGGGCAATCATGCCCAGTGCCGGCAGCATGGCATCGACCGCCAGCGCCTGCAACGCCATCGTCGCGGCCATCATCGCCACGAATTCACGGCCACCGATCGGTATCAACGGCGTGTTGGCAGGCGGCAATTCGGGCGCGGGTCCGATGCGGGTGATAATGGAAGCCATTGGCCGGCTATAGGGGGCTGCACGCCAGCTTCCCACCCTTATCTGCACCCTCGCCAGTGGCAGGCGGGTAGGGATATTGCGTTTGCCGTGGGCTGCCGGCCGGGCTGGACGTGTGTTGCGGTGCAGATGAAAAATAGTTTACCGCATGCTCCGCTACGATCCAAAGATAGCACTTGCATATGTCCAACGATAGACATACAGGGCCGGAAATTTTATTGCGCCGCCACGCAAAATTCGAATACTATCGTTATGTAAAAACCACTCAAATCGATTGAATTTCCCGCCTGAGCGGACAATTCCAAATTCGCAGTTATGACGAATTATCGAAATTATGAGTATCGATAGTTTCAGTAAAATCTGAGGGGGGTGAAAATCGGGAAAAATTGGTGAAAAAATATTCTAACGTTACTGAGGTAGATAGAAAAGCTGAACTCGATTCATACTTCATACTTGATAGTGAAGTGGATATTCAGTTTGACAATATCGTCGAGCTCGCGCGGATATTTTTCTCCGCTCCGGTGGCGCTTATGTCATTGATCGACACCGATCGACAGTGGTTCAAGGCTGCTGCCGGCACCGATATTCGACAAACTGCCAGGCAATATTCGTTCTGCGCGCATACCATCATGCAGCCCGACGAAGTGTTGGTGATCGAAGACGCGCGCCAGGACAGTCGCTTTGCCAGCAATCCGCTGGTCGTCGGTGATCCGGGCCTGCGATTTTATGCCGGTGCACCGATTGTGACCGATCGTGGCGTGGCTCTCGGCGCGGTTTGTGTTCTCGATCGCGAGCCGCGCGCTTTTGATGCCCGTGACCGACAAGCGCTTATGCGCTTTGCCGGCCTGGCAAAATCGTTGCTGGAATTGCATCGGCGTGACGAGTTGCTGAGCCGACGGAACGAATTCCATGCGCTGTATGAACACGCGCCAGGCTTCATAGCGACCACCGAGGGCCCCGAGCACCGGTTTACCTTTGCCAATGCGGCTTACAAACGCCTGGTCGGTCGGGACCATCTGGTGGGTTTGGCCGCAGCCGAGGCGCTGCCCGAAATTGTTGATCAGGGCATCATCGAACTGCTTGATCGGGTCTATTGCACCGGCGAACCGTATGTCGGCGAATCTGTCCCGATGAATCTCCTCGACCCGGCCAGCGGGCGGCTGGCCTCGTATACCATCAGTTTCGTCTATCAGCCCGTGCGCGATGCAAACAATGTCATTACCGGGCTGTTTTGCGAGGGCTTTGACGTGACCGAGCAGCGCAACGCGGCCGATGCGCTTGCGGCACTCCAGGAAGCGATGATCCACCGTTCGCGCGTCAACGTGATGGGCATGATGGCAACGACGCTGGCGCACGAACTCAACCAGCCGTTGAGCGTCATCACCAACTTTACCGCCGGCCTTTTGCGGCTGGCGGCGACCGATGGGCCGGCAGGCGATCGCCTGGTGCAGGGCTTGCACGGCATTCAGGATGCGGCACAACGCGCTGCGGCGATCATTCGCAATCTTCGCGATATGACCCGCCGCCGTGGACCCACCCGCGCGCTGTTCGACTTCAGGACGGCTGTCGACGAATGCATCCGCCTGGTGCGTGCGACGGCAGAGCCAGGCATCAAAATCGTCAATGCCATCCCGGATGACGTCGAGATGGCCGCCGACCGGGTGCAGATCCAGCAGGTCATCATCAACCTGCTGCGCAACGCCTGCGATGCGGTGGCGACGACAGAGCGCAAAGATATTGCGATCAGCGCGCGCATGGACGACGACGGATGGATCGTCAGCGTCGTCGACACCGGCACCGGCGTGTCCGTCGAAGCGGCCGAAAGCGCCTTTTCCTGGTCTATCTCGTCAAAGGAGGACGGCATGGGATTTGGCTTGTCGATTTGCCGGATGATCCTGGAAACCCATGGCGGACGCATCTGGCTGGACAAAAGCGGCGCGGAAGGCGCGGAGTTCCGCTTTTTCCTGCCGTTTGGAGCAAAAATCACGCAGGCCGTCAGGAAAGCGGGGCTGTTGATCCCGGCAGCCACGAAATAACCGGCCGAACGGTCGCTGCGGCGCGATCATTCCGGAAAGCGGTCGCGTTCGCCGTGAATGGTGGCCAGGGTTTCAGGTTTGAAGTCTTGTTCAAAGATCACACCATAGTGCGGGGGGATGGCGCCGCCGACCAGCGCCACTGACCGGGTCGACAAGCCGATCGAGCGCAATCGGTTCAAGAAACTGCAGGCCGATGCAGTCCAGACACTGCGCGCCCGATGCCTTTCGCCGTCGGCAAGTTCCACTTCGCATGGGCCGCCAAGGTGCAGGGGGGCGAACAGCTTGACCTTCAGCCCGCTCGTTGAGGCGTCCCGAATGATGCAGGCGTGTTCTTCCCCGTCGCACACCAGTTTGGCCATGCGCCATAGCAAGCTGAAGCGCGAGGCGTTGCGACCTTCGCCGCCTCAATCGAGGCTGTTACGTGCAATGGTATGGCGGAATGCCGCGTCATCGGCCTCGCGGTCGGCGCGTTGTATGCGGGCTGCGGTGCCGGTGGATTGCGCGCCCGTTTCGTGGCGCACGCGATCGGATTGGGTGCGTGTGACGTGCAACCCTTTCAACCCCGAACGTTCGACCCGCTGCTGCCAGCCGGTGAACTCTTCGATCGTCAGGTTATAGCGTTGGCACACTTCATCAACGGTCAGCAACCCGCCGCGGACGGCCGCCACAACCTCTGCCTTGCGGCGGGCGACCCAGCGCGTGGTGCCAACCGCGGGCAATGTGTCGCGAGTCATGGGCTCGCCCAATGGCCCGATCGCAATCCTGGTCTCGGGCGCTTCTGCTGCCATATCGTTCCCCGGTGCCGGACACGCCACGCCCTTCGATCCGGACCCGGAGCATGCCTGCGACATGGATTCAGCCGCTGATCGCGACAGGTGCCGGGATCGCCGCGTCCAGCCACGGCGCGCGTCGCGGTTTTGCCCACAAGAAGCCCTGACCGTTGCGGCAGCCCACTTCGGCAAGCAGATCGGCTTGCGCCTGTGTCTCGACTCCTTCGGCAACCACGGCAATATCGAGCAACCTGGCAAGGTGCATGACCCCGGCGGCCAGGCTTCGTCCGCGCGCATTGGTCGCGATCGCCGCGACAAATTTGCGATCAAGCTTCAGCATGTCGAGCGGAAGGGTCTGCAGGTAAACCACCGAAGAATAGCCGGTGCCAAAATCATCCAGCGCGAGTTGCACACCCATCGCCTTCAGCTTGTGCATGGACTCGATCGCTGTGGCTTCATTGGCGATTGCGGTGGTTTCGGTGATTTCCAGGACCAGCCGGCCCGCCGGCAATCCGCTGTGTGCCAGGGCGGCCTGAACCATCGGCACGACGTTGTCGGCACAAATCCACTGGGCGGACACATTCACCGAGAAATAGGTATCGGGCGGGCCATGCGCCGCTTCCTCGCAGGCGCGCAACAGGACCCATGAATCCAGACGCGACGACAGGCCGCAGGCTTCGGCAAGCGGCACGAACCGATCCGGGGCGAGTCGGCCCAGATCCGGATGATTCCAGCGCACCAGCGCTTCATAGCCCCGGACGATGCCCGATCTGATATCCTGACACGGCTGCCATTCCAGGAACAGTTCGTCCCGATCGATCGCCCGGGCCAGTGCCAGGGCGGGTCGTGCGATGTGTTCGTTGGCGATGTCGCTGCCGGCAATCGCCACACGTCCACGGCCCGACCGCTTGGCGGAATAAAGCGCACGGTCGGCGTTGCGCAACAGATCGCTTGGCGTGATTGCGTCACGTGGTGCCATTGCGCCACCGATCGTCACGCTGGGCTTGATGACTTTGCCGTGCAGCGTGACGGGCGCAGCGCAGGACCACAGCACGCGTTGTGCGACGAGTTCGAGCACGACCTGATCGACCGGGTGCGCCAGCAGGATCGCGAATTCGTCCCCGCCCAGCCGCGCGACAATGTCACCCTGGCGCACCGCCATCTGCAGGCGGCCGGCGATTTCCTCAAGCAGGCGGTCACCAATGGCGTGGCCATGGCTGTCATTGATTTGTTTGAAATGATCGAGGTCGAGATAGAGCAGGCCGCAGCTTTCGCCGTTGAGCGCCGCTTCGACCGACCGGTCGAGCGTTCCTTCAAGCCCGCGCCGATTGAGCAGCCCGGTCAACGGGTCGCGCTCTGCCTTTTCGCGCAGCAATTCGTTGCGGCGATGGAGTTCCAGCAACGATCGCGCCAGGTCGGCCAAACGCGCGAGCATGTCACGGTCGGCAGCATCGAACCTGCGCGGCACGCGATCCAGGATGCACACGGTGCCAAGCGCGACACCGTTGGCGGTGACGATCGGAGCGCCCGCATAAAAGCGGATGTGGGGATCGCCGGCCACCATCGGCATGTCGCGAAAACGACAGTCCTGTTGCGCATCCTCGACAATCAGAACCTCATTCGGCTGCATGATGGCATGCGCGCAAAACGAATGCCGCCTGGGCGTTTGGCGAAAGGTCAGCCCCACCGAGGCTTTGAACCATTGTCGTTCAGCATCTACCAGAGAAATCAGTGCAACCGGCACGCCAAATTGTGCCGCAGCGATCTGCACCAGATTGTCAAAGCGCATATCATAGTCGGTATCTAATATCTTATAGTCTATAATGGTAGAGAGTCGAAAGGCTTCGTTAGATGGAATTGGATGCGGCACAATCAATTCCCCCTCAATAATTTAAAATTTAAAAGCTGATTCATGGTAAATTTATAAAATTGCGCATTTATAATTAAAATTTATTTTAAAATTGCATCAGGAATGTCAGATTATATTTAATCAGGGGGATTTTTAAGAGATGCCGACTCCCATTTGGCATTTCGTCACCGACCTTATCATGGCGGCCGTTATCCGTTTGATGCGTCAGCAATAATTTTTTTCCTACCTCGTAATTTTACGGTTCCGCACGGTTGGCACCGGGCCATGCCAGGCCCGAACGGATCGGGGCGCCGCGCGCAAGAGCGTTGCGGTGACAAGCCAACATCTTGTTTGATATGAATTTGTGACATGGGCCAATGACAATCCGGTCGCGCCGCATTGCGCAGACCAGGATTGTCAGGACAGCCTGTCGTCTGCCGTCGGCCCGGGGTTCGGCAGTTCTGCAGCGGCAAACAATGCCACCACTTCGACCATGCTTTTGAGTCCCAGCTTTGCCAGGGCATTGCCGCGATGCATTTCCACTGTGCGCGGGCTAAGGCCAAGCTGATGTGCGGCAACCTTGTTGAGCGTGCCCTGCATCAGGATCGTCAGAACATCGCTTTCGCGTTTGGACAATTGGCCGATCAGCAGGCGCGCATCATTGCGCGCCAGCCAGGCCTGCAGCAACTGATCAAGCGTGCCGAACGCCTCATCGAGAATGCGAATGAGTGCGGCGGCCTCGAACGGCTTTTCCAGAAATTCGATCGCGCCCAGTTTCATGGCGCGCACGGCCATCGGCACATCGGCGTGCGCGGTCATCACGATAATCGGCCAGACGACCGCGCGTTCTTTCAGAATGTGCAGCATTTGCAGTCCATCGATACCTGCCATGCGGATATCGACCAGGATCGGTGCGGGCGCCAGATTGGGCAACAGGTCGATAAACTCGCCGGCCGAGCCAAACGGCCAAGCCATGATCGATGACGACGACAGCAGAAAATGCAACGACTTGCGGACATCGACATCATCGTCAATGACATAGACAGCGCGCTGCGGAGGCACAGAACAAGTCATTGGTGCTTTCTCGTTGTCGGGCACTGTCCAATCCAGCCGGTCGGTTGCCATTTTGGGTCGCGTCACGCATCCGTCTTCCGACCTCGATGGTATACCTTAATGTATCAATTTGAAACGGCCGTTCGGACCGGTCATCGAACGCACACCCAGGACAGTTGCCATGGAGCCCGCCGCAGAGCCCGCCACGTCCGGTTTCAGGAAAGTGATCCATGTCGACATGGATGCCTTTTACGCGAGCGTCGAACAGCGCGATGATCCTGCCTTGCGCGGGCGGCCGGTCGCGGTCGGCGGATCTGTCGCGCGCGGCGTGGTGGCCGCCGCGAGTTACGAGGCGAGGCAGTTCGGTGTGCGTTCGGCGATGCCTTCGACGCGCGCGGCGCGGCTGTGCCCCGGCCTGGTGTTCGTGCCGCCACGGTTCGAAGTCTATCGTGCGGTCAGCCGCCAGATCAACGCGATATTCCATGACTATACCCCGCTGATCGAGCCGCTCTCGCTCGACGAGGCCTATCTGGACGTGACGGCGGATCTGCGCGGAATCGGTTCGGCCACGCGCATCGCCGAACTGATCCGCCAGCGCATTCGTGCCGAAACCGGCCTGACCGCCAGCGCCGGGGTGTCGTACAACAAGTTCCTTGCCAAGCTTGCCTCTGACCAGAACAAGCCCGACGGCTTGTGCGTGATCCGGCCCGGCGAAGGCGCGGCATTTGTCGCAAAGCTGCCGGTGGCGCGGTTCCACGGGGTCGGCCCACGCGGCGCGGGGCGCATGGCCGCGCTGGGCGTGCAGACCGGGGCGGATCTGCGCGCGGTTCCGCTCGACACCTTGCGCACGCATTTCGGCGCACAGGCCGATTACCTCTATCGCGCCGCACGCGGTATCGACTTGCGCACGGTCGAACCCGATCGGCCGCGCAAATCGGTCGGCGGCGAACGCACGTTTGACCAGGACATCGGTTCAGGTGCGGCGCTGCGCGAGGCATTGGACGCGATCGTCGCGGTGGTCTGGGCCCGCGTCGAAAAGGCCGGCGTGCGCGGGCGGACGGTGACGCTGAAATTGCGCAGCGCCGATTTCCAGACTTTGACGCGCGCACGCTCGCTGCCCCGGGCCGTGGCCGGGGCAGAGGAATTCGCGACGATGGGCCGAGACCTGCTCGATGCGCTGCTGCCGCTGCGCCAGCCGGTGCGGTTGATGGGGATTACGCTGTCGGCACTCGAAAGCGGTGGCATGGTCGGGGAAAGCGCCCAGACCGGGGCGGACGGGCAAGCCAGCCTACCGTTCTGAAGCCGCCCGCAGCGCCAGATATTGGTGCACCACCGGATAGGTTTCCGGCGGCAACGAGTCTGGTGCAAACAACCCGACATGGTCGATCTCGCGCCGATCGGCGCGCGGGGTGCCGCTGATCCGGCCGGTCACCAATTCGATGCGGTTGGTCCAGCCTTGCGGTGTCTTGCGCAGGATTCGGCCCAGATGATGGGCGTCGTGCAAAACGCATCCGGTTTCTTCGAGCATTTCGCGGCGGGCGGTCGCCAGCAGGTCTTCGCCTGGCGCGCGACCACCGCCGGGGACCATCCACTGATCGGGGCGATGATAGGAATGGCGCACCATCAGCAGCCGGCCGTCGCTCGCAAAACCAAGCACCATGATCCCTTCGACTTCGCGCCCCAGCACGCCCCACAGCCACAGCCGCCAGGGTTGCAACATGCGCAGCAACCAGCGATGCAGCGGCGCCGGGATGCGCCCAACCAGTCGTTCGGCAATCACGACGGGGACGGCAAGCGCGCGCCGCGCCGATCGCAACCGGCGCGGTCAGCCAGGGCGTTCTCAGCCACCGAGGATCTGGGTCAGGAACCAGACGCGCTGTTGGGCCTGGTCGGTCCAGTCGTCGGACGCGCCGTCGGTGGCGTTGTCGCCGGCCTCGCCCGCGGCCGCCTTGGCGGCGCGGATGCGGTCGATCAGGGTGGCATTGTCGTCGCGCAGCACGCGCACCATGGTCAGCGCGTCCAGCCCTTCGCGGTCGTCATCGGCAATCGTCGTTTTGGCGCCGACTGCGCCGATCGAAGTCAGGGTCTTGCCGCCGTTCTTGCGCACCCGCTCGGCAACAATATCGGTCAGCGCGAACACTTCGGTTGCTTGTGCGTCGAACAACAGGTGCAGGTCGTGGAACTGCGGCCCGGCAACGTGCCAGTGGAAATTCTTGGTCTTGAGATAGAGCGCGAACAAGTCTGCGAGCAGGCCGTTGAGGCTGTCGATCAGGGCTTTCTGGGTGTTGTCACCGGGCATGGGGTGTCTCCGTCGCAGTTTGGTAGAGCCCGATCTAGCACTGCCGCAGGGCCTTGGTTAGTGAATAAGTTCTGTCTCCATCATCGGCAAAACAGATCTTCCCGACGCCTCCGGCCCTTTGCCGCTTATGGTGCGGGGCGGGGTGTTAGGGCGGAATTAACCGCTTTGCGCCTAACGCGAATTTGCGCTCGGTGGATTTGACCGGCGGGGGAAAGGTTCCAATGTCGGAAATGAGCAGGCATGCCGTGTTCCAGTCCGCGCAAGGGTCCGTGACGGCCACTCCGGAAAGGTCCGACGGGTCGGCCCCTGTAGCGGGCAAAGAACTGGCGGTCGGCCAGGACAACGCGCGCCGCCCGATCGGCGTGGTGCGTGACGTGTCGGGCGGAACGGCGCATGTGGTGTTTGATCCCGAACGGCTGCACGAATGCCTGGGCGATGCCGATCCGGCGATCGCGATGTCGGGCCAGGTCGCCAGCCAGATCAAGATCCGCGTTGCCCAGACCTGGCTGCTGGGCGTCGTGCGCACCATGCGTCAGGCGACACCGGGCGAAGAGCATGGCGGGATCGTCGCCGAAGTCGACTTTCTGGGTGAAGGCGATACCGAGCGGTTGACGGGCGATATCCATGGCTTTCGGCGCGGTGTCACCCGCTATCCGATGCCCGGCGCACTGGCACATGTCGCCACCAGCCAGGACTTGCGCCAGATCTATGCCAGCGACGGGCGCGCCAATATCGGCATCGGCACCGTCCATCCCACCCGCGACATCCGTGCCGGGCTGTACATCGACAGCTTTCTGGGCAAGCATTTCGCGTTGCTGGGCTCTACCGGCACCGGCAAATCGACCGCTGCGTCGCTGATCCTGCACCGCATCTGCGAACTGGCCCCCGAAGGCCACATCGTGATGATCGATCCGCACGGCGAATATATTTCGGCGTTCCGCACCCGTGGCCATCTGCTCGACGTGTCGAACCTGCAAATGCCGTATTGGCTGATGAATTTCGAGGAGCATTGCGAAGTGTTCCTGACCTCCAGCGGGTCGGACCGGGTGGTCGATGCCGACATTCTGGCGCGTTGCCTGCAACAGGCGCGCAGCAAGAGCCGGCTGGCCGCCGCGATCGGCAAGATCACCGTCGATTCGCCGATCCCCTATCTGCTGTCCGATCTGCTGATCGTGCTGCAGAACGAGATGGGCAAGCTCGACAAAGGCACCGGATCGATCCCCTATCAACGGATCAGGACCAAGATCGAGGAAATCCGCGCCGACCCGCGGTATCAGTTCATGTTTTCGGGCATGCTGGTCGGCGATTGCATGACCGCTTTCATCGCCCAGGTGTTCCGCCTGCCGGCCAATGGCAAGCCGATCTCGATCATCGACGTGTCGGGCGTGCCATCCGAAATCACCCAGACCGTGGTCGCGGTGCTGTCGCGGCTGGTGTTCGACTTTGCCGTCTGGGCGCGCGATGAAGAAACCCGGCCGATCCTGCTGGTCTGCGAAGAAGCCCATCGTTACGTGCCCAACGAACGCAATGCCGACGGATCTTCGGTCGCCCGCGTGCTGTCGCGGATCGCCAAGGAAGGGCGCAAATACGGCGTCAGCTTGGGCCTGATCACGCAGCGGCCGTCCGATCTTGCCGAAGGCGTGTTGTCGCAATGCGGCACGATCATTGCCATGCGGCTGAACAACGAAAGCGACCAGGCGCACGTGCGCGCCGCGATGCCCGAAGGCGCGCGCGGCTTCATGGACGCGATCCCTGCGCTGCGTAACCGCGAATGCATCGTCTGCGGCGAAGGCGTGTCGATCCCGATGCGCGTGTCGTTCGACGATCTCGACCTGGCGCTGCGCCCGGCCTCGGCCGACCCCTCGTTCTCGGCGCAGTGGGGCAAAGCGGGCGGTGAGGAGGCGATGATCGATCGCACCACCCAACGCTGGCGCGCGCAGAGCCGCTGATTTTGGGCGGGCCCTCGAGGCTCTAAACTGCTGCTGGTGCTCTCGCCGGTAACGGGCGCCTTGCTTCTGCGCGTTGGCGCCATGGGATCAGGCGGTAGGACAGCCATGCCAACGCGACCGCGATCGCCGATCCGACCGGAAAGCTCAGCCAGATCGCATCCATCCCCAGCGCGCCGTGAGTCAGCGCATAGAACCCCAGCCGCCCCGGGTACATCGCGATGCCCAGCACGATCAGCGGCGGCAGCACCGTGCCGGCTGCGCGCATCGTGCCGAACAGCACAATAGTCATGCCGAACAGGACATAGCTCCAACTGGCAAGAAACTGGATGTGCCGGGCAAGGTCCACCGCCGGGCTGTGCGAGCCCAGAAACAGTTCCAGCACCGGCCGATCGAACAGCAGCAACAACGCCGCCATCACCCCGGTGATCGCCACATTCAGCACGACCCCGGCGCGGGTGATCGCGTCTAGCCGGTCGAACAGCCGCGCGCCGATGGTCTGCGCGGCCATCGCGCTGACCGCTGCCGAAATCGCCAGCGCCGGCATCTGCAGATACGTCCACACTTGCAGGCTGGCGCCATAGGCGGCGCTGGCG
>Ga0116227_10008739_pt1 | contig 18846 bp, 12 predicted proteins | sample S1TSphgellanicum_FD_89693 | JGI IMG/M metagenome (GOLD analysis project Ga0116227, IMG submission 89693) | Host-associated microbial communities from peat moss isolated from Minnesota, USA - S1T2_Fb - Sphagnum magellanicum MG | ecosystem: Host-associated > Plants > Peat moss > Unclassified... | reverse complement strand
GTGTCGCTGCGGTAGAGCTCGCGCAAGCTATCCGTCGTATAGGCGTGCAGTATCGAGTTGTTTCCCTTCAGGCGCTCGAGGGTCCACACGATCCCGGACGACACGGGATTTGCGGCGGATGCATCGTAGGAAATGCTCGGTGTGGCGGGATACGTGAAGCGTCTGACCGTCTGCGCCGCGGGAGTGATCGGGGAGAATTGGCCATTTTGCAGCGTGAATTTCATCAGCGTGTTGTTCGATCCCTGCGCGAAGACGGCACCGTTGAAATACGCTGGAGAGCTCGTCACGGGCCCTTCGAGCGCAAAGCCGATGACTTGTACGACTTGATCACAGGACACCGCATGGGAGGGGCAATTGTCGTTGTAGTGGCCCATTTCCCCGGTCGTTCGGCTGAGCAGATACAGGTCTCCCCGCTTGGAGATCAACACCAGTAACGCGGGGTTCGTATCCGGAAGCAACACGGGGGAGCCGGCGCCGAAATCGTCGTCGTGGCACATGAGATATAGCTGGCTGGCCGGTGTGAAATAGTCGACCACGTCGAGCTGACCCGAGATCTGCGGGCTCAACTTGATGGCGGTGTCTCCGTAGTTGCGATTCGCAACATCGAAGAACCCGTTCCCCGTCGTGACATAGATACCGCCAGCATCCGCCGCCGGGCCGCCGCCCGACATCCAGATGGCGCCGCCTGCGGGCAGGAAGCCGTTCCAGCCGGGGTTGTTGGTGTTGGGACAAATGCGATTGGTCAAGACCGTCGAACCTGAAGGTGGGGTCGTGGGGCACTTCCCGGTAGCGGGATCCACATTGCAAACGCCGGTCGCATTCGGCGTGGTGCTGAATATCGATTTCAGCCCGAGGCCCTCGCCGGCTTGGTAGCCAAAGACCCAGCCATGGTTCGGATTCCGGTCCCCGACGGACCCAAATGCCACGTAAAGCGTGCCGTCCAGCAACAGCAGACCGGGCCGCTGCACGTGATGCTTCGATACGAAGGCGACCTTTCCGCCGCTCGAGTCGTCTCCGGTCCCCGGCACCGTGCCGCCGATCGTCACCGGGGCGCCGAATTTCTCCGCCCCGGTGGTGAGGTCCAGCGCGTGCAGCAATGCAACGTCAACTCCCGCGGCAAGGTTCTTCGACGTGAGATACAGCGTATTGGTCGCGAGGTCGATCACGGGAGTGCTCACCACGCCGTACGGCGGTGACGGAGTTCCCATCGAAACAGGCCCCCACAACACGCCGCCGCCCGCCCCGTTGGTTTCAGCATCGAACGCGTAGACGCTGCCTTTCGACGTGGCGACCACGACCACATTGTGCAGACCTCGCCCGGGTATGTTGACATCGCGGACGAACAAAGGCTGCGCGGTGATGGTGCCATCCACCGGGTACGAGAAGAGCTTGCCAAACGTGGCAGCGCTCAGATTGGTCGTATTGAGCGTGGTCTCGGCGGGCGCGAGGCCCGTTCTCGAATTGTCGTTGCGCACGGTAATGACCGGCGCGGGCAACACACCGCTACCGCCTGGAAAGAGGTTGCTCGTGGTGTCGACCCGGCGCCACTGCAGAGACGCATTTCGCTCGAGCGCTGTGAAGACATCCAAGCCGCCCGTGTTCAAGATTTGCCCGGTGTCGGAGAAACTCTGTGCGACCCCGTTCAAGGTCAGGTGAATGACCGGGACGTCTTGCGTCGGTGTCGAACCCGTCGTCGATGCGCTCGTGTTGAAGTTGCTGCAGGTGGCCACGTTGCCCGTCGTGCAGGTGCTCGTCTGAGTCAGCACCAGCCTGCGGCCCGGCGGGATGCTCTTTCCTGACTCCGCGAGCAGGTCATCCCAGATTTGGTAAACCTCGCCGTTGGCAAAGCCATCGACCGAAGCGCCTCGCGACAGCACCACGGGCGCCGTACCGGTGTTCACGATCAAGATTGCGCCGGCATCGAAAGCAGCGCCATGGCTTCCTGCGAAATAGGTGTCCGGCGCGTTTTGCCAGGGGCTGGGAAAAAAAGGTGCGACGGTTCGCGTATCTGCATATGCGACGTACACCTGCACGCTCGCTGCCGTCGCCGCGGCGAATTCCGCGTTGCGTAAAGGATCTGCCGCTGCGGCGGGGCCGATGCTCGATAAAACCACCAGCATCGAGCAAGTGGCGGAAAGAATTCTCTTCATTTCCCTCTCTATCCATGAGATCGCTTCGTCATTGATTGCACTCCTCTTGTCACGGGGTGTCAATCGTGCCGTGCCAGACCGCAGGAATGTCAGTCTGGGAGACGCGCGCAAGATCCCTGGCCGCCCGATTTGGGTCCGAAGCGGCGGGATGTCCCGTGACGATGAGCCCGCCCGCTGCTATTCCTTCAGGGCGATGGCGAGCACGATGACGTTCTTGTTGGCCGGCAACTTCAAGCTCTGTACGGACTTGGCCGGGTTCAACGCAAAGCTGTAGCCGTACAGGTTGAAGGTGCGCTGATCGAGCGAGCCGGTCGATTTCACTCGATCGGCCATCCCCAAGGCGATGGATTCACCGGGATAGGATTGCGGCGTGTTCCAGTTGCTCACGCCCTGCGTGAACGTCGTGGTCGTGCCGTCCGTATACGTGACGACGAAGGCCTGCGCCGGCTGGTTGCCGCCAACGGCCGTTCCCAGCAGGTACACGGTCGAGTAGGTGTGCGCCGCAATCGTGACCGTCGAGGATGTGATGGCATCGGCGACCTGCGGCGCGCCGAGATCGAACTTCACGCCGGACCAGGTTAGGGTCGAGCCCAAGAGGCTCGAGTCGTAGGCATCCCCCGCGCCGTCTAAACCGCCGCCGGGAACCGCCGTGCCGCGATTGGCGATGGCGTAGACCGTGGGCGACGCCAGGGTGATATCGACCGGCGTCGTTGCCACCGTGCCGATCGTGTACGTCGCCGAGGCGACCGCGCTGTTGGTGTCGCCCGTGGCGACCGCGAGGGCCTTGATCGTCGTCGTGGCACTCACCGCGATCGCCCCCGTGTAGAGCGTGGAGGCGGTCGTCGGAGTCGTGCCGTTGGTCGTGTAATAGATCTTAGACCCCGCCGTGGCGTCCGTGACGGTCACGGACTGCGCGCTCGCGAAGGAGCCGGCCGCCGGGCTGAATACGGGGGTGGCCGCCGTCGGGGTCACCGACGAGGCCGGCTTCAGGGCGACGGCCAGGACGACCACGTTCTTGTTGGCCGGCAGCTTGAAGCTCTGCACGGTCTTGGCCGGGTTCAGCGCAAAGCTGTAGCCGTATAGGTTGAAGGTGCGCGTATCGAGCGAGCCATTCGACGTCACTCGATCGGCCATCCCTAACGCGATGGATTCACCGGGGTAGGACTGCGGCGTGTTCCAGTTGCTCACGCCTTGCGTGAACGTCGTGGTCGTGCCGTCCGTATACGTAACGACGAAGGACTGCCCCGGCTGGTTGCCGCCAACAGCGGTTCCCAGCAGGTATAACGTCGAGTAGTTGTTCGCCGCAATCGGGATCGTCGTGGACGTGATCGCATCGGCGACCCCCGGCGCGCCCAGATCGAAGGTCACGCCAGACCAGGTGAGGGTTGCGCCCAAGAGGCTCGAGTCATAGGCGTCCCCGGCGCCGTCTAAACCGCCGCCGGGGACCGACGTGCCGCGTTTGGCGATGGCGTCGACCGTGGGCGACGGCAGTGTAATGTCGATGGGCGTCGCTGCCCCGGTGGCGATCGTGTACGTCGCCGTCGCGACCGCGCTGTTGCCGTAGCCCGGGGCGACCGCGAGGGCGTTGATCGTCGTCGTGGCGCTCACCGAAATCGATCCGCTGTAGACCGCGGAGGCGGTCGTCGGCGTCGTGCCGTTGATCGTGTAATGGATCGTCGATCCGGCCGTCGCGTCCTTGATGGTCACCGACTGCGCGCTGGTGAAGGCGCCCGCCGCCGGGCTGAACACCGGCGTCGCCGCCGCCGGCGTTGCGGTCAGCAGGCCGTAGACCGCGAGCGCGTATCGACTGCCGACATACACCTTGCCGTTGGCGACGATGGGCGTCGCGAACTTGACGGCACTCCCGGGCACGTCCCGGAAATTCGCCGCTTGCTGGCTGCTGTAGAGGAGGTTCGCGAGGTTCGTCGCATCATAGGCGTAAAGGGCCTGGCAGTTGGTCGCTCCGCTGCACGAGTTCATGTATTCGCTGTCGTCCAGGCCCCAGACAATTCCGTTCGTCTTCCCGTTCGAGGAGACGACCGGGACGGGCGCGGAGAAGCCGAAGGACTGCGCAGTCTGCGAGGTCGGCGTCGTGGTCAGCAGGTCGGTCGCAGGGTTCACCCCGAAGGCCTTCATGAAGTCCTTCCGCCCACCGTTGTCGTCGGCGCCGGCCCAGTACACGGAGCCGTTCCAGTATGCCGGCGCACCCCAGACGCCGACGGTCGCATTGAAAACTTCCTGCGAGATTTGCGTGTCGCCGGTCGTGCAGGGGGGCGACTTGTTGACGCAGTACTTGCCGAGATTCCCGCTGTCGAGGTTGAAAAGCGTGCCGTCCTTTGCCTGCAGCACGATTTGCTGCTTGCCGTTCGTGGCCGCCGGCAACAGGATCAGACCGCCGGAGGCCACGTCTGAATCGTTCGCCGCCAACGTCGCCTGGTCATAAGGGGTGAAGTAGTCGAGCACCGGGAAGGCGCCGCCGCTCGGCGGGCCGAGCTTGACGATGCTGTCGCCGAAATCCGTCGTACCGTTCCAGGTCCCGTTGCCGGTGGCGAAATAGATGTTGCCGGCGGAATCGGCGGCGGGGGCGGCGCCCGACTGCCAGATGCCGTTCCCATAGCCGTTGGGTGAGGAGTTGAAAGCCGCTTCCTGGGCGAGCGTGGCGGCGTTGTACGACATCATCCAACCGTGCCAGGGCGCGATATCGCAGTGCGAGCCCCAGCCGATGACCACATGGCTGTTTCCCTCGCTGTCTTTGTCGAGCAGCAGCGACTCACGTTGGTGTTCGTATTGCGGAGCGAAACTCAGGATGCCGCCCACCGCGCCCGCTCCGCTGCCCGTCACGGAGGCATGGATGGCGATCGGAGCGCCGAACTTTTCGGTGGCTTTCACGACGTCGATGGCATGCAGGTATTGCACGATGTTGCCGCCGACTTTCGACTTTGCGACGAGATAAATCGTGCCGGAGCTCGAATCGATGACCGGTGTGCCGGTGATGCCGACTTCCGGCACCAAGTCGGTGCAGTTCAGGTCCGTGATGCTGTTGACCGTCGATCCTCCAGCGGGTATCAGGCTGAGATGCCAGTACACGGTGCCGTTGTCGGCGTCGATGGCGTAGAGACTGTCGTGCTCGGTCGCGACGTAGACGACGTTGTGGGTGCCGCCACTGATCGTGACGTTCGAAAGGTACAGAGGCTGTGCGAAGACATAGCCGTCGACGGCGACACTGAACAGCTTGCCGAAGGTGCTGGCATTGACGTTCGACGGTGTGAGGATGGTTTCCTGCGTATTCTGGCCGGTGCGTGCAACGTCGTAGTGATACGTGGTGACGTTGACCTGGGCATGAAGGCAGTTTGCGACCAGACTGAAAGCGGCCGCGGCAACCATGCCGAGTCGGCCATGACGAATCTTCATACAGCTCCCTGAACCCCGATTTGTGATGATCGAATCCCCCCGACTTTATGTATAGCATGGAAGAAGCGCTGTATAGCATGGAAGAGCCGGCCAGAAAATCAATGCGTTTCACGTGCGTTCGCCGCCGATCGTCAATGCGCGACCACTCGTCGACCATCCGGATATTCGCCGCTCGGCTCCGCGGAGCATTGCGCCCCGGCAGCAGAGTGGCACGATGATTCGTGATCGATCATTTGGCGGACGCCACACCGTCACCAACCTGCGGTGTCGAGGGCGCAGGAGGAGGATCATATGTTTAATGCTTTATATTTATTTGGAGATCAGATGAATGCATCTCTCATGGACTTGCCGCGCCGCGGTGAGTGCGCAGTGCCGCCGTTTGCGTGCGAACGTCTCGTTGTTCGAGCGCCGTGAGGCGCGCCGATTTACGCGTCGTATGTTGTGTGGCGCACCGACCCACACGCTGCCTACTGACTATCGTTGATTGGAGAACAGCATGCATCGATTCGAAGGCAAAATCGCGATTGTTACCGGGGCCGGTTCGGGGATCGGTGCCGCCACTGCACGCCGCTTCCTGAAGGAAGGCGCATGTGTCACGCTCAGCGGACGACGTGAGCACAAACTGCGAGAGACGGTCGCGGGATTCGATGCCGCGAAGTCACTCGTAGATCCTGGAGACGTGACTGACGAGAAATACATCGTGCGCCTCGTCGAAAACACGGTCGCCCGATTCGGGAAGGTCGACGTCCTCGTCAACAACGCCGGGATGGCGATCTTCGGTGGTTTCGAGAAGACCACCACAGAGGACTGGCGAAAGGTGATGGCCACGGACCTCGACAGCGTGTACTTCGCGTGCCGCGAGGCGTTGCCCCACCTCTTGAGAACGAAGGGTTGCATCGTCAATCTCTCCTCGGCATCGGGAGTGGGAGGAGATTGGGGAATGAGTTCCTACAATGCGGCAAAGGGTGCCGTCACGAACTTCACGCGTGCCTTGGCTCTCGAGTACGGCTCGCGCGGCGTGCGCATCAACGCGGTGGCACCGAGTCTCACCTCGAGCGAGGCGACCGCCGAGCTCGAGAAAAATGCGGCCGTCATGACAGCCTTTGTCGACCGTCTCCCGATTGGCAGGGCCGCCACACCCGATGATATTGCGGGTGTGATCACATTCCTCGCGAGCGACGACGCCATCTTCGTCAATGGAGTCATTCTGCCCGTCGACGGTGGTCTCGGAGCATCCAACGGACAACCGAATTTCCTGAGTCTGTTGGCGTAGGGCAAGAGCGGGAAAAAGAAGCTGCACTCATCCGGGGCGTTGGGCGCCGACACGCTCCGTGGATCACCGCCCGAAATTGAATCACCATCCTCATACAATGCAGATGAGCGTGGTCGAGTCCGTTGACTGTCGACCGCGTCTTGCTGCACGATTGACCGATAGCAAAGACATTTCTATCCACCCTCGTGAGATGAGTCGGCGATCCCTCGCGCATCAATAGACAACGGGCCTACGAACCGGTCGTCAGAGGAGCTTTCCTCATGCCATCCAGCTTCAAGTTCAGGTCGACATCCGGCGCCGCGGCCTCGCTGTTGGCGGTCTCCATTGGCGCCACCTGCCAGACGGCGCAGCCAGCTGCCGCTGCGATCGTGCTCGAATCCTATACCGCCCCCGACCAAACCGCCTCCGCAGGCATCCCGGCGGGTTGGAAAGTGACCAGCGCCGGTCAGACCGTGATCAGAATCGCCGGACCGAATGGCGAATTCGCCGTCCTCGGCAACACCGTTATAGCCCACAACGCGGCCTTCCAGTTGGGCCAGCGGCCAGCAAACGGCATTGACCTTTCCATGCCCAACAGTGCATCGCTTGCCCAGAAGCTTGTCATGATCCTCGAGCAAGGGGCGGCGGCTAACAGCAAGCCGATCCCGCAGGTCACGATCGATTCCGCCACACCGCTCACGCTCCCAGCGGCACTGGGGCAGTGCGGTCGGTTCATTGCCAGCGCCACCAGCAATCAGGGTCCGCTGAAGATCGTGGCCGTCTTCTGCTCCCTGCCCCTCGATGCCGCCGGCAACTACAAGACCATCGCGCTCATGGCCCAGGCCCCCACGGCCATCGCGGCCCAGTCGGCGCCCGCGGTACAGGCCATCTTCGCCAGCTACCGAATTCCCGCTCCCTGGCTGCAGAGAAAGCTCGCCCCGGTCGACGCAGCAGGCCCCGGCGGGGCCACCGCGGGAAACCCAGCAGCCGACATTGCCGCGGCTAACGTGATCAACGGCGTTACCAACCGCATGATCCAAGGAGCGAGCATCGGCGCGAACTGCTTCGACCTGACCGTACTGCGCCAGACGCCAAGCTATCTGCTGCCGAGAAGCTGCGGCGGCACCAAGCCCGATTAGCCGGGACCACGCCTGCGCCGTGAAAGCGTGCGCTTATTTCGGCGCAACGATCGTCAAGATCGACTGCGCTAAGCCATTTGAAATACCACGAGCTCGACGGTTGTATCGAAGCGTGCCGCAGAGGCAACGAATATGCTGCAACCGAGCCACTGGTAGCGCCCCTCGGGCGGGAAAAAGCGAGGAGAGGTCCTGAAATAATAGAGACTCGGGTCGACCGCTTCACCTGCCGAAATCCGATCCAAAACGTCGGAAGGCCCGTGCCGAAATCCGTCGTTCTCCAACTGGATGAGGGTCCCGTCGTCGGTTTTGAGCAGGTACTTGGCTCTCACCACGGTGACCCCGTCCGGCCGCCGATATTGCCAATCGGAGCCGCCCGATACGACTTCGCCGCACATGAGCTCTCCTGCAAATGAGCCGCCGAGGATGGGCACAACCCGACGAAAACCGGACTCCGCTGGACCAATGTCGAGTGGCGGGCCGAGTTCGATACGCGCTGTGAACAAGGGCGTGAAGGACGGTGCAATCACGGCATCAAGGGTAGACATCATTTCACTCTCCTGAAGAGCGGGCTTCAGCGTCGCGGCGCCGACTTTTCCGGCCCGAAAGGGTCGGGAATCGCAAGAAATACCGTGCTCCATAATTGCGCCGCGTTGGCTTCGTCGGCGTCGGCCACGTGGGTGCCGAACGGTGCAACCTGAAACCGTTGGTTCACGACATTCCACGACCAGAGTTCCGAATTGCGCATCGCATCACCCGCACGAATCGCATGCCAGAGTTTCAACTGCGCCGAGCGCAGGGACCGCTCGAGCGCGGGGCGCAAGTCCTGCCGCTCAAGCTGTCGCGCGAGGCCGGCCGCGAGAACCGCCTGTTGCCAGGACCAGATGACAGTACCGTGGTAGGCGTTGCGCGACAGTTCGGCTTGGACCGCCGGCCCTGCATACACCGGATTCGCCACGACCATTCCGACCGGCGTGAACAAGCCGGCCGGAAACGGCCGTGCCACCGCCGTCACGGCTCGCGCCAAATCGACCGCATCCGGCATGCCGAACAAGAGGTCGAACCCTTCGTCGGAATGCAGCACGGGGATGGGTGTGCCGTCGGCGCCGAGCGCGAGTGCGGGGAAGCGCACGGCTCCCGTGCCCACCGACCGCAAGGCCGCTCCGGCCGGAATCTGCAGGGCCGTCGAGTAGGCGGCGATGCGCTCGCGCGCCTCGCGGTTCGGCACGGTCACCGCGAACAGCGGTTTGACCTTGGTGCGCCAGACCGCGGCCATGGACGCGGCGCGTGCGAAGGAGGTCCGGTCGACGTCGGTAAGATACGGCTCGAGCAGGCCGCTCGCGAAGAACCGGCGGGCGGCCTCGAGCGCGGCCGGCACGAACACCGCATTCACGTCATAGGGAATACGGCCGCCCGCGAGTCCGTCGGTGCTGTCACGCCATTCGCCGACAGGCCAGCCCGCTTTGAGCGCGACGAGATTCTGCGCGCTCGGGTGGTCGGCGAAGCGCCTCGCGGCGCTGAGCACGAACTCGAGGTTGCTCACGAGGTCGGCAGCCATGGTCCGAGCTGCGTCGCCCGGGCGGCCGTCGCGGTGTTCCAGGAATTCCCGCGCTTGCGCCCGGCCCCGCTCGTCGTCCAACAACCACGCCGCAGCCACGGGCGCCAGCATGAACGTGCCGTCGATCATTTTATAATCGAAGATGGGTGCATCGGAATGCACGCCGGACTCGAGGTGTTCGAGCACGGCAAACTCGCCGATGTCCTCTTCGTGCGCCACCTCACCCTCGGGCGACAGCCGCGTGAGCACCGCGCCGAGACCCGCCTCCACCGCTTCCGCCGTGAGCGCCGGCATCAGCAGTCGCACCGACATCAGCGTGTCGCGGCCGAAATACGTATCGAATCGCCAGGAGCCGGCGAGGAAGCTCTCGCGATAGCTCAGGAAACTCAGCACATCTCGGGAGGCGCTGTCATTCCGCGCCGAGGCATTGAGCAGATGCGAGCCTCCCAGAGGCGAGAGCGGCGCCTCCCCGCTGACCGCCGTGACCTCCAATCGGATGGCATTGCCGCTGGCGGCCATGATGCGATCAGGCGCGAGCGTTCCGTCGATGACGCGGATGCTCAGTCGATAGCCCGCGGCGCCATCGAGGCGGTCGCGAGTCCAGGTGATCGTGGCGTCCGAAATGGCCGGTATCGCAGTGAGTTCATCCGGAAAGCTGCCATCGCCTTGAAAGTTGCGCAGGATGCGGACGCTGGATAGCACGGCCTTGGCAAAATAGAGAGCCGGAGCGCCCGTTGCGCCGACCTCGGCAGTGATCCCATACAAGGGCCGACCTTTGGAGTCCACAAGCCTGATGGGCGCCGGGCGACCGAGCAGCTGCCAGCTCAGCGACTGCGTATTGTGCGCAAACCAGAGCCCGACGCCGCTATTTCCCGCGGGAAAGGCCACGATCAAGCGCGGATCCGATCCCGACCGGAGCAGCAAATGCGCGGCGACCGGTCCATCGCGCAGGAAGCTGTTGAGGTTCCGCCCCTCGACGACGTCGAAAGACAGACGCTGGGCCGGGTCCGACTCGCCGATGGCCGGGGGTGGCGTGAGCATCACGATTCCGGCGGCGAGCCATGGGATCAACGCACGGAGCAACACCGACCATGGGGTCACGATATGGCGGCGATGCGCCTGATTCACGTTCTCGACCATGTGTCAGCAGGACTTTGCAGTGTCCTCACCGCGGTTAAAATGCAGGAATCGCCGGCTTTCCGTTTGAATCGCGAACGGGAGGATTCCAACACCGGAGGCTCACAGTTTTACGCGCTTTGGCGGCGAATTTCACGAGGGCGTAAGCTATGCGGAAAGGTGTTCGTCAACACGAACCCGTGCCGACGTTCGGCGCGAACTTCCGATCAACGAATTACGATCGAGCGCATTTCACGTCGGATAGGGAGCTTTCGCTGCTTGACGGCTGGTTGGGTCGGCGGGGACTATACAGTGATGAGACAACTGCCCCCGTTCACAGTGTCTATAAAGCGAAAGAGGCGCTTCGTTGGAAGTGGGCGAACCGGGCCATGAACCTTTGGTACGAGCATCCATGAAACGTCTGCTCCTCCTCACGGGATTGGCGGTGGCTCTCTGCCCAATCGTGCGGGCCGAAGCGGTGGAGTTGCCGCTGGAGCTGGCCGTCGACGCAGCTCAGGCGGCCATCGCAGCCTGCAAGGCCAACGGCTATGCCATTACGGTAACGATCCTGGATCCGGATCTCGCGACCCGATTGGTCCTGCGCAGTGACGGCGCGCGCGACGGCACCGTGCAAATCGGCTTCCGCAAGGCCTACACCGTCATCAAGACCGGCATGACTTCAGGGGATTTTGGCAAAACGGTTCCCGCATCAGCGACGACCAACGATGCACCCAAGGGGCCGCCCGGTCCGGTGAACGGGGATCCGAATCTGATTACGTGGGCTGGCGGATTGCCCATCATGGCCGGTAGCGCCGTGGTCGGTGCGATCAGCGCCTCGGGTGCCCCCGGTGGCGACAAGGACGAGGCCTGCGTCAAGGCGGGGCTCGCCAAGATCGCCGATCGACTGAAGTAACCTCGCCGGCCGACTGAACAGCCTCACCAGCTCCTGCCCGACATTTCACGAATCGTGAACTCCCTCGTGATAGCGCCAGCGCGACCGACCCGCCAGGGTATCGCAAAAGCCAAACGACGCGAGACGTGGGGTAGCACCGGGACACCTCAGAGCACGTAGACGTTGGGAGCACCGAGGAAACCTCAGAGCAGGTAATAGAGTGGCCGCGCATCGTTCGGCGCCGCGGGGTCCGATTCAAATGGAGCCGGCGGTCTCGCCTTTCGCAGCTCGCGGTCTACCGCACGAATGGCGGCGAGGGTCGCTGAGTCCTCGTCACTGCCTTGCGGATAGACTCGTTCCGGCGGATACCACGTGAAAAAGCCCAGCCGGCGAACCGCCGCGAGCAGGTCGGGCTGCAGCCCGGCAAGGAGCACGGCGACGTTGCGGCTGCTGCAAGCCCTGAGGAAGTGCTCGAGACGCTCCAGACATACGACGTCAGGGTGGCGGACGCGCTTCAGTCGGAGAACCACATGGCGGAGCCGTTCAGCCTCGATGCGGCGCATGATCTCGCCGAGACATCGGTCGAGCTCCGGCGCGGCGCCGAAAAAGAGTTCTCCCTCGAGGTCGTAGAGAATGAAGTCGCCCGCCTGCGGATCCGAGGGGTGCCGCTCGCGCACGACGCCGTCGCGATCGACCAGCAGCTCCACGCATTTCAAGCTGGCCGACCTCGATACGTACAGCAAGATCGACAGCGCGACTCCCACGAGAATCGCCGTGTCGAGACCAAAGGCCAATGAGGAGCCGATGGTAACCACCAGCACGGTGGCATCCTGGCGGGAGGCGAACAGGGTATAGGCCAGGCGCTTCGGTTCGATCAAGCGCGCGGCTGTGAGCAGCAGCAGCGCCGCGAGCGTCGCCTTCGGCACGAAACGCGCGAGGGGCGCAAGGACGAGGACGGCAAGCGCAACCAATCCGGCCGTCAAGACGCCGACGAATCGCGTGGCACCGCCGGATTGATAGTTGATGGCGGAGCGTGACAGTGAACCGGAACCGGGCAGGCAACGAAAAAAACCCCCGACCAAGTTTGCGAGGCCTTCAGCCAGGCATTGGCGGTTGAAGTCGAGCGTTTGTCCGCTGTGGACGGCGATCGACTTGGCGATCGCGAGGGCCTCCAACAGACCCAGAAAGGCAATGGCCATCGCATCGGGCAAAAACCGACCGAACCAACTCAGTTCGATGGTCGGAACATGCCAGGTCGGCAGGGCGGCGGGAACCGCGCCGGCCACGGCGATGGCGGCGTTGCCGCCGGCCCCGGGCACGGTCCAACCCATGGCGCGCGCGGCCAAAGCCATGATGACGAGCACGGCGAACATATCCATCCGCGGCAAACGGTATCGGTTCACCAAATTCCGCGCCATCCATGCGAGCATCAACGTCGCCGCAGTGATGCCGACGGCCTTGAGGTTCATCGGTCCGCCCTGGGTCACGGTGAGCCACAAGCGGAGCAACACATGTTGTGCGCCCGTGCCCTGCTCGCGCAGACCAAAGGCCGTGCCGACCTGGCCAATCGCGAGCAATACCGCCGCCGCGCTCATGAATCCCAGGATCACCGACTCTGAGATATAACGGGTGAGATCGCCCAGCCTGAAAACTCCGATTGCGATCTGCAGCGCTCCAATCATGACACCGAGCAGGAACATACCCTCGGCCGCCTCGACGCTTTGATCGGGATCGAAAGCCGACAACGCGGCGAACACGACCAGCGAAATCGCGCTGGTCGGTCCGTTGATGAGATGCGACGACGAGCCGAAAAGAGCGGCGACAAAGGTGATGACGATGGCCGAATACAAGCCGTAGCGCGGATCGACTCCCGCCAGAAGCGCATACGCCATGCCCTGTGGCAGCGAGATCGCCGCAACGGTGAGGGCGGCGAGAAGGTCCCGACGCAGCTCCTCGGCGGTATAAGTCCGTCCCAACGGAAGCCGCCATGGGCGAATTTGCCCCTGCGGGACGACCTGCTGCGCCGCAAGCCGCCCCGGCACCGCATCGATCTCCTTGCTCATGGGTGTGCTTCCCTCATGACGCTGTCGATGATCCCATTCTCCCCGAAGAACTTTTGCTGGGCGTCATCCCAGTCATGTGCGATCGCGGTGATCGGGAACAGCGCGATCGGTGGCAGTATGGGGCCCGGATTTTGCGCGGCGGTTGCCGGCACCAAAGGCCGATAACCGAATTCAGCGATGATGCGCTGCCCCGCCTCGCTGAACAGGAATTCGAGGTAATTGCGTGCGTCATCGAGGTTGCCGTGTAGGCGCACATTCGCGTCCACCCAGGCAACATACGCCTCCGCGAGGATGCTGACAGGCGGGTAGACGATTTGCAGAGCCCCATTGGATTCCGCGACCTCTCTGAGGGCCTCGTTTTCCCAGGTCAGGTGCACGTCCCCGATCTGCGCGAGCGCGAATGTCGTGGCTGCACCCCGAGCGCCGGCGTCGAGCACACGCACGTGCCGGTAGAAGCTCACGAGATATCTGTTCGCGTCGGCCTCCGTGCCGCCCCGTGTCGTGATGGCGCCCCACGCGGCAAGCGCACTCAGCTTGCCGTTGCCCGACGTTTCCGGATTCGGCGTGATGATTTCCACCCCCGGGCGGACCAGATCCGGCCAGTCGCGGATCTGCTTCGGATTTCCCTGACGCACCACGAAGACGATGGTGGACGTATACGGCTGGGAATGATTGGGTAGCCGATCGGCCCAGCCGTTCGGGATCAAACCGCGTTTGCGCAGTGCGTCGACATCCGAGAACAGACCGAGAGTGACGACGTCAGCCTGCTCCTCACCGGTGATGACGGCCCGAGACTGACGCGACGAGCCCCCATGCGACTGCACGATGCGAACGTGTCGTCCCGTGCGCCGCGCGTAGTCCGACTCGAAGGCAGCGTTGATTTGCTGATAGAGCTCCCGCGTCGGGTCGTATGACACATTGAGGATGCTGTCCCGGTCATTGCCGGCATCGCCTGGGATATTCTTGGCCAGAATCAGCCCGAAGGCGGCCAACGCGGCCAGCACTGCCGCCGTATTCAGCCAATGCCGCATGTTGCTGGCCGTCCGGCGCAGGAGACGGCCGTTGAGGCGTCCGATCCTCGGCTCAAAAGTTCACATCCAACTGCACGACTGCGATGTTCGCTCCGTGACCGCCCGCGCGCGTGATCGCGGGTCCCGCGATTTCGTGCAGAAACTCCGTGAAAGCCGTGATCGACGGCGTGATCCGCCACTCGGCGGTGGCGATCAAGTTGGTCCCGATGTAGCGCGCATCGTCATTCAAGGTCTTGGTCAGCGGCGTGGACCTCGAGACGTAGACGGCATCGTGGACATTCGCCCGCCACAAGGACTCCGGCCCCAACCGCAGGATGAGGTCTCGCGCCGGGTTGACCAGGACGGAAGGATAGGCCTCGATCAGATTCTCGAGAGTTTCGAGGCCCGCGTAATTCAGTACGGTCGGCCTCGGGAAAGGCGCGGCGAAAGTTCCCAATGTGCGGCCCTTGGGATTGTCGCTGCCGCTGAAGTAACTCGTCTGGAACTGCACTCCGGGTGCCAGAGCCACGCTCTCGAACGTGTAGAGGCCACGCGCCGAGGTGCCGTAGGCCGAAATGGTCTTCGCCGCCGCAGTGGCCGCTTCCTTGCCGGAAGTCGCATCGAAGCTGCCGTATTGATACGCGAAGTCGGCGTCGAACTTGAACGAACCGAATGCGCCCCATAAACGGCCGCCGAGCGTGTCCCGGTCCTCGTTGCCGACCAGCGCGGCATACTGAGCGCCGGGATTGCGGCGATAAAAATAATACTCGTCGACATGGAGGCGTTTATCGAGAAACGGTTCGCTCAAGTAAGCGGCACCGAAACTGCCCGCGTGGCTCGACCAGTCGTCGAATGCGGCGTACGTCGGCGTGACGGGTTCCGATGCGACGAGATCGATCGTCGCGCCGTCCGCGAACGCAGCGTGGACGCGCGCCCCATCGTGGGTGGTACGCACGTTCGAGCTGTCGTTGATCCAGACGAAGCGTCCCGATCCCAGCGTTATTTCCTGCCGACCGACGTGAGCGGTGACGTCCACCGTGTCGATCGGGCCGCCGACGCTCACGAACCCTTGTTGTACCCGCCCCCGGCTGTCGTCCGTGGTGCTGTAATTGATCTTGTTGAACGCGTCGTCGCGCGCGACTTGGGCGAACACGCCGACGTGCGAATCGAAGTGCAGGTAGGCGTCCGCGACGACCCGCTGGAGGTCGTAGCTATTGTCGACGGGGGTGCGCAGGGCGTGGGACTCATTTGACTGGGTCCAATACTGTTCACGCACTTCGCCTCCGAGCGACAGATATGAATCGGCGTTGAACGGCAGCGGAATAAAGTGCAAGTCGTCGAGGAAGCTGCGCCGCTGCGAATCATCGGCCAGCGACGAGAAATCGATGTCGTAGAACTCGAGCGGATACGGGCTCTTTCCCAGCGCGAAATACTGCGCGCTCGCGGGGGCCGCGCCGAACAGGCAGCCGAGCAGCATCGCGAAGGAGCCGAGCGCGCGCAGGTGCGCCATGCGCCGAGCGCTCCCCCGATCGTTCGGCGCACGCATCCCAACATTCATCGGATCGAGTTTGAGTGAGATCCGCGTCGATGGACAGCATGGCACTAGATTCGATGGTTATCTCGAAAGACCGCCGCGTTATCAGGGGCACGCGCCAGCGACACCGGTGTTTGAAACCCTCCGCCAGACGGACGCGGTCGTCAAATCCCTCGAGTTGCCCTATTCTCCCTCTCTGATCTTCCTCTCTGATCAGCGTTTCTCCCGAATGACTACGGTCGGAGGTGGGATCGACGGCGTTTACAGTCGGTGAAAATCAGGGAATCGAGCGAACTGCACTGCAGCTTCGATGCGGCGGCAAGGGATGCGATGCCGGATCGTCACGGAGAGCCACTCTTGAAACGACAAGTCTTCTTGATTTCGGCGGTCCTTAGCTCCGGCGCTTCCGTCGCTTTCCCCTCCTGTCAGGCCGAGATCGACAAGGTCGCGAGCGGTTTTGCGGCCGCAATCAATATGAGCGATGCGGACGGCGCGGCCAAGTGCAGCGCTCTGTCCCGAGTGATTCTGGACGCGGACGACCTGGCTTTTGCGTGTGTTGCGCCGGAAGATAGGAAACTGCTCCAGGACAAGTATTTGCCCTTGGCGAAATCCCTGGCTGAAGAGGTAGTGAAAGCCTGTTCAAGGTAGGCACCGCGCGAAAGACGGTGTGGCCGCTGCTATTGGCCTGGCTGGCCGGCTGCGTCGGCCAGCCACCCGCTCCGGTGACGCCCGACGCCGCCACGTCCCGCGAATTGATCGATCGATCGCTGCCGCGCAACCTCGTGGACCGGAGCGGCTGGGAGGCGGATATCGATACGGCGTTTACCGTGCAAGCGTTGACGCCGAGCCACGAGAACGTCTGTGCCGTCGTTGCTGTCATCGAACAAGAATCGAGTTTCCAGGTGAATCCGATCATTCCCGGCCTGCCGGCGATTGCCTGGCGTGAAATAAACCGGCGCGCGGCCGACGCGGGAATCCCGAAAGCGCTCCTCAACCGCGCGTTGGATCTGCACTCCACGAACGGCCGGAGCTACCGTGAGCGAATCGACGCGGCCAACACGGAAAAGGACCTGAGCGATATTTTCGAGGACTTCACCAGCCTGGTGCCGATGGGAACGACGCTCTTTGCGGACCGAAATCCGATCAGGACGCGGGGTCCCATGCAGGTGAATGTCGCCTTTGTCGCGCAGTACGCGGCGACTGCGTCCTATCCCTATCCAATCAAGACCACCCTCGCCGACGAGGCATTCACACGTCGGGGAAGCGTGTACTTCGGTGTCGCCCATCTATTGGCGTATTCCGCGCCGTATGATGGTCGCTACGAATTTCGATTTGCCGACTACAATGCCGGGCAGTATGCGAGCCGCAATGCGGCTTTCCAGAGCGCGCTCGGCGGCCTCTCCGGCGTGGCGCTCTCGACCGACGGCTCGCTGCTGACGCGGAACGCGGACGCCGGCAATCCGGGGAGCACCGAACTCGCGGCGCGCGCGATCGCCGCTCGGCTCGACATGACGGATGCGGCCATACACCGCGCGCTCGCAGAGGGCAGGAGCCAGGATTTTGAGCGCACATCGCTCTACAGGCGGGTGTTCGCGTTGGCGGATCGAACTCGAGGCAGTCCCCCACCGCGCGCGCTCATACCCCGTATCAAACTACAGGGCCCAAAGATTACGCGGCCCCTGACCACCGCCTGGTACGCCGCGCGCGTGGATGAGCGCTTCAAGCGCTGTCTCAAACGATAGCCGGGCCACCGAAGCGCCTTTGGTTCGCGCCGCCGACTATCGTCCGGGATCGGACACCGGACGCCCCGTTCAACGCGCCTTCGTGATTCGCTCCCAAACTTTTCTGCGGACAGTCTCCGGGCCATCGCTTCGGTCCCGCGCAGTGAACGTGAGTCGCCCGTCCTCGAGTGTGACGTTTTGCGCATAACTCAGTCCTGTCTCAGCGGGAATCAAGGACGACTTGACGTGGTGGGTGATCACTCCCCTCACTTCATCCAGGTTCCAAGTACCGTAGTAGGAATAATAGGTATCGAACGCGGTCGCCTTACTCCGCGAGGACGCCCCGGCCTGCGCGGAAGGTGGTCGCGTTGCCGGCACCCGAAATTTCCGGCGATTCGGCGCGGCTATCTGAACGCTCATCCATCCGGAAGAATCGTAGACGATGACGCCAGTCGAATCGGCTTGGTAAAATGGATCAACGATGGGGCCATTCGGACCCAACAAGTCGATGCTCACGAGTCGCCAGGCGCCGATGAGCTGTTGTCTGGTCGGGATTGTGCCAGCGCCGGGGTCAGGTGCACCCGCACCACACGGCTGGGCCGAGAAACAAATGAAGCCCAACACCAAAGATCGTGCGACGGCGGCGGCCTGCATCGTCAAGAAAAATCCAACCTCCTCGAGTTGCCGACGCGGAGCGAACGCGGCGTCCACGCATCTTTCGGCATGCGACGATCGAGATCCGATTTGCGTCGGTGCGCAGTGGGCGCGCGCGATGCAACGGATTGGCGAGACATCGTATCGAGCACGGGCACGACGCGCAATATGGACGGGCGCCCGGCCATCCCCTTTGAGGGAGCGTAGATGACCTCGCTGACATCTCTGTCGATCGCCGTCGCTCGAGATTCCGCGGTGTCGGCGCTCGCGACCGTTCCGGATCGCGCGAGCGCCTGCATGGTCTTTGCGCACGGCGCGGGTGCGGGAATGAATCATCCCGCGATGGCCG
>Ga0116227_10008738_pt1 | contig 18847 bp, 16 predicted proteins | sample S1TSphgellanicum_FD_89693 | JGI IMG/M metagenome (GOLD analysis project Ga0116227, IMG submission 89693) | Host-associated microbial communities from peat moss isolated from Minnesota, USA - S1T2_Fb - Sphagnum magellanicum MG | ecosystem: Host-associated > Plants > Peat moss > Unclassified... | reverse complement strand
TCAGGATTCTGCGCAGCAGTCCCACGGTAAATCTGGAACTGCAATTGAGGCACCTCACCTTCTGTAGCCACTGATCCAATGTTTTGTTTTGTACTCACCTCTTCGCCAGCACTCACGCTTACAGACCTCAGGTTTTGATACACGGTAAAAAATTGTCCATGCTTAATCAATACATAATATCTACCCAATGCATTTCCAACTTTGGTAACCTGGCCGTTAAACACCGCCCTTACTCCAGCACCTTCAGCGGTCTGAATACTTACGCCCGCATTGTCATAATTGGCCTGCCCAAGTTTATGTTTACCAAAATGTTCTGTAATCGTACCCGAAGCCACAGGCCATGGCAATGAACCCCGGTTACTTTCAAAAGCAGCTGATAACTTTGCAGCTTCAGGCGTTGCGGCCAAATATCCAGCACTGTTGGCTTTAGGTGCACTTACCGCAACAGCTGCAGGGGCCGCTGGCGCAGGTCTGTTTTCGGCCTTGGCTTTCGCCGCAGCAATTTCCGCAGCTTTCGCTGCCGCAGCAGCCGCAGCTCTGGCAGCGGCACGGGCCGCCTCCTCAGCGCGTTTACGCTCCAGCTCAATCTCTCGGGCTATGGCAGTCCGGATACTTCGGTCTAACTGTGCCTGCTGTTTCTTGCGGGTGGCAATATCCTGACGGAATTTACTTTCCTGTTTGCTAAATTTATTCAGCACTTCCGCCTGCTCCGTCTTATTTTTTCCTAGCTTATTTTTTTCATTTTCCTGTTCCTGGAGCAAACTGCTCTTTTCTTTCAGGTTTTTATCCAGAATGACGATTTTATAATTAATATCTTTCTGTGTACTCTGGATATAGTCCGCCTGTTTTTTACGGTACTGCCCAAATTGCTGTAAATATTTAATTCGTTTATAAGCCTGGTTAAAATCCTTAGCTGCAAAAACGAACATCACCTTTTCATACGCATTTCTATTTCGCTGGGCAAATCTGATCATAGCAGCATACTCCTTTTTCAGTTCGGCCAATTGGCCTTTAAGCGTAATTACGGTATTGGTGTTCTCATGGATTTGATTATCCAGATTTTTAATCTCAGAATTGATGACCCCTATTTTATCCTGCATCAATTTTATTTTGGCATTTAAGGCATTGATCTGGTTTAGCGTAAGTTTTTTATTATTGGCCGTCTTAGTCAGATTCTTTTGCAGCAATTCAATTTCTCGTTGGATAGCATCTTTTTTTCTTTTCAACTCAGCACTGCTTTGCGCAAAGGTCAGGGATGCAAACAGGACAAAAAATAACAGGAGTAGAAATTTGCGTAACTTCATTTGGTCAAAAGTATAAAAAAAATCAGTTTATTACTTCATACTTCTTAGGAACACTAAACGGAAATTCCACCGGAACATTGCACTCTATCTTCGAAAAATCCAAGTTGAGGTTTATTTTTTTTGTCCCCGACATCGAGCTGAGCTTCATACTGGAAGGGAAAAGGCCTTCGGATACTTTCTGATAGTCGCCGTATACAACCTTGAGGGCTTGTCCCGAATTTACATCATTCAAATTGGTCTCTGCTACCTTTAGTAAGGTATTGAACAGCAGCTGGTAACTGAGGTATTCCTGCCTGCCCTTGACTACCCAAATGCCATTTTCCAGATCCAGGTCAGACTTTAAGGTCATAAACTTCTCCACTGTGTTTCCAGAGAAGATGGCTTGAAGCACTTTGAAATCTACCTGATTATTCGTAGATGTATGCATGTAGCTAAATGGTTTCTGCAGGTATACACTCTGAAAATTATTCCTGACTTTAATACTATCCGGCGTAATCAGTACCCTCGCTACCTCACCAAGAATAGAGGTTGCACTCATCCAGATCACTTTATCCTTTTCCATACGAATGGTCATCCCGACATTATTGGCACTACCATTTACATCCAGATTAGCCTTTCCTTTCAAAGAGAGGGTATGGAAAGTAAGATCATTTGAAGTGAGTAATCTTAAATTGTCGGCTTTTTTATCTGCCACAACTTCTGTTTTTCCAACAGGCGGAGCTGTGACTACCGTTTTTTTCATTTTACAAGCAGCGGCTAAAGAAATCATCCCCACAAACAACAAACTATTCTGTATATTTCTTTTCATTGATCTTCTGTATTAATTTTTTGGATGTACTACCCCCGGCTAGCGCCTTCTTCCATTGCAATAATCCGCCATCCTGGTCGCCCGTTAAATATAAAATATCCCCATATAGTTCCAGATAAATGCCGTTTTCTCCATCCAGTTGGAGGCAATTTTTGATATTCTTGAGTGCCTCCTGATCCTGATGATTCCTATGTAAAGCCAAAGCCATATAGTAAAACAAAATGGCCTGATTGGGATAAACAGACAAAGCAGCATCGGCGGTTTTAATGGCCTCCTGATACCTGGCCTGCCTGATCTGGATGATGACCACCCGTTCCCAAACGCCATAAATCTGGTCTGTTGATTTCAATACCTGCTCAAATTGGGCCAAGGCAGCAGTTAAATCGTCTTGTTCATATAAAGCGTCACCATATAAAGCCATCAATTTGACTTCAGTTGGATGCAGTTTCACCGCAGTTTTCGCCAAAATCATGGCGTCGCCCAATCTTGCTTTCTTATCTGATCCGGAAAGCAGCATCATCACAATTTTAATTTGTTGGTCGGCCGGCATTCCCGGATCTTCAAAAGCACTTTTTAAAGATGCAATCGCTTCACTATTGCGTTGTAACGCCTTATAAACATCGGCAATGGCCAGGTCAACCTGATAGTTCTGAGCGTCCATCAAACGTGCCTTTTGAAGTACTGACAAAGCCGGTTCATATTGTTTTTTCTGCATCAAGGTTGCTGCCAGCTCTAAATGACTCCTCACATCGCCAATTTCACTCTTAATTACCTTGTCTACAGCTTGTTGATCAACAGCAACTCCAGCACCCAAACTGATCCTCTGCCTGGCTTGTGTAAGTGCTATCGAACTTCCAAACTTTTTTTCAATTGCATCATAACCTTTCAAAGCCGCAGTAGTGTTTCCTGAAAGCAGCAAGGCATTGCTATGATCAAAGTAATAGGCATCATTTTCAGGGTCCAGTCTGATCAATTGATCCAGAACCTTGGTCAGGGCCTCCATGTCTCCCTTGCGTTTGTAGAGCTCAGCCAGCATTTTCCAATACCAGACATTGTCAGCATCCAGACTTACTGAACGTTGGATGGCCACTTCAGCCTCCTTTAATTTATTCTGCCGGTAGTTTAACGTGGCTATTTCGTAATATACAGCAGCATTATTTGGGTTCAAGGCAATGATTTTATGGAAACTCTCTGCCGCCTTACCATAGTTTTCATTCAGTTTATCCCGCAAGCCTTCAAAAAAAAGTGTTTTGACCAGGTTACTATCCACTTTAGCCAAAACAACAGGCTGCTGGGCAACCGACGCCAGACTTGTGCAAAGTAATGCCGATAAAAACACTTTTTTCATCCTTAATTATTTATTTACCAGTATGTCCGTATCCACCTTCTCCTCTTGCGGTTTCGCTCAACGCATCTACCAACTGCCAGGAAACGGTCTCATGTTTAGCAATCACCATTTGTGCAATCCTTTCGCCATTGTTTATAACAAAATCGGTGTCAGATAAGTTTACCAATAACACTTTTATTTCTCCCCTGTAATCCGCATCAATTGTTCCAGGTGCATTCACAATGCTGATTCCATGTTTATACGCTAAACCACTACGTGGACGGATTTGCGCCTCATAACCAATTGGTAGCGCTATATACAGACCGGTAGGCACCAATACCCGCTGTAATGGTTTGATAACAATTTCGCCTTCGGTAAAAGCCCTCAAATCCATTCCCGCAGCATGAGCGGTTTCGTACTGCGGCAAATCATGTCCTGATGTATTGATGATATTAATTTTCATATTTTCTATTGATCATGTAATGGCCAAAGCCACATTTATTTATTTTTTAAACAAAAGGCTTTTAAGCTGATCTTTTTCAAAGTAAAGAATTCCAGCAATAAATACCAGCAACATCGCATTACCCACGTAAATGTTGCGGTCAAATGTCCAAAATGAAAGCATCACCAGTACTACCGAGATGATCAGGTAAGTTAAAATACGCTTCAAATCGTATGGAATCGGATAATGCTTTTGCCCTAATATATAAGAAATCACCATCATCACAAAATAAGCCAGCATGGACACCCATGCCGATCCCATATAACTATATTTAGGAATCAATACAAAATTCAACACAATGGTAATGACTGCGCCAATGATAGAAATGTATAAGCCAAAACGCGTCTGATCAGACAAACGGTACCAAATGGACAGGTTCATGTAAATACCCAGACAAACGTAACCAAACAGCAGATAGGGCACGGCGGGTAAACCAACCCAATATTCAGCAATATGCGCTTTATCCCTGCTAATGAAGTATTTTAAAAGCTCAATATTTGCAACCAGCGCAACAAACAATATGGCCAGTGCAATTACAAAATAATGCAGAATAACAGCGTATGTTTTCTTAGCATTTGCATTTTTAGCATAGCTAAAAAAGAAGGGTTCGGCACCAAGCCGGAAAGCCGTTATAAAAATACTCATAAACACGGCTATTTTGCATACAGCTCCATAAATACCCACCTGTTTATCTGCAATAGCCTTAGGCAAAAGTTCACTCAGCACAATCTTATCCAGATTTTCATTCACAATAAAAGACAAGTTGGCTACCAAAATTGGCCATGAATAAGAAAACATTTTGGCAAACAAAGCTTGATCAAATCGCAACTGTAATTTCAAAAACTCGGGTATCAGCATCAAAAGTGTAAGCATACTGGCAATCAGGTTGGCTACAAAAACATAGCCGATCCATTTCTCCCGGTACCAGGAAGCCAACCAATCTCTCATCGGCCAGTCATGCTTGATCATTGCCGGGATCAGGTAAATGAAAATCAGGCTAAAGGCAACAAAACTTCCAATGTTCAAAAACTTAACCACACTGTATTTAAATGCCCTGTCTTCTGCTCTGAGTTTTGCAAAAGGGATGACACAAATCGCATCCAGAAATAAGATACAGATAAAAAACTGCACATAAAGCCGATAGTCGGCCAACTGACTGGGCTCGGCAGATAAATAAGCTGAAATCGGATTGAGAAATACAAAACCTGTGATCAGGAACAGCGTAGCAATAAAAGCAATACACAAAAAAGAATTGTTATAAACCTCCTGTTTTTGGTCTTCATGTTTATTTAAATACCTAAAATAGGTGCTTTCCATGCCAAAAGCCAAAACGGCATTGATCATGGACGAGTACGCATACATTTTAGTAAAAATGCCATAAGTAGCCGAAGCATAGGCACGGGTAAAAAGGGGGGTTAAGATGAAGTTGAATAACCTGGAAAATACGGTACTGACACCATAAATTGCCGTCTGACCCAAAAACTTTTTTAAAACTGACATCTATTTCTTAATAATTTCAAAATTCTGATAGTTTTTCAGCAGTCCCGGTGTAACCGATACATTTTCAATCTTCGCGCGGTCTGTACCCTCATTACACCAGTCTACAAAAACTTCCAGTAAAGTATCGTCCCCCTCAGCTTCGATAAATACAGAACCATCTGCTTCGTTCCTGATCATTCCCCGCACCCCCATCTGGTCGGCCACAACTTTCGTTACTGCCCTGAAAGATACGCCTTGCACTTTTCCCGTAATCCTGATATCTATATGTTTTATTTCCATGTAACCTATTACCTTATTGATTTAAAAATTAATTGCGCAAATGCGCTTTTGTTCCCTTAAAAATGATTGCCAAATATCGGCCAAAATGATCGCTGCCGGCTGAAGGTCTTTGAGCATCGCTGATACCTGCCCAATTTCCAACTCCCCTTCTTCCATATTCCCTTCAAACATACCCAATTTGGCACGTGCCTTCACAAAAGTCGACTTAAGGTATCCACATCTGCGCCATCCGCCTCGGCCTGGGCAACCGCATCCGCAAATTCATTTTTCAATAAACGTACAGGCACCAGTTTTTTTAAGCTCAGCCGCGTATCACCTTCTTTGGCATTTAAGATGCGTGTTTTAAAATTGGCATGGGCTGATGACTCCTCAGCAACCGCAAAAGCAGACCCGATTTGCACCGCATCGGCACCCAATGCCATCGCGGCAAGCATTGCCCTTCCGCTGCCAATCCCGCCTGCGGCAATCACCGGAATCTTCACCACATCCTTTACCATCGGAATCAAACACATGGTAGTCGTTTCCTCCCTTCCATTGTGTCCACCTGCCTCAAAACCCTCAGCAACAATGGCGTCTACCCCGCAAGCCTCTGCTTTCCCGGCAAATTTGGTATTGGCTACCACATGTATGACCACAATACCTTTAGCTTTCAAAAATGAAGTCCAGGTAGCTGGGTTACCAGCCGATGTGAACACGATTCTTACGCCTTCTGCTACAATGATTTGCATAAGCGCTTCCACATTAGGGTAAAGTAAAGGTACATTCACAGCAAAAGGTCTCGCGGTTGCAGCCTTACAGCTTCGGATATGTGTACGCAAAACCTCCGGATACATAGAACCTGCACCGATAATGCCAAGTCCGCCGGCATTAGACACCGCCGAAGCCAATTTCCAACCACTGCACCATACCATCCCAGCCTGAATGATCGGGTATTGGATTCCTAAAAGCTCCGTAATTCTATTCATACTTTAAAATAAACGTTTAATCCAATCCCCCAATACAATGGCACCATCTTTCTGCGTAAAGTCCAACAAATTCACACCCGGTTTCTTACCTTTTTCAAAGCTGCCGTAACGCATTTCAAGTCCTAAAAACTCGGCACCATTAACCGTAGCCCAAGTTAAAAGTTCATCTGTTGACAGCCGAAAATGTGTTTGCAGGGTCTTCATTTCCGAAAAAATACTCAGTTGATCATTGCTGGCTAAACTATCCGTTCCCAGGGTAATTTTCAAACCAGCCTGTTTCAACAGGTTTACGTCCGGTAGTCTGTTTTCTATATATAAATTCGCATTGGGGCAAAGACACCAATATAAATTTGGATGATGCGCTTTAGCGAACAAAATATCTGCTAAATCCGTAAAAGTATTGTGTACCAGCAAGGTCTTATGTCCCTTGGGTAATAATGGTAAAAAACTTTGCAAGGAAGTCTTGCCAGAAGGTTGATAAAAGCCAATATCCAGACCCAGAAACTCATAAAGGCCCAAAAAAGCACCAGTCTTACTTTCAAAAAAAGCATTCTCATCGGCAGTTTCCTGATTGTGTATGCTTAGAGGTCCTGTTTCAGAGCCGGCATTCATTTTCAATTCATCAAATAATTCCTTAGAAACAGAATAAGGAGCATGCGGAACAATCGATGTGCTTAAAGGTTCAAAGGCTTCCTTCAGTTCCAAGGCACCTTGCATAGCCTGCCTGGCAGTAGCCGGATTAAAACCCATAACTTCTAAAAAGGTATGGTAATGAATCAGGCTGCCGCGTTTGGTCATTTTCGAAACCAGCTGATTGGAAATGTCAGCAACAGCTACTATGCCATTTTCAAACATTTCCTTGTCGGCAGCCCACATCGCTGCATCAACTTCATACGCATCGGCACCGCGTTGTTTAATCACCCGCTGTACAAATTCAGGTAAACCGCTATGCTTTGGTATACGCCCTTTCATGTGCGACAACTCCAAATGACAGTGGGTATTGATTAAACCTGGTACCAGCAAACCTTCATGGTGCTTAACCTGCTCAAGCCCTGCTGCAATGGCCGCTTCAGCAGTAAAAACCTCCACAATAGTACCTTCAGCATCCATTGCAAGCACACCGTTTTGAATGGGAGGCCCAACAAGGGTGTATACATAGGAAGCTGAAATGTAAGAAACCATGATGCAAAGAAAAGGAAAATTTCGCTAGTCCAAATGAATATATTTGTATCCATCAAAACCACAAACAAAGTAATGAATCGTATAGACAGGCTATTTGGAATCTTATTATTACTTCAAACCAGAAAATATACGAATGCTGATCGAATTGCAAATCAATATCAAATCAGCATACGAACGGTTTACCGCGACATCAGAGCTTTATGCGAACAAGGGATTCCCATCAGTTCCGAACCGGCCAAAGGGTATTTTATTGTACAAGGCTATTTTTTACCGCCCATTGCTTTCAACTCAGACGAGGCCAATGCCTTGCTGATTATGGAAAAACTAGTTGCTGGCTTTACAGACCAATCCATTACTACGCACTACAATACCGCATTAAATAAAGTTAAAGCGGTCCTTAAACACCACCAAAAAGAAAAACTAGAGTTTCTGGACAACAACATCAAGCTTCAGCTCCCAGAATCCATTAAAAATGAATTCGAGCATCTATCTGTGTTGCAACAAGTCATTTCCGCAAGGCACATGATTGAAATTGACTACAGCAACTTCAATCAGCAAAACAGCAAGCGCCAAGTTGAACCCATCGGTCTGGTCTTCTACGCCTTCAACTGGCACTTAATCGGCTGGTGTCACCTCCGTCAGGAATACCGCGACTTTAGGGTATCCAGAATTGTCAAAGTCAGAAATCTAGAAACAGCCTTCAAAAAATCAGCGCACCTCTCCTTAAGCGACTATATGAAATCGCTTCCAGTCAATTACTAAACTATGGATTCAGGCCTTTCTTCCAACTCAGATACATTTAAAAAATTACACTGCCATAGGGTTGTCAGTTCCTGTCTTTTTATTTGTAACACAAAACAAAAAAAGAAACAATGAACAGAATTGAAATGTACCTGGAAGAGTTAAAAAAAGAAGCCAAAACCACAAAAAAAATGCTTGAACGTGTACCTGCAGATCAATTTGACTGGCAACCACACGAAAAAAGCATGAAATTAAAAGCGCTGGCCACTCATGTAGCAGAATTGCCTACCTGGATTACCCTGGCCATCAAAACTGACGAACTTGACTTCGCCGCCAGTCCTTACGCCCCGATAAATCTGAATACCAATCAAGAGCTGATGCAGCTGTTTGAAACAGCACTCGCAGACGGTCAATCGGAGTTGGTCGCAGAAAATGAAGTTTTGTTAGAAAAACCCTGGACTTTAAGAAACGGCGAACAAATTTACAGTACAGATCCAAAATCAGAGGTCATACGCATGGTGCTTAGTCAAATTATACACCATAGGGCACAATTGGGCGTGTATTTACGACTCCTCAACATCCCAATTCCGGCTAGTTATGGTCCAAGCGCAGATGACCCAAGCTTCTAATTTCAGACAGCTTTAAAATATTTTGATAGTATATGTGATTATAAATTGATTCCTTTGTAAAAAGAAATCAATTTATAATTCAATACACATGTCTGATTCCACCCGATTAAATAAATACATTAGTGAAAGCGGTTTATGCTCAAGGAGAGCGGCCGACCGATATATTGAGCAAGGCAATGTATTTATCAATGGTCGCAAGGCTAAAGTAGGCGACAAAGTTCTTTTCGGAGACATCATCACCGTTAACGGACAAACAATTGAACCTAAGGAAGTTGAAAACTCGATATTGATTGCTTACAACAAACCGGTAGGCATCACCAGTACAACCGAAGCAGGTGTTAAAAGTAATATGGTTGACCACGTTAACCACAGCGAAAGGGTATTCCCAATTGGCCGTTTAGACAAAGACTCTCAAGGCTTGATCTTCTTAACCAATAACGGTGATCTGGTTAATAAAATCCTTCGTGCAGGCAACAACCACGAAAAAGAATATGTAGTTACGGTAAACAAACCCCTTACGGCAGCTTTCTTGGCTGGTATGGCTAAAGGTGTTCCGGTGCTGGGTGTAATGACCAAAAAATGTAAGGTTACACAAGAAAGTACTTTTGTATTCAAAATTGTCCTGATCCAGGGACTTAACCGTCAAATCAGAAGAATGTGTGAGCATTTCGGATTTGAAGTCACCAAACTGGAACGTGTGCGGATCATGAACATCAGTGTAAAAGGTATTCCTGTTGGCGAATGGCGCGAATTGACGCCTTCAGAGCAAACAGAAATTTTCAATATGGTTGCCAAATCAAGTTCAGAAGCAGACCATACGCCAAAAAGAGTGACTAAAAAACCGAAGGCCAGGGCCGACGATGAAGATTTAATGGCCAATGTAACGCCAGGCAGAACTTCAGGCAGACCAGCAGCTCCAAAAGGCAAAAGGCCAGGCAAAAAAGCTCCGGCTTCTATGACCAGGGAAGAACGTCCGGCCGGAGGAAAAGGAAAATCATTCGCGCCTAAACCCGCTGCCGGAAGTAGCAGATCTGCTGCATCAAACAGTACCGATTGGAACAAAAGCAATGGCCCAAGCAAAAGACCAACCAGACCATCTAAAGGAAGATCCGGAGCCCCTGCTGCAAAAACCAGAAGCCCAAAAAGATAAACAGCTATTTGTCAAACATTTCTGTAATTGTAGCAGCAGCAGCTAAGCTTTCAAAATTTTAGTAAATTGCGCCCGAAATGTCAGTAACAAAAAAAATAGATATCCGTTCGTTAGACTTAGGTCAGCTGCAACAACACTTTACAACCATGCAAGAACCCGCTTACAGAGCTAAGCAGGTGTATCAATGGCTTTGGGAAAAATCTGCCCGGTCTTTTGCCGAGATGAGTAACCTTTCCAAAGACCTAAGAAATAAACTGGATGAAAACTATGCCATCAACGTTGTTGAAGTCAACAATTCGCAGTTTAGTAATGACCATACCATCAAAAATGCGTTCAGACTATACGATGGAAATATTGTAGAAGGTGTTTTAATTCCCATGGATGACCGTATGACAGCCTGTGTAAGCTCACAAGTTGGCTGCAGCTTAACCTGTAAGTTTTGCGCAACCGGTTATATGGACCGCAAACGGAACCTCAATGCCGATGAAATTTATGACCAGGTGGTATTGATTGACCAACAGGCCAAAAAGAATTACAATGTACCCCTAACCAATATTGTGTATATGGGCATGGGCGAACCCTTATTGAACTACGCCAACGTCATGAAATCCATTGAACGCATTACCGCGCCGGATGGATTGAACATGTCTTACAAGCGCATTACGGTTTCTACAGCAGGGATTTCTAAAATGATCAAAAAACTGGCCGATGACGGTGCTAAATTCAACCTGGCCCTTTCCCTGCACGCAGCCAATGATCAAAAACGCAATGAGATTATGCCCATTAATGAGCACAATTCACTCAAAGCCCTATCAGAAGCCTTAAGGTATTACTTTTCCAAAACTAAAAATCCGGTAACCTACGAATACATCGTTTTCAACAATTTCAATGATGAAATTCAGGATGCCATGGAGCTGGCTAAATTCTGTAAACACATTCCATGCAAAGTCAACCTGATCGAGTATAACCCCATCCAGTTTGCAGACTTTGTCAATGCTGATGGCGATAAAATAGATGCCTTCTCCAATTACCTGAAAAGTCAGGGTATCAATACCAATATCCGCCGTAGCCGCGGTAAAGACATTGATGCCGCCTGTGGGCAGCTCGCTGTAAAAGAACAAAACTAGGAACAAATTACCATTCTCATCTCAAAACACAGTAGATTGGCAGATGAATCTGTTGTATCAACTTGTTTTGGACTTTAGTGGTCTGTTGTTTCCAAACTTGTGTTGTGGGTGTAGACAACCTTTATTTAAAGGTGAAACGCAAATCTGCAGCTCTTGCTTGTTCCAGCTTCCCTATACCGATCACCATGAACATGCGGCAAACAAAGCCGCTAAACAATTGTGGGGCCGTCTACCCTGCCTTGCAGTCATGTCATTGTGTTATTTCAGAAAAGGTGCCAGGGTGCAGAACCTGGTACACCATTTAAAATACAAAGGCCGGCAAGACCTTGGCCTCAAACTAGGCGGCCTTATTGCCGAAAAGATCAAGCTCAATCCAGATTACGCCGCTGCAGATCTGATCATTCCCGTTCCTTTACATCCCGCCAGGGCAAGAACAAGAGGTTACAATCAAAGTCTCTGTATTGCCAATGGCATCTCAGCAGTTTTAAATATTCCAGTACAGTCTAATTTACTTATCAGAAAAGTAAATACCAGCAGTCAGACCAAAAAAGGGCGCTTTACCCGATTTGAAAATATGCAAACGGTATTCAGCGTCTCCAATCAAACCGCCCTTCAGGGCAAGCACATCTTGTTGGTCGACGATGTCATCACCACCGGCGCAACACTAGAAGCCTGTGGCCTGGAACTCTTTAAGCAGGGCATCCAAAAACTAAGTATTGCCACCATCGCTTTTGCCGAATGACACAGAAATGTCGGCTTTCATTTTTTTTGAAAAAAGATTTTGCAGTTATAAAAATTATGCGTTCCTTTGTCCTTGAGAGCGTTAATTTAAGGGTCGATAGTTTCATTCACATGAAGTATCGGCCCTTTATCTTTTACAATAATTCTGCTTAAACAAGCGCTTTAAGCCCATAAAAAAGGGCAATCATTGCTGATCACCCTTTCCAATATGATATTAAGCTTAGCTTTTATTTGTACAAAGGGAAACGGCTTACCAAAGCAGTTACTTTTTCTTTCACAGCTTTCAAGTTCGCTTCATCTTCAGGATTGGTAATGACCTGATCAATCAGGTCAACAATTTCCTGCATTTCAGTTTCTTTGAAACCTCTGGTTGTAATTGCCGCAGTACCCACACGGATTCCTGAAGTTACAAATGGAGATTTGTCATCAAAAGGAACCATATTTTTATTCACGGTAATTTCTGCTTTTTCCAAAGCTTGCTCAGCAACTTTACCGGTGATGTTTTTATTGCGCAGATCGATCAACATCAGGTGATTGTCTGTACCACCAGAGATGATGCCATAACCTTTAGCAACAAAAGCTTTAGCCATGGCCTGTGCATTCGCCTGTACCTGTTTTACATAAGCCAGATATTCATCGCTCAAAGCTTCACCAAAAGCAATTGCTTTTGCGGCAATGATGTGCTCTAGTGGTCCACCCTGAGTTCCAGGGAATACCGCCATATCCAATACCGATGACATCATGCGGATTTCACCTTTAGGTGTTTTCAAACCAAAAGGATTTTCAAAATCCTTACCCATCATGATCATACCGCCACGTGGTCCGCGTAAAGTTTTGTGGGTTGTGGTGGTTACAATATGACAATGAGGCAGTGGGTTTTCCAGCAAACCGCGGGCAATTAAACCTGCAGGATGAGAGATGTCTGCCATGACCAAAGCGCCAATTTTATCAGCAACGCTACGCACAAAAGCATAATCCCACTCTCTTGAATAGGCAGAAGCACCAACAATGATCAATTTCGGACGTTCCGCCAAAGCAATTTCCTCTAATTTGGCATAATCAATCCTACCGTCTTCTTTAGTTACTCCGTAAAATAATGGATGATACAATTTTCCTGAAAAGTTAACCGGAGATCCATGGGTCAAGTGACCACCATGAGACAAGTCAAAACCTAAAATTTTATCTCCTGGCTGGATTACGGCAAGCATCACTGCTGCATTGGCCTGTGCTCCTGAATGGGGTTGTACGTTTACCCAAGCTGCACCAAAAAGTTTTTTAGCACGCTCAATTGCGATGCTCTCCACCTCATCTACTACCTGGCAACCACCATAATACCTTTTCCCCGGAAGGCCTTCAGCATATTTATTAGTTAAACAAGAACCCGCAGCTTCCATTACCTGCTTACTTACAAAGTTCTCAGAAGCTATCAGTTCCAGACCGTTTTCCTGACGGTCCAATTCCCTGTCAATCAAATCAAAAATTAAAGTATCTCTAGTCATTTATCGAAGTATATTTTTGTAAAATTAACGATTTTCCTTCTTAGTTTGGCAACAAAATACCTTACTTTGTACTTGCACTCTATAAAACCTTCATGGAAGATATCAACGGTCCACTATTACCTCACATAAACTATCCTTCTGATTTAAAGAAGTATAAGGAAGAAGATCTCGAACAAATTGCTCAGGAACTACGCCAGTATATTATCGATACCGTAAGTGTAAACGGTGGTCATTTTGCTGCCAGTCTGGGTGTTGTAGAACTTACCGTAGCCTTACACTACGTATTGAATACACCTTACGACAAATTGGTCTGGGATGTGGGTCATCAGGCATACGGACATAAAATATTAACCGGAAGGAAAGCTGTTTTTCATACCAACCGTGTCATTCACGGCATTAGCGGCTTCCCAAAAATCAGCGAAAGCGAATACGATACATTTGGGGTAGGCCACTCTTCCACTTCCATTTCTGCCGCATTGGGTATGGCTGTCGCCTCCCAGTACAAAGGAGAAACCGATCGTCAGCATGTGGCGGTAATTGGTGATGGCGCCATGACAGCCGGACTGGCTTTCGAAGGCCTAAACCATGCCGGTATCGAAAACTCAAACCTATTGGTCATCCTGAACGACAATTGCATGTCGATCGATCCCAACGTAGGTGCGCTGAAAGAATACCTAACCAGCATCACCATTTCCAAATCTTATAACCGTTTCCGGGAAGACATTTCGCAAGTATTGATCAAGCTATCTGAGCTTGGCCCTAATGCACATAAGTTTGTGAAAAAGATTGAAAAGAGCATCAAAGGCACCCTGCTTAAACAGAGTAACCTATTTGAAGCCCTCAATTTCAGGTATTTTGGCCCTGTTGATGGGCATGATGTACAAAGGCTGGCACAAGTTATCCGCGAACTCAAAGATATCCCTGGTCCAAAATTGCTGCATTGTGTCACGTTAAAAGGTAAGGGCTTTGCACTGGCTGAAAAAGACCAAACCAAATGGCATGCACCTGGTTTATTTGATAAAATCACCGGCGAAATCAAAAAGTCGGTATCCGATAAGCCTCAGCCACCAAAATATCAGGACGTTTTCGGACATACCCTGGTTGAACTGGCCCAAGCCAATAAAAAAATCGTAGGGATCACCCCTGCCATGCCTTCTGGCTCATCCATGAACATCATGATGAAAGCCATGCCAAACCGTGCCTTTGATGTGGGCATTGCTGAACAGCATGCCGTAACTTTCTCCGCAGGTCTGGCTACACAAGGATTGATTCCTTTTTGTAATATCTATTCCAGCTTCATGCAAAGGGCCTATGATCAGGTCATTCATGATGTAGCGATACAAAATCTAAATGTGGTATTCTGCTTAGACCGCGCTGGTTTGGCTGGTGCCGATGGGGCAACGCATCATGGTGCCTACGACATTGCTTATATGCGTTGCATCCCTCAAATGACGGTTGCAGCACCAATGAATGAAGAAGAACTGCGTAACCTCATGTATACAGCGCAGCAAGAAAACAGGGGTCCATTCTCTATCCGCTATCCGAGAGGAAATGGCGTCATGGCCGATTGGAAAAGACCCTTCAAAGCGGTAGAAATTGGCAAAGGCAGAAAAATCTGCGATGGAGAAGATCTGGCCATTTTAACCATTGGTCATGTCGGAAACTTTGCCGTTGAAGCCTGTAAAGAATTAAATAGCGAAGGAATTCATCCGGCACATTACGACATGCGCTTTGTAAAACCATTGGACGAGGCTTTATTGCACGAAGTTTTCAAACGCTACAAGCAGGTCATCACCGTTGAAGACGGTTGTTTACAAGGTGGAATGGGCAGTGCCATTCTGGAGTTTATGGCAGATCACAAATACAGTTCAACAGTAATTCGTCTGGGCATTCCTGATGAATTCATTGAGCATGGAGAGCAGCCAGAACTTTGGGATTATTGCGGTTACGATACCAATGCGATCATCACTACCGTTAAAAAAATTGCGATCAGCAGAACCACTAAAACGATCGCTTCCTAAGTGATCTCAGTCCCATTCCGGCCTGGGCATATCGCAGCAGGCCGGCCTTACAATGAAGACCTGAGCGTTAAATAAAAAGGGACCTCCTGGTGTGCTTTAGAGTTCTCCAGAATCAACCTGGCGGCCATTTCGCCCATCTGCCTAAAATCGGTAGATACTGTAGTAATTCCATTCAGTATGATCTTTTTTAGTGGAGTTTCATTGTAAGAAATTACCCCAACCTGCTGACCAATCGTTAGCCCTGTATTGACCAGCCGCTCAATCAAAATCACCAGATCGTCCTCCATCAGAATAATGAATACCTCCCCTTCTCCAATAGGTTCATCCCGGATCTGGTTCACCACCTTAGCCGTAAAGGCATATTGCTGGCAAAAACGGTAAAAGCCCTTTAAAATCTCTACCGGGTAATAACTGCGCTTGGGCATCACAATCTTAATGGTATGGTATTTACTCAATTGCTCCCTGGCCTGCTCCAAAGCCCCATAAATATCGGCATCAAAGTTTTCATAAACTGCGGCGTATTCCCCATTCACTTCCGGAATCAGCTTATCCAGTAAAATCAATTTGTCTTTAGGAATCAGGTTCAGCACCTCATGGGCATCCTCACATCCGTCAATAAAATGCGGGATAATTACATAATGCGAGTATTCTTCCTTTTTATTGAAAAGCAGTTTTTTAAACAAATTGAAATCATTGTTATAGATGTAAAAATCTACCGCCACATGATCACCAAGTGCTTTGATGAAAGCATCATAAATGATCTTTTTATGCGCACTCAGCTTATTGAAAAGCAAAAAGATCTTCAGCTTTTGCCTAAATTCCGTACTTACAATGTAGTAACCTTTACCAGGAACCGAGGCTACCACCCCAATTTTTTTCAAATACCGATAACCCTTCTCCGCTGTATCCCTGGAAATCTCCAATTCATAGCTCAATTCATTAATAGAAGGCAATAAATAACCCTTCTCCAGCTTCCCAAACTCTATCGCATTCAAAATAGAATTGGTCAATTGCAGGTATTTGGGCGTTGCCGAAAAAGCATCAACGTGAATGAAATTAAAAAATTGCTCAGGTTTCATGGTTAGTACTAGATTCAGAATCACAAGGGCATTTAGCCTAGCCTTGCAGCAGCAAGATAATACTTAATTAATATAAAACGGTTCCGCCGGCATAATATTTTAACGCAATGATGTCATTCGGAAGCGGTTTGGTGTTCCAGGAGTCGTGAATGGCTAAGGCTGCACCTACTGCCGTAGCCTGAGCCATGTGTGCCGCAAACACTTCCACATCCGGAAAAACTGCGGCCAGCAAATTCATAAAAATGGCATTCTTGCTAAAGCCACCGTCTACAAAAATCCGGCGGACTTCAGTGCCCTGCAATACCCTTTGTGTGGATATATATTGCTGATCAATCAAATCTTTGATCAATTGGTGGTAAGCCATGATATCGTTCGGATAATCGTTCAGGTCACGTTCCGCAAAATCAGCCACTTTAGGCTTATCCCTCAGCTGGGCCATCACAGTTGGGCTGTAAGGAACCGCACGATAGGTAATTACATCCGTACCATAATGGGCAGCAATGCGTTTCACCTGCTGTTCATGCTGATAGCCCGCAAACAAGCGAGAGGCCTTAACCGGCTTACCTTCATACTGCAAGTAGCACAAACAGTCTGCTTCCAGGTCCTCCTTTGTTAAAGCTGAAGAATTGAAAGGATTCAGGCTGATGCACCAGGTACCGGTAGACAAGAGGATGAAAGGTTCAGAAAAATTAACCAGGTAAGGGATCAAGGCAGCAGAGCTGTCGTGAAAACCTACACCTACCGCATAGTTGTTGCCCGGAAATGCGGCCGGCATCACATGTTTAGAAGAAACAATCGGCGCCAGCTTTTCAGCAATGCCTTCTTTTTCTACCCATTCATGGTATTCGTTCCTGCTAAAATCCCAAAGGTTGGTATGACAACCAATACTGGTGATGTCAGAATAAGCTTCACCCGAAATCAGGTAGCTTAAATATTGCGGTAAATGAAGGGCATACTTTACGGACTTAAAAAGCTCAGGCTGCTCATATTTCAAGCGGTACAACTGCATCCCCGAATTCAAACTGCCCAAGACCGGCGAAGCGGTACGCTTAGAGAATGCTTCTTCCCCGCCATAGGTATTGTAAAACTGATCCTTTAAACCCTTTGGATATTCCTTCAGGTAATTGTATAAAGGTGCCAATGGTTTCCCATTGGCATCTATATACACAAAGCTTGCTCCATAGGTTGCAAAACTGATGGATTTAATTTCAAATGAAGGGTCTTTAAAAACCTCCCGCAAAGAGTCAAAAATAGACAGCCTTAAGCTCTCCAGGTTCTCGCAAGCATCGCCGTCCTCGTCCACTGTTTCTGTAAACCGCGCCGATCGTTCAAATACAATCTTATAATCCTCATCAAATAGAAACAACTTCTTGTTGGTCTTACCAACATCAAACACAGCGATTACGGGAATTCCCTTCATATCAAATTATATATCTTTAAAAATTACAGGCCTGTTGCTACAGTTTTCAGGCCACGGGTCTTGATTAAATTCTCTCTAACTTTCAATTGTCTGAACAATTCAAGCGGTGCCAAAGCAGCGCCTGCACGCAAACGTGCTTCTGCTACCAATGGACGAACATCCGTACGGAAGGCATTTTGCAAAATTTCCTGTGCACGTGCCACGTCACTAGAAGCCTGCGCTTCCTGAAGCGCTTTACGGTCTACAGATAAAGCCTGCGCATAAGCCATCATGATGCCCTCTACCGATTGCAATAAATCCTCCAATGGATCTTTCACATTGTGCGAGGCATCAATCATCCAACCCAGGTCATTGGCATGGTTCATGCCACGAGCATCCATACCTTCTACCAGTTCGTTGAAAATCAGGAACAATTGGTAGGGTTTCATACTGCCCGCTGTCAAATCATCATCACCATATTTGGAATCGTTGAAGTGGAAACCACCCAATTTCTCTTCCATCAGTAACAAAGAAACGATTTGTTCGATGTTTGCATTTGGCAAATGGTGACCTAAATCTACCAGCGTATAAGCC
>Ga0116227_10008737_pt1 | contig 18847 bp, 11 predicted proteins | sample S1TSphgellanicum_FD_89693 | JGI IMG/M metagenome (GOLD analysis project Ga0116227, IMG submission 89693) | Host-associated microbial communities from peat moss isolated from Minnesota, USA - S1T2_Fb - Sphagnum magellanicum MG | ecosystem: Host-associated > Plants > Peat moss > Unclassified... | reverse complement strand
TTTTTGTTATGATGAGCCACTCCTACCAATCATAAGCCAAATATTCTCTTTCCCCCCAAAAAAAAGTTTTTTCTTTCCCCCTCCCCCTTCCCGCCCCCCCCCCCCCCCCCTTGCCGACCCTTGCCCAAACATGGAAGTTGAACCATGGTCAAACAATATGGGATAAAAAAATGATGTGCTATTAGGGATATGTCAGGGAACACATCGAGAACTTGGGGAACAGTTTTAGAATCCAATGGGAACAAATTGGAAACTTGGGGAACATTTTGAGAACCTAATGGGAACAAATTGGGAACTCGATGAGGACACCTGTGGAGTAAACCTAAAAACTAAAGAATTCTGCCCTATGCAGGAAGGAGAAACTTTATGTGCCTTTTAGCCTTTTACTAACACCTTCAGACTGAAAATCAACTGGCATTTGGCCAGGGTGAACCAGTGTAGGTGCTAGTTCAACCAAGGCCATTTATCCATGGCACCCTGCAGCTCTTTTTTGCTAACACTCATATAAACCAACAAGCCAATGTATATTGCACATGCAACTGCATGCAGCCCCATTCATTCAGTCAGCTACCCCTGTAGACATTGTCCCTTGGTGGCTCTCAAAAGCCCAGCTGAAGAGGGTGCCTTTCTTTTCTCTTCCCTGGAACATGGACCCATTTATATTAGAATTATATAACATAGTCTGTCTGCCCTTTTCTTCTTATTTTTTGTCTGTTTTCCTCCTCCACTTCAACCACTGCTCAATAGCCCCATCAGCTTTCTGCCAGCTTTTTTAAGAGCTCACTTAAACTCACTCAATGTGCACTTAGTTGATTTTTCTTTGGTTCTCTCAACACCATTCTCTTTTGGTTTATTCTCATGACAACAACCCTTTTACAGTGTACATGGGCTTACAGACCTCAAGAAAGTGAATTGAAAAAGGGTTTTTTTATATTTTATGATAAGCATTTCCATTTATGGAAGATGTAGCCTCAATTTTCATTGTAATTGTACATATATATTATAGTGATATACTCTTATTTTCGCCTTCAAGTATTGGAGATGCCATGTTTCTCCATGTCAATTTCTTTTGATTATTTCAAATTTTGATTCACAAGAGATGCTTGTTAATCTACTATTTGAACGATTGTTCATGTTCAAAAAAGGAATTATCCCAATGAATAATAGCATGAAATATGTGAATTCTTCTCCTTTCTTGCTAAAGTCAACAATGGAAATTAATGTATAGACAACATTGCAATTCTCAATTATAATCCTTCGATTGTTGTCTAATTACAACACTCTAGAATCAAGGTCATAAGATCAAAACTTCAACCATCAAAAACATTGAAATTCATTCAATGTCCAAACAATGTTCAAGGTGTATGTGTATGGATTAGAATAATTTCCAATAACCACCTACACCATTATATAATTATATCAATTTAGCTTTGAAAAGTAATGCCAAAAATAGTGAAGAAAAAAGAATGCACCCAAAAATCTTATATTATTTCTATAAAATCATATACATGTTCCTTTTATTCAAAGGCCCCAATATTTTGTTGCAACATTTCACATTTTGGGTTTATTTTGCCATGCTTTCACCCAAGTAAAACAATTTAAACAAGTGCATTATATTCATATTTAATAACAAAAGATACATTTGGATGTTGCAACATGTGAAAGCATGTGGCCCATGGGAGTGTGACCAAAATGCTTACACTTGTAATGCCCATATATGTTCTTCCTAGTTCATCTTATTTGTGCATGAAATTTCATTTTTTTCTCTTTGTTCCAAATTTCATATTCTAGTATCTACAATCCCAACCAAGAATTATCATGAAAATTGAATGTCAAGAGTTACCTCTCAATTGCCATGCTAAAATTTAAAAGGACATTCATGGTACAAATCAAATGATATTATTATATCTAGGGTTAGTAGGATTTCTTTTGCTGGCCTTTAGAACATGAAAGATGATATTAGAATTTCTTTAAATTGATACTAGAGTTCATGCATGATTGGAAAAGGTTGGCACATACCAAAAATTAGGAAAAAAATTCACAATTTTTTATTAAAAAAATAATGAAAAACAGAAGGGGAGAAATTAAAGGGGTTTATTACATTTATGAATAAGCCTAAATATTTTTCAATGACCAAAACTTACTACGTTTATTAATAAATAAAGGATATATATAGAAGCATTCACTTCATTTATAAATAGGTAACAAAATGATACTCTTCAAATGTAGATGGTATCCAACAAATATAAAAAGTAACCTCCTTGAAGTCAAGAATCCATCTACTTCAAAAGCTTTTTTAAATTAAAAATGTCATATTTTCATATGTTCAAGATAATCTTGGGATGTGTGAATTTGAAAAGATCAAATACTCATAAAGCACAAATGGAAGCTATACCAAAATACCTACAACCTAAGGAATTCTAAGTGGTTATAAAAGGTAAATTATTTCATAAAATGTGGACAATATGCTTTAAATTTAAATCTTAATTTAGATTATTAATGTATAAATAATGCATATAATATGTTCTAAATTCAAATGTTAGTTTAAATTATTCATGTATATAGTACTGGTTGGGGTGAAAGAAAATATGCCAATGTTCCAATTAGCATCATTAAAGCAATCTTTCCAACCACCATATGAATATGGCTTCTCTTGTCTCATTGTTCAATAATAGGCCTTCTTTTCAACCCATCATTGGATATCAATTTATTATGACACACCCATGGTAATGAATGCACATGGACTCATGATGTTTCCTTCCCTTAGTAATAAAAATCTTTACTTATTTACACATACAAACTACCTGATCATTTTTTACATCTTTGTGCCACCAATGCATGGGATATGAAAGGTCCATCATTCTCATTCTTACTAATTTTATTCAAACAAGTTTCATCATCTCTTCAAAAGATTCAAACCTTTACAATTCTAAGTTATGCAATAATATTAGGGTTGGATATTTCTCAACTTCAAATGCTTGCCAAACTTCAAACATTTTGTATGTGGTAGATAGCTAAAAAAATGTATTCTAGTTGAGGTTTTGAGGTCTAAATAATTTAAACATGTAAAAGTTAGTCATTCATTCCAAAAAAATTCCTTTTTTTCACTATTTTTGTTTTTCTAATTTTATTTCTCTCATTTTATTTTATTTTTGCGAAATAAAGTCTTGCATGTTTACGTTATCCTTTCATGACATCATTAATTCCCAAACATCACACAATGTCCCAAATTGGGGAAAAAAACTTTGCTATAAAGTGTTTTAGATTCATCAATCAATCTTGCAACTTTCATTAATAGTGTTTCATGTATGAAGGGTTGCTATGAAGATATTATGACCTAGGAATGAAGGTCCAAGCTTAGGGCCAAAGGCATTCAAGGTGAAATGCATTGATAGCACAACCTTCCCCTACTTCACAAACAAGGAGTTCCATTAGTTTCACATCTAAGATAAACCTATGTTACAAGTCATTATTCCTTGCTAGCAAAACATCCCCACCACAAGGAAACTATGTGAAACTTCCTCACACAAACTTGGAGTAGGAAATTACATTTAAGGAGGTCTCCCGAAAAACAAAGGAATTTTTGGCTCAGGGTTGAACAAATAGGATATGTTCAACTCTTTCTTCAACCTCTTTTCAAGCTATCTATTAACATATTGACATAAAAAACCTGAATACTTGGTCCTTGTTGCCTTGCATTTTGAAAAGAAATTTTATCTTTTAGAATTGCCTTTTTTGTCAAGTCTCTTATAAGGGGTTAAAAAAAAAGTTGTCATGATGTCAAATGCATTGTTGAACACAACAAATACTTACACGTGAATGATTTTTTTGAAACAAACACCTAAAAAAACTCATTAAACTTGTAAGTGAATTGATTCATGAAAAATTGTATATCCAAAGTTGAACATGGTTCCAAATTGAGATGGCTCATTGGAAGAAATGTGACAAAAGTCGAAATTTTTTGGTGATGCAACAACATTTGATCTAGATAAAAAGTGTTCAAATAAGGTTATTGATGATGGTGTTTTTTTACCCACAAAATCTTACAAAAATGTAATATTCACATTGTTAGTTCAAATGTTTGATTTGTGAAAGGTGATATTACTAAGATAATGATGTGATTGTTTCATCACAATTGGTGTCATGAAGAATCCCATAGTTGGAACAAGCAATTCAACACATAATGTTTGCACTAAAAGATGCCAATTATTTTGTCATATGTTTTGTTATGGTGTATTTTTTACAATTTAAACCCCTTGACAACATGCAAGTGATATAAAACATACCATACCTATTTAATTTCACTTGAAATAGATCAATTATTTGAAAGTATAACCACTTCTTACATTTCAAATATACAAAGGTTGTGGTTGTGTGCATTCAAAAGTAATGAGGAAAGCCATAAGGTGGGTGGGCTTGAATATTTGTGCAACACAACAACCTACTTTGTAATTTTGATATTTTAAATTAATTGATGGACATGACCAACATTATGTTTATGAAAAAAAAATGTTTGCAATATTTAAACCCAAGTATATGGCATAGACCAACAACACAACTTTCATACCATACTTGGCACACAAGGACAATAATGATTGATATTTTTGTTTTACACAATTATGTAGAGGTTCAATGATGTATGGAAACATTTAACTTGTCCACTAAACATGATTAACTAGCTTTTCATTTTAACTAAGGTTATTACTTCCCTTTGAGGAGATTGCAAATTTTTGATTCCCATAAGTGGGGCAATGTGTTTGTCTAACCTTCATCAAGGGTTCAATGACTCATTACTACAAATTGTGTATTATTTTTAATTTTTTATTATTGAGTTTAATCAAAATGAACCCTTAGATAAGGTGACACTATTGTCAATATGAACCAATCATTTACAAAAAGCATAAAATAACACTTTAATCATATCATATATGGTTGAGTGATTACTTGTGTCCATGTCACGTCTATTTTGACTAAAAATTGACATAATGCTAGCTAATGTGGACTAACAAATTATTTTGTTTGTTTTGACTAAAAGTTGACATAGGTGCTAGATGATGTAGATTAATAGGTAGCATTTCATGACTATAAATTAAAATTTATTTATTAAAATATTACAATTATCCAATGAGGCTAGTTGAGGATGCAAAATGTAAGATGTAACATTTTAGGCATCTAATTTTGTAACCCCCTTAAACATGTAGGTATGTGGGTCTCCCCTAGGCATGTAATTGTATATAACGCCACTTAGGCATGGAAGATACATGTAAGCATGAAGGCATGAATAAGGTATCACAAAAGAGAATTGAACCCCTCACACCTCCATGGCCACAAGACCAGTACTCTTTATCCAACTTAACTAATAGAATTTCAAATCATGACAAATTGTGTAAGCACAAAAGTATAAACATGAGTCCATTTCAGACCTTCTTACATATATCCAAACTTTGAAATGAACTTTTGTTTTCATAACTTGTTCAAATAAAACAAATGTGCACTTATTTTGTAAGAACTTTCCAAAAAAATCTATGCATTGAGTTATACAAAATGGTATTGAAAGAAGAAAAGACCCGTGCATAAGGGGGCGGGGAAGATGAAATCTTTGCTTCTTCTGAGCTTGGCTTCATCGAGTTCTCTCCCAAAAACTTGCAGCAGTAATTGTACTGGTTCAGTTCAGTGAGGCTTGTGAGCAACACCACTGAACGTCCTACTTTAAAAATCTCAAAGTGTGAGGGCTGTAGGCTCTTCCTACTGCTTGCTTCTAGGTGATGTAGAAAGTCAGCTGTCTAATGTCTTCTCCATCATCAGCAAATGGTTGTTACATGTCCTCGTACTATGAGGGAAAGTCTTGTAGAATATAGAAAAAGAAATAGGCGTCAATGACCTTTCATCAAAGAAGGATGGACAAAACCTCGTGCAGAATCTCCAATACCTCCAGTCATATATTGTACTGTCGAACCTCATGTTTGACATGGAATCCACTGTCATCTCCAATTCCAAATTGACTTCAGATGAACAAATAAGCACTTTGCAGCAATGTAATGGTATGTTAGTAGAACATAGGAGATTATCACTGCTCTTCAAGATCAAGGTGATGGTCTGATATTTTGTGAGCAAGGACTCTGAAAGCTTATGACCAAACACTCTGTCTTGTTAGCTTCAACATGTTTTGTTGTGGAGATTTCTCTGCAATCTCATAGACATGTAATGCTGCTATGTTGGAAATCTTAAGTCCAATTTTCTTACCCATCTGACAAATGCCTACCCTAGACATGAGTTTTAAAACACACAGCAATAGCACTGAAATTATACGCCTCACCACTCCAGAAGATGAAACGAGGATGAAACTGTATATGTTTTGGCTACTCAAAGTTTTGAATTCATGAAAGCTCATCAACTATATTGTTTCAAAAAGAGTTGAGCACGTGTGATTACATGCTGTACAAGTATGGTGGCTGACAACACCAAAATGCAAACAAAGAGACTAGGAACAATGCAATGGAGTACCTCAAAGTGGATTCCAGATTGTCATGGTGACAAAGGCTTTAGCATCATAGGCACAATACAGTGGCTTGTGTCACAGCTTCTGATATTGGAGTTTCTATCAGACTGTACAGATTACCATAGCAAGAATTGACACCACACAAAGCTTGACTTTGATCACTATTGAGTCTTGCAGGTATGCCATATTTTTCAGTAGGAATCTTAAGAACCATGCTAGGTACAAATCCACATCCACTGTTGTACTCATATTTCTTCTTCTGCTTGAATCTATTTGTATTTCTTGCTCTGAAGATTCGATAAAAGCATTCAAGCTCGAGATCGTTTCCAAGGTGTGTGCTGCCATTCTAACTTCTCTTTCCCACTGAAAACAGTTGTGGATGTTGGCTGAGTTATGTTACCTGTTGGCATTGAGAGCAAGGAGAGACATTCTTCCACTTGCCATAAACCAACAGAATTCTATTGCAAATCAAAGAAATACTATCAACAAGTTTTTTTCCATGGTCATATTTGAACTATCAGATTTCCCAGAATTCCACTGATAAGATAGAATATTGAACCTCCATCCATAGTGTGATGAAAATGGAAGTGAAGCTCTGACATAAACAATATGAATCAATGACAATTCTTCTCATCAACTTCCCAAATATTCTCATGTCTTCAAATCTTCTTCTAGTTCTAGACTATTGAAGTTCCTCTACTTACCACAAATGTGCACTACTTTACCAAAGGGTCTCCATCATGGACACCATAAATGTTGAAATATCCCAGTGCACAAATACAACTGTGCATGCTCAAGTGAAGGAATGTGACCAAGCAATTGAAGAAAAGATTGCTGGCATCACCAATAATCCCTGCAAGAACAAACACCACACTCAAAGTGATGGAAGCGATTGGCATCCCTGACTATGATTGTTCTCCCAACTATTTTTGCAATGAACTTGGTGGAAGTGTGGCAGTCCCCACATACTCGGAGATTCTTGAAAATCCGGAGTGTAGTACCAGGAGGTGTGCTGATGAGCCCAAATGCAATAGCCAGTTTCTCACTATGGTGACACAAATGAACCACCTTTTCTTCTTCCTCCACATCATGTAGCACAAATTTTGTATCTGGCACATACCCAGCCTCTTGCATCTGCCCGTACAATCGATTCAGTTGTGCACGGATTTCTATGATTTGGGGATGATCTTGATCATCTACTACAAATGTATGCACCTCGTTATTAACTTCAATCCAGGTACGACCTGGCTGTTTCTTCACACCCCTTTCCTTTCTCTGTGATTGAACTTTCTCACTCAGATCCCACTTGCCAGCAGCAGCATAGATGTTTGATAGCAGTACATACCCTGCAGCATTTCCAGGGTCCACTTCCAGAATGTGCTTTGCAATGCGTTCTCCCATTTCCACATTACCATGAATTCTGCAAGCACCAAGCAAGGCCATCCACACAGCCACATCTGGTTTACAGGGCATCATCTTGATCATATCCTCTGCCTCATGCAGATGGCCGGCACGCCCAAGAAGGTCAACCATGCAGGTGTAGTGTTCCAATTTTGCAGAAATCTTGTGAACTGTGCTCATGGAACCAAAAGAGCGCAGGCCTTCACACAACAGGCCTGCATGACTACAAGCAGACAGAAGACAAACAAAAGTGACATTATCTACCTCTATACCTTCTTCACACATTCTTTCAAAATGTGCCAGAGCTTCCTCTCCATGCCCATGCAATGCAAATCCTCCAAGCATAGCATTCCAAGAGACCACATCTCGTGACGGCATTGTGTTAAACACTCTCCAGGCATCCTCCATGCTCCCACATTTGGCATACATGTCAATTAGACTATTACCCACAAAGACATCAGATTCACAACTACTTTGAATGATTTGTTCATGAACACGCTTTCCCTCTTCAAGTGCCGCTACACTGGCACATGCATTTAAAACCACCATGAAAGTCACAGCATTTGGTAGCACACCTTCCTGTTGCATTTGCTGAAATAGTCCCAATGCCTTCTGTCCTTGTCCACATTTCACATGCCCCAACATCATGACAGTCCAAGAGACTACATCATGGGACACCATCTTGTCAAACACTCTGCAAGCATCATCCATGCTCCCACATTTGGCATACATGTCAATGAGGCTACTCCCTACAGATACATCTGACTCACAGCCACTTTGAATGATCTGCTCATGAGCACATCTTCCCTCTTCAAGTGCCACTAGACTAGCACATGCATTTAGGACCCCCATGAAAGTCACAGTGTTTGGCTGCACACCCTCCTGTTGCATCTGTTGAAATAATTCCAATGCCTTAAGTCCTTGCCCATATTTCACATGTCCAAATATCATAGCAGTCCAAGAGACTACATCCCGTGATGGCATCTTGTTGAATACTACCCAAGCATCCTCCATGCTCCCACATTTGGTGTACATGTCAACAAGGCTACTTCCTATAGAAACATCTGATTCCCAACCATTTTGAATGATCTGTTCATGAGCACTTCTGCCCTCGTCAAGTGCCAGTACACTCGCACAGGCATTCAGGACCCCCACAAAAGTGACCAGATTTGGTTTCACACCTTCCTGTTGCATTTGTTGAAATAATTCCAATGCCTTTTGCCCCTGTCCAGATCTCACGTATCCAAATATTATGGTAGTCCAAGAGACCACATTGCGTGAGGGCATCTCATTGAACACTCTTCGTGCATCCTCCATGCTCCCACATTTCCCATACATGTCAATAAGGCTATTCCCTACAGAGACATCAGACTCGCAACCACTTTGAATGATCTGCTCATGAGCACACCTGCCTTCTTTGAGTGCCACCAAACTTGCACATGCATTCAGGACCCCCACAAAAGTCACAGAGTTTGGTTGCACACCTTCCTGTTGCATTTGTTGAAACAGCTCCAAGGCCTTCTGCCCTTGCCCACATCTTATGTGTCCAAATATCATGACAGTCCATGATACCACATCACGTGAGGGCATCTGGCTGAATACTCTCATAGCATCCTCCATGCAACCACATTTGACATACATGTGAACTAGGCTACTGCCCACAAAGATATCAGACACACATCCACTTTGAATGGTCTGTTCATGAGCATGCCTCCCATCTTCAAGTGCTCGTAAGTTAGCACATGCATTAAGTACTTGAACAAAAGTGAATTTGTCAGGACAAGTACCTTCTTGTTGCATCTGTTGGAAAAGCTTGATTGTGTCTTCATATTGACCAGCCTTGACAGATCTTGCAAGCCTTTTATTCCATGAAAAACTGTCCAATTGTAAAGTCCCTGGTGCTATTGCCACCATCTCTGTTGCTACCCATGGAGGGTTTTGTCGGTCCTGAAGCCAGAGTGCCTCTTGTGTCTTTTTATGCTTGAAGTCAGGGTACCTTGCATTCACCTATTACCAAAAATCCCAAAAATCCAAATCAAGCTAATCAGCCATGGCTACCTCACAGCTCAGGCAGACCAGGCTGTAAGGACTGAGGAAACCATATTGACATCATTCATCAGGAAATTGGGACAAAAATTATTCACCTTCTCTGGTCTGTTATCCCACCACTGTGAAGGATCTGAAAAGAATTTCCGCCAAAGTTTTTCTCTCTGGCCTGCATAGACTGCTGTAACCAATCAAATGCATGCAACCTCACATGGACTTTCATCATAGCATGACATCTACTATGTTCATCTATGAGCCACAATGCTGGAGATTGCACTTCCATCAGTTGTTACATACACTATCAGTTTACAATTCAATCAAGCATTTAATTTCGAAAAGCTTCAGCAAGTGCAGTTGTTATGGCCTCCTCCAATTTGCACAATCCCATGGATATTTTTTAGTGAAGATCTGTGCAATATTTGTATGTTCAGAATTGGAGACAAAAAATTACTTCAAAATTTCAGTTCAGTTTGATGTCACCCCATGCATGCAGGCCATGCTTCTTCCATCTCTGAGAGATCTTGCATGGATTGTGTCAGATCTCATAGAGTCAGATAAATATAGACTGTGCCAGAGAGGGTTCAAGTAAGACATTGCATAACTAGATTACTCGGCATTTATTAGCATCGACATTCATTCAAAATCCAACGCCTGAGAACTGACCTGCTGCAGTTGTTCCAACATCTCCATCACAAGAGGCAAGGGCCCTGTCGCCGGAACCTGTCACGTGCGATTCATATTGTCCAATGCTTCAGAGAAATCGCTCGATCTTGACTCTTTACCAAGCCATAGATTGATACGTACATATGATGAAAGAGAAGAATGACGCGAAGCTTGCCGAACCAACCAGGACTCTGAGTGTCGCACTAAATCCTTAGAGCTACATGCTGCTTCAGGAGTCGGAAAACTCGCATAATGAAACGACTGAACACCTCAAGACCTTGCTCAAATATGAACTAGTCGACATCACATACGGCACATCGGGACAAACAAAATTGCTAAGAACAGAACCAGAAGTAGAGGGAAAGTCTGTCACTCACGCAAGATAAGACCAAAGCGGCGGCGCGAGCCAAGGGTGATTTGTTGGCGCACTGCCATGACATGTCACGAAGAAGAAGCCGATACAAACCAAGCGAAAAAAAAAACAACCAACCTCCCCAACAGTGTTGGAACTTCTGGCGCCTCAATGACAAAGTAACCAGTGAGCAGAGCGTATCGGAAACAAAAACAGCTTCTTCAGCCGACTCTCTCTACTCACTGCTCGCTGCACAACTCCCGAGCAGATGAAATGAGTTGAGGATGTCCCTACACAACATGTTCCGTTTGATTCCCCTCGCAGCTCTGCTCAAATCCGTGCCAGATGATTGCGCACAGGCCAGAAAAGCTACACCGCTGCCGATCGACTTCTTGCCTGACGATAGTGTGAACTCGTGTAAGCTTTAGGGTTTGGTCCTTGAAGGCTCCACTTAGGTTTCACCATGCTAACCACCATGTGTTTCCAATTTAGTGTGTTGAATATTTATCATCCAAATGGATGTCATTCTCATAGGTCTTTACACTACTGGCTAATGCTTCTATCTCACACCTACACTTAAAGCACCCGGAGAAAATTTGTAGTGTATGCGGAGGGCACCTTATATCCATTGATTTCCCTCCTACAAATTGGGAGGGATATTATGCTTTACCTATCAAGGATGGGAGGGAAATTATGCCTACTTGTAGGTGTAAGAACCCTCCCACTATTTAGGAGTAGGCATAAGAACCCTTTCATTCAAGCATGGGAGGGAAATTATGCCTAATTGTAGGTGTAAGAACCCTTCCACTATTTTGGAGTAGGCATAAGAACCCTCTCATTCAAGGATGGGAGCGAAATTATGCCTACTTGTAGGTGTAAGAACCCTCCCACTATTTAGGAGTAGGTATAAGAACCCTCCCATTCATAGGCTTTGTGATCTACAAAGGTTTGGTTCATGACAAATTTTGCTCAATTCCTTGCAATGAGTAAAGCCCATGGGTGGGGAACATTCCTAAAATGTGGGGTTGGACTTCACTTATCGTCTCATCCTAGGCCCCTTATTTTGAGAATGCTCTCTTCATAGGGTTTTACCTTTTACATAATGCATTATACAATTTAAACCTTTGTTATCTAACTTTCTTCTAACCTATGATGGGCAATGTGATAACTCATGTGATTCCTTCAATTTACAAATGGCCCTTTGGGCAATTGTTCATGTTTCTTTGATTTCGATCTGTATGTCCTTTCAATTTTTTAAATGTGCATTATGTTGGTGAAGGTTTCCTCCTTTGATTCTTTTTATGTTTTTAAGCTTAAGCACACATGTGAACACCCTCATTCATTTCTACCAAGTTGTGAAATGTTTTCAAGAGACATGTTCTATTTACATTCTTGGTTACTAGAAAGAATTGTTAAAATCTCAATCCAAATTAGTGTAGGTAGCTTGACTGCAATAGGGTAGAAGAGTTTATGAAGGATATTTTAACCATTCATGGTAGATTGGATCCAAGGAGAGGGCTCCGTTGTTTCTAGTGTCCAAAAAACACTTAACCCTTCCTATTGGCTCATCTAGCACATTAAAAATTGTCAAAAAATATTAGAATTAAAAAGTTATGACCCCCCAAAGTAGAAGGGGTCAAAAATTCAAAAAATAAATCACCAAACATTACAAAGCCAATTCCTTATTACCCAAAAAATTCCTTGTATGTTGCTCTATTGTTATTAGAGTTGAAAGATGATATGTAAAATTGAAGGTGGCACTCCTATAACACTTTAATTTGTTTTAAATGAACAAGAAATGAAAAAGTTAGAAGCTTTGAAAGTAAAAAGGGTCCAAAAAGGGAAAAAACATGTTGTGTGAGTTGGAAAGCTTATTTTTGTTCTTGTTTTTTTTTTCATTACTCATTTTCATTTGCACTTCCAAGATCATTTCTAGAGCTAGAATAACGTTCCCACAACATCTTAAATCACTAAAAATGGAACATAGATGATGAAGATTTAAGGAAATGATCAGTGATGGGCAGTTCTACCTTATCAGTAATTAAAACATAAGTTTAGAGACATGTGTACTTATATTTTTATTAATGTTATTTTCATTATAACACAAGTTGAAGAGATGTCTACTTCTTCTTTTTTTAATGTTACTTCCATTATGGATAGACAATTTTTTTTGGAAACCTTTTTAGAACATGGTGTAAATACCAACTTGAATGAATCAACATGGTTTGAGTCAAAATGTTTAATGAATTACCTAGAATCTGCCCGAAAACTAATGAAGGCAATGGGAACAAGCCTTGTCCTAATCACTATGTTCTCCAACTAAATAACACAAATTAATGCTTTCATTCATCTACCTTCCAACATAATGACGGCCTTGGGAAAAAACTTTCACTTCACATCAAGGTCTAGGGTGGCAAATTATGTCATTTTCTTGAACAATTTATATGACATAATCTTCCATATGATCATACATTCATAATAGTGATCAAAATATTTATTGAACATGAATTTTGAAAAGAATTGGTGAATTTGTCACCCTAAGCCTTAATGTCATGGAATGGTCTCACAATTACCCATCATGTTCAATGTGTCACCAAACTTGCACCAATCAATTTGCTTGGCCCCTTACCCAACATAATGGGCAAGGGCTTGATTATTTTAGTGTGTGGTGTTTTAAATGGAAGGAGATCCAAGGTTCACTCTTCGTCATGGTTGTTGTTTCATTATATTTTAACTATGTGGAAATTGGAAAAAAAAACTTTAAAAATTGGAAATAAATTGTAAATAAAAAACTTGATCTTTGTGATGTGTAACACCCTTAAACTAGGGCATTCTCTAAAATTAGGCCTTTTAATTCATGCACCTTGAGTGGGCCCTTATTTTGCAATCATCTTGGTCTTCAAGTGTCACCTTACAAAAAAAAAACATACAATCTAAATTTCCACTAGCAAATCATTTTGCCAAATGGACATTATGTAGAAGTTAAAACAAATGTTGACAAGTTTTTCAATTTGGAATGTTAAACCAAAGGTTTAGGTTCAAGTTCCTTTGACCTAGACCTAACCAACCTTCTTTTAATGAAACCACCACAAGAAGAACCAAACTATGGAACTAGTCTTTTGCCAAGACCATAATCAAGACCTTGAAAAAATAAATTCAAAAATAGGTTTGTGTTTTTTAAATAAGTGTAAAGTAAACTTCTTTCAAAAGTTTACAACTAGACTAAATGTTATAAATAATTGATCAATTTTAATTAATTTTAAACTCCATATCTATATAATCCTTGTTTTTAATTTATGGTAAAACTATACCCATGCACTATTCAATTGAAGATTGTGTAACATGGAATTAAGCCTAATAATTTTTGTGCCATGCTCAAAAGTTTGTGAATGTGAAAAAATGAACCAAAATCAAAATTGGATAAGGTTTAAAGATATAAATAACTAGGTTCAAACTTGCACTCAAAGAACCTAACCAATAAACATTCAACATCATAACCTAAATTGAAAGTTTTTTGAAAAACTTGCCAACATTGATTAAAACATTAAAACGTCCTTCACCCATGGTAGCCTAAAGTGAGAATTTCCACATGGAAAGGTTGTATATTCACAATCCTGACAACCTCAAATGAACAAGTAGGGTTGTTGAATATGAAAGCACACAAAACATAAGAAAATACACCTATTGTCTAGTCTACTACCATCAAATAAAACTACCATCTAGAAAATAAAGCCAACAATATGAAACAAAGTAGAAAACAACCAAAAAATTGGTCATTGTGATGTAAGAAAATAGTTGCTTTCTTGCTTAAATTTTTTTTATGTATTGTAAGTTGTACCAAAAGGTGTAGATTACCTGAACATCAATGTGAGATTCTTTCCACTACTATTGCTACCTTCCATGGTTGTAACTATTGTTTAGCAAATAGTTGCAAACCAACAAAACTAAGTAGTTATATCATGGGAAAAAAAATTTATACATTATAAAATTATAAAACCAAATTTCATAAAGTAATTACCATCTTACATCACCTGATGCAAGGTGTTCAACCATCTTTAAGTAAGAAAATATAAGTAAACATATTCTTCCTACATTCTACAATAACCATTGAATGCTCCAAAAATTTCAACAAGTACCTTTTTGTCCCTCATAATAATATTTCTTTAACCACCTTCCATGTATTTGAGAAATCATACAACATAAGTCTTCTTCCATCAAATCTACACAATTGAATTACTTTCCAAGCATTGTACAATTTCTCCCAAGGTCTCTCCAAATCTTCTTATAATCTTATTAAATTAAACTAAAACAAATGGGCCATCCAAATTTTCTCCAACAAACATCAAAAAAATCAAAAAACCAAAAACATAGAAAAATGAGGAACAAAAGAGATTCCCCACTATCGATAAACACATGGGTGTCCTCATCTTTTAAAATATTATTCACTTTATCTTTTCAAAGTCAACTTACCAACTTATTTTTTAAAATAATCTTCAAATCATATCTTTAACCATAGGGAATATTTTCCATGTACCACTTTTAAAAATAAATTATTAAACTTCATCCTAAAACAATGGAAAAACCCTATTATTGGGATTTATTATATTTGTCACAATAATCAAAGTTTAATTATATTACCTTGGAGATAATTAAAAGACAATAATTATTACCATGTGTAACAAAGGTTCCAAAAGATAGGTAGAAATTTCCAATGTTAATTGTTACTTATAAGTTTTGTTCAAAATTCTAAACATTCTAATCATGGTTATAATTTATAACAATAGTTTGGAATGTGAAAAAGATATGTGACCATGCATTACCTTAGTAGCTTGAACATTTTAATGCCAAATATTTTATATAATTTTTCATAGGAATTTGGCATATACATTAAGAAATTCATCTTTACACCATGGTGTCAAGATTCTAAATGTAGATGCACTTTAATGTACACCTTAATAATTTTTGAAAACTCATGTCGAATCTTTTACTCATAATTATTTAGTGCCAAATATGTTAGGTCAATACAATAAATGCAAGGATGTCAATTGTGTTTGAATTGCTATTTTTATGTTGGATGTATGTGAAGGGATCCACTTGAAAATTCATAAGGAGAAGATTTGCAAGGATGATGATGTTACATGAGTTGTTTGATATTTGTGCTACATGTCTTTTTAGCTGTAACTAACATTGTGGACCAAATCTTCTCATTGCTTTTATAAGTGTCACACAATTTTTAGCACACAAATTGTGTGTAGTGATTTGTTTGAAAATTTGTGCAAATTATCATATGTGCGTTTACACCAACCATGAAGAGTTCATGAAGCTAGTTAGCAAGCATGGCATTCATCACCAATATTCATTTGATGAAGGTGATGGTTTGATACTTTGTCCTTAATTGAAGTAAATGTTACAATTGTATCCATTTTTCATGTTATTATTAAAACATGTTGAATGCATATTTCTACAATGTAATAATTTTTTTTTCCTATGCTATAATAATTGTGTCTATTAAAGGTTTAAAGTTGGAGTTATGGGGGTGCAAAGTTTGAGGTTTGGGGGTAATGGGTGCACATTCCAAAACAACCATTTTGGGTGTGAAAACCATTTCCCAAGGAAATTTTTTTATCGATATTTCACATGTTGTTTAGATGATGTGACAATGTCATTTCACAATAATATGAGATTGACATGACATGATGTGACATTGCCATCAATTCAATTTGACATCCATCTTCAACATGTTAAATAAGGTGGAATCAACTTGTTATTTATAACATGATCACATACACACTTTTTTATTTAGAGAATTTTCACTTAAAAGAAAAATTAAGAATCAAAAAATTGAAAATGAATAGATTTTGTAAAGTTTCAATCACCAACACAATGGAAATTTTGGTAAAAATCAGTTAAATTTTCATATTTTGGTTTTCAATTTGTCTAAGAACTATTAATTTAGAAAATTGGTGAGCAATATTGTAGTACCTTCACCATTTTGGCATAAATTAAATTATTTTTCATTTTGCTGAACTTTTGAAAAATTATTCATTATTCGTGTTGAAATTTTAATAAATTTAGAAGTTCAACTATCGGGATTTGAATCATAGACCTTCCATGAAGGTGATTTAAAATTGAAGCAATCTAAACACATTAGATTACTCCACAACATTAATAAAACCATTTATTATTTCTTATAATCATTATCTACTAAAAATTTCAAAACAAAAAATAGGTGTCAAAGTTAAAATTTCAAATATAAATAATTATTCAACAATTTGTTACCAAAATGATAAAGGTACTATGGTAGTCAATTTGTAATGTCTCATTAAGTTGTACATGCCAACTTGTTAAAACCTATTACACTATGTTGGTCCAAGTTGCTTTGAATAAACAATGTTAAGATTGATTCACTAACCTTTCATTATTTTCAACTTTTTATTCACCTACCTATTTATGGATTAATAATCAATCTGGTTTTTGGCTAAACACAATTGATAGGACACAACTTATTTGATTTAAAAGATAAAATCTAACTAACTTAATTCACATTTACAATTGAAGAATGAGTTTGAACATAAAACACACATATCCTACCATGAACAAAATGTTTTTCCTTTTGTAAAAGTCATAATAAATGTATTTAGTTGTCAAAATTGTATAATATAATAGTTCATAATTTGACATTTTTTTTTTAATGGATTCACTTTTGATTCCTACTTGACACATCCCCAAAGGCTTAGCCATAAGGTATTATAATAAGTTTTTCAATACAATGCATTATGAAAAACTTGTAAGCCTTGGACACATTCCCCAACTCCTCATGGTGAGAAAAGAATGTGATGTCAGAATTCTTGTATAAGATTAAGATGAACTCTTCAAATTGAATTCATGGACATATATTCAAATTGCACAAACCATGAAAGCAATATTAAAATCAATTTGGTTCACAAACGATCCACAAGCTCACATGGACTTAAAAAAATGCATCACAATTTGAACTTGAGAAAAGTCACCACTTCAATGTTTGTATAATATACTTTAAATCTCTTGAAAAGCTACATTGACATGACAACTTTGCCACTAACGAAACATGCACTGATGTCCATTCCATCTTTGTGGAATGTTATTATCCTACCTTTGCAACCCAATAAGTTTATCTCTTTTCCATCATCACATGGTTGTATGCATACATGCATTGAAGTTATGTCCTTCAAGTCTTTAGAGTTAATTTACTTTCGTAAGTCATGACATTAATGATACATTTGAAAGTAAAAACCTTGTTTTGTTCCTCTAATGGTGCATTCACACTTGAAGTTAAGTCATTGTTAAATGAAAATCTAGGTGGCATCCTAGGTGGTACCCAATGTTGAATGGGCAATAGCTTAATGTGTTAAGTGAATGTTAGCTTAACATAAAATGTTTGTGGTAAGCAATTGAAAGTTGTAAATGACTAGCATGGTGTTAGGGGACTCAACACTAAAGCCCCTAACACCAAGTGTGAATGCACCTTAAGTCATGCTTCATCTCCATTAATGGGTAACTAGCTAATGAGGAAGTTGTTTAGGTATATTATAAACCATATTAAGGTCTTAGGTACACCAAAAGTTGTCCATCCGAAGACCTTAATACTCTAAGCCCTAAACCCTCCTGCTGCTTGTGACCCTTCTCTCTCTCTCTCTCTCTCTCTCTCTCTCCCCTCTCTCATTTCACAATGAAAGCTAAACTTACTTTTCATCCCAAAGACCTCTAACATCCAATTCAATTTGTCCTTTCCACAAATGAAACAAGATTAACTTTTCATCCAAACACTTCAATACGCAAAACCCTAGACCCTACTGCTCCTTGTGACGTCTCTCTCTCTCTCTCCACCCATTTCATAATGAAAGCAA
>Ga0116227_10008736_pt1 | contig 18858 bp, 17 predicted proteins | sample S1TSphgellanicum_FD_89693 | JGI IMG/M metagenome (GOLD analysis project Ga0116227, IMG submission 89693) | Host-associated microbial communities from peat moss isolated from Minnesota, USA - S1T2_Fb - Sphagnum magellanicum MG | ecosystem: Host-associated > Plants > Peat moss > Unclassified... | reverse complement strand
GTACTTAGTTTCTTGCCTAGACAACAGGAGTGTTTTGATCAAGTCAACTTTGTAATTGTCGTCAAATGGATCTCTCTGGTCCGAGTATTGACGTTAAATTAAAAGAAAGAAAGAAAGAAAGATGGGGAGGCTTTACGGATAACACGAAACCAGGGTATGGGGGGAGCAATGAGGGGTCCAAGTGGGCACCAACAGGGTACCACTTTACGGATAACTTTAATACTTCAGCAAAGATGTTAATCCAAACTTTGAAATTTTAACCGAAACTTTGAAATTTCCTCTCTTTACAATGTGTGCCCAGTTTTTGTTTCAAACTACTGTACCTTTTTCTGTATTTTTAGTTGAAGTTAAATTCCCACGGTAGGGGCATTCCCAAAATAAGGGGCGAGGACGAGACAAGTAAAGCATGACACCAAGCCCTCTTTTCTAGGATGAATATTCATGGATATAAGGCGCCCATCCACCAAATGCAGTAGGAAATTCTCTGAATGCTTTTATGTTTAGTGTAGAGCCCGTGGTTGGGGGACCTTCTCAAAATGTGATGCCAGACTCAATTGCCTGGGCCTCATCCTAGGCCCGTCATTTTGAGAATGCCCTCCCCCTGACGAGCCTTTAGCCTACACCTCTGCCTTGAAACATAGGGAGGGGCCTTTGGAAGAAGCCTTCCCCTACAAATGTGATTGGTCCTCCCCTCACTGTGTTCACCAAGCCTAACCTTCAACCTCATTTTCCATTCCTGCTGGCTTTTGTGCTTACCAAACATGTAACCTTCATGTGAATGGATGAAACAATGAAATAACTCTCATGTGAACGATAAAAATAATTCTCATGTGAACGGAGAAAGCAACAAATCATCCAAAAAGATGTCCCATGTGCATTGATTCTGTAATAAATCATCCAAAAAGATGTCCCATATGCATTGATTCTGTAATAAATCATCCAAAAAGATGTTGCATATGCCTCCATTGATTCTTGTACATTCAGACATCACATATGCATTTTTGGTTCGATCTATCGAGTTGCTGGATGTGTTCATTTTTCATCCATCGACAAAACAGATCCCATATCGGTAAGCAGGTCTCAAACCTCTGAAGAGAACATTATGCCTGATAACTGGCTCAATGTAACTACCCGCACCTCAACTATGTCCCATGAAGGCGACATATTATTATGTCAATTTCTTGACCACATTATATGAAATAATCTTCTGGTGATGATCAGACACTCGGTAAAATTGTCTGTCAAGATTTGTAGTGTATTTGAAGGAACGATTACTGAGCTCTTACCCACAGGGCAGGGCATTCTGTGAGCATTCCATTTTCCAAAATGCTCACACTTGTGGGCATCCTATTTTCTGAAATGCTCCCAGTCATTTTAAAAATTTGTCTCCCTTAATGTCATGGAACTGTCTTACCCTTGCCCATTATGTTGGGTGCGTCGCCAAGCTCACCATAATGGGCAGGGGGCTTGACCATTCCATAATGCGGAACCGGCTACCTCTTGCCCCAAGCAAAGTAAGCATCGTGCGAGCTGCTGAGAAAAGTCATATTTTTCCCTCTTGCGATTTGCTGCTGCTGCTTCCAAGAGCAGAGCAGAGCAGACCACTAAGTTAAGGTTTGCAGTTCACTTATTACATGCCATCCTGGCGTGTCCTTTTAGTTGCGGAATGGAATTCGAGGAAAGATTTGTCATAGATCCCAAACACACCAATTGCATCACGCAAACATGGTTCAATTTTGTTGCTTTCTTTCTGATCACATTTTGGACAGTCTACAGACATCCTGAGGAATCCACGATGAAGTTCTAACCATGTGCAAGAAAACACTCTGCCTGATTCTTCATGATCATACTAACAGGCATCACGACTAGACGACTGTTTGGATGTAGTAAAATTTGTTGCAGAGAAAGGAGAAGGAAGGAAAGCAGAATCGGGAGCAAGCACATGTGGAGATTTTTGGGATTTTTTTTGTTTCTTGTATGAAATAATAAGAATAAGAATAGTAGATGCCTTGACTGACACACACCTTAATTTATTTTTTCTTATGTGAATTGAAGAGCTGCCACTGGATGGTTCTATCGGCGGTAGAGAAGAGCCCCCAAAACAAAGTCGGATTGATGATGATGCTTAAAATTTGAAAAAACTCCTTGGAAATGCTTCATTGACAGGAATTTTTTGTCTGTACAAAATTGCTACACTTCTGTCTCTTCTTCTGCTGATGTCCTGTTTTTTTCTCTGTTGTTGAATACTCTTTGCAGGCAGGCAGGCACGCAGGCAGGCCGTCAGTCAACGGAAGTGTTCAATTCCAGTTGCATATTTGAGAAATTCTGTTTTTCGGCAGTTTTTGGTCTTCATTGTTGTGGTTGTTGTTTCTGGATTGCAGGCATTCCTTTGTTAACTTATTTCCTCATTTTTTTGTGGTCACTTGCTTTTGATTTTTTTTCCCCCCTTTTTGCAAGTGGATCGATCATGCATGATGCCATTTTGCAGTCAAGGAGCGCGAGATCCTGAGTGTGCTGCTAGGCTTGGTAAGCGCGCACCAAGCAAGTGGGAGAGTACACCACGCGAAAGAGGAAAGAACGCCAACCGGGGCGGGGCGGCGCGTTCTTCCATGTTTACAGGTTTCGATTTCTGGAAAAAAATTGCACCTATGTATCTACCTTCCTCCTATATGTGCCCCGGGCAGCGGCGCAACGTTTGTGCTGATCTATCTTTCCATGCGGATGCGACAGGAGAGAGAGACTCAGAAGCGTGCAGCGATGGCGTCAGGCACAGCCCAGGTGGTGGCAAGCACATCCAGGGGACGACCCGACGCGTTTCCTGCACATGCTCCGTTGCACGGGGATCTGCGAAACCGCGTGTCCGATGAGCGGCGTCAGCGATTTGCGAACGATCGGCGCATCCGATTCCCCGATTTCGGTTTAGGACGGCCGCGATCTTGCGTCGTTCCTTTTGCCCGAGTGTTTTTCGCCCTTTCCCACTTCCCTCACGGCACCTAATAATACCTTATATAGCCACCACAAGACTCGGATAACAAACTAACAAATAGAAACAAAACCGTTGCCGATCTTTGATACTTTCCTCTACTGCTGTTGTGCAGCTTCTGCTTCTTCATCTCCCGTCTTCTTAGTCTTCTTCTTTCTCGAGAGATTCAAGGAGTCCGCAGCTATGGGAGGTGTGTCCAAGGCTTCAGTGGAGGCGACGCTCACCACCAAACTGCAGCCTGTTCACCTTGTAATTCTCCGCGTCCTCTTTTCTTTACCTTTCATCACAGGATTTGTCTTCCTTCTTTGGTACAAACTTACAGCCTTTTGCTTTCGCCAACAGTAGTAGGGAGTTTGTCCAGAACTACTGCTCTACCTATTGTTGAGGGAAATAATAGTCTGGAAAGAAAGAGACTCTTGAAAACAGATCTTGATATTTCGCCAACCAGATTCTTTCTTGTTTTGTCTCGGGGAAGGAAGGGAGATCATCTTTGTCGCAATTTTTTTCTGTTTGTTCCTTTAGCTTCGGTAGGCGACGAAGTTACGCTTTGTTTGGTCTCGAAACCGAACATTGCAAGCTAGAGATTCTTTCTCTTGTTGTGAAGATGCAGAACCAGAGAGCTTCGCCCGCTGCTAATGGTTATGGGCTTTCTCACGAGAAAATTCAGCTTGTCCTTGGTGTGTGCTGTCTTCCTCTTCTTCGGAGTTTTTTCTCCAGGAGAGATAGATTCCTTTGCACGTCGTCCTAAATTCCACGCTCCTCTTTATCTTATTTGTACTCTTCCGCCCTCAATTCCCTTATTCTTCTTACCATGTAGATCTGTCAAACGCTTCTTTGCACAGATCTTCGTTTCCCTTTCTCGAATTTGCGTGTTTCTGTTGTTGCTTGTAGAGAGACGCTGCGAGATGCGAACTAGCGCAGCCGGTAGATTCTATGGCAATAATAGCGATCGGCTCAGTATGTGAAATCTAAGGAACTAAGCCATCGAATTCCGTGATCTCGTCGTTTGTTGCCGCTGCCAGCAATCCGGATTGCCTCCATCGATAATTCCTGTTCCTTTTCGCAAGGGTCTCTTGGCAGACGTCACACCTTTTTCAGAGGAGAAGGGTGGAATTGAATGAGACTGCTTTATCCATCTATCCAGTCGAGAAAGCGTGTTTTTTTTTGGGGAGAAGACTTTCCAGGCCCTCTATTATCCTCATCTCACGGGGGGCGGAGTGAAGATAGATGATGTAGTGCAAATCACATTGATGTTCCTTGTTTCCTAAGACGGTTGTAGTTAGTTGTAGACCAAAAATTGTCCATTACTGACACAGTGGTTTGTTGTTGGATCTATGTATGACCGGCTGCTACTGGCATATGGGGATGGTGTGCAGGATGTGGTAGACACTTCTGGCGGGTGAGTTGAACAAATTCTGGTAGCCTAGCTGCTTCCAGGAAAGTAGACACATTTAACAAAGCTCCTACATTGTGCAAAAGAAATCCATCATAGCACATGATCCATTCTCTCTTGGAGTTTTCACATATTCCCCTCCCCACCCTTGCTGGGTTGCAGAGTGCTTTGCTTCATCATATTTATATGTTCATACAGTGCTTTACACATGGCATTATTAAGAATTGTATGCAATGGCATCAGGGTACATTCAAAGATGTTGAATACCTGCTGGTGAGTAAGTTGGATATGTAGCTACATAGCTACTGCATGTAGAAGAAACCCTGAGCACTTATCCTGATCCAGCATTTTCCCCTTCTGTTGAATGCATTGCTTCCGTGTGCTTGTGGTCATGCAGTGTTTGCATGATTGTAAGCCCCATAGCTTACAGTACACAATAGCTTAGACTAGAGCTTACAGTACACAATAGCTTAGACTAGCTACCTCTGTCAAAGGATTTTTTTGTGTTTGCTCCTTTGAAGGTCCTCCAGATTCAGAAACCCTAGTGAGCTGCTGAAACTGTAAATCATAACTTTCTCAGGCAGATTGCTAAATTTTAGAGTTTTGCAGGTGTGGAGCAAGCTTTGACATTCAAGTTGTCTCTGCAGCCTTTGAGGGGAAGAGACTCCTTGAGCGGCACCGACTTGTGAATGCTGCTCTGAGTGAGGAGATGAAAGAAATTCATGCACTTTCCATTCGGAAAGCTCTCACCCCTCAGCAATGGAAGGAGCAGCAGGCTCCTGCAAATGTCCCTCAGCAACAACCTATTGAGCCACAGAAGAATATTACTGCAACTGGGTAGAAAATTCCCACCTTGCTGAGACCTAGCTTCTTGCTCCTTGCTGTCATTGCTGGCAAATCTTCAGGAGTAAAGGGTTGTAGCAATATCAAGGTTTTGCTCCGAAGGTCACATCTATATCAATGTAGTGGAAGGTGAATTCTTACAGATGAAATAAACCCTTCTCAACGTTTTGTATCAAGGATATATACATTATAAAAGAGTAGCATGGGGGTCCTTCCTCAGCAGGCTCACCCTTCTTCAACTTTGGATGTTGCAGTGGAGCTAGGGACCATTGAGATAATGTGGCTCTGGAAATCATCAACTAATGCATACATGCACAAAGACCATCAATGTACACCTAAATCCTAAAGCTCCTCCTCCTGCTGCTGCTGCTGCATGTCTTAAAATATAGTGTCAACTCCTCCTGCCCTGTGCACCCATTTCACATGTTCTGAAAGCATCTTTATTACACAACATCCCCATTACACAGGCCCCATTGAGAAAGAAAGGCAGCAGGGGACGCAGCCACATGTTAGGTCAGAACTTGATTGATGATGGAGTGCATGGATTCTGTGGGTCTTTCTCCAGCCAAGTTTGTCTATTTTACTTTGTTTGCTTGCTTTCTGATGGATTTTGCAATTACAAGTCGCTCACAGGTGATGTCGATGTTCTAGGGAGGGATGGATTTTCAGCTCTTTTGCAAGAGTTTTCAATCTTCACATATGGAGTTCCAAGGAGGTTCAGATATCTGAGTAGTTCAGACCATGGTGACTTCTATTTATGACATAATCACATATGAAAAGATCCTGGGGAGAAAGGTGATGAGGTTAATTTTGTGGGAGGACAAGCTTCCTATTTGAAACATGCCCAATGGTTCTCTGAGGTTTGCCATTGCAGATCTGATATCATTTGCCTACAGAAAAAACCATTAAATTTTGTACATTTGAGGATGATTTATATGTTGCATAATGTTGTTACCTTATGGATTTCATAAGATCTTTGACAAACTGTATCACAGAAAATGTTACTGATGTTTGGCAAATGAGAAGGATCTATCTTTCAAGCCTTTCTGAATTTGCATTTCCTTGCACATGACCTGCGATGAGATGCATCATGATATTCAAAGCAAACGTCAATTGCAGGGGCAACTGATTCAGCCCTCCAGCCCTGGCAGTCCTGCACTGGGAGGCAGAATTGGCCCCTGCAGCAGATTATGCTACCTACTTTTTTTTGTTAGCAACCTACCTGCTTTGAAGCCACAGCCTACCTGCCATTAATGCCAGTGAACAGACCATAGCAGGCCAATTCTGCAAGGTGCACCCTCCCCAGGGAGGCTCACCCAGGGAGTGCTTACTTGGCAGAATCAGCCTTCTGTGACCCATTTACTAGCACTGAATAGTGCGTGTTTGCTGCTTTCAAATCTGTTCCGTATGTAGCTGCATATGCTTGTTCTGGTTGCAACTGCTGATTTGATAAGTGCAACAACAGTTTGACAAGTTTGTTCACATATTGGTTGACGTAACTTCAAATGCAATCAACCAGATACTATATCCAATTCGTCAGGTTTGGATGTTTGTTACTGATTTTGGAGCCACCTCCATGTCATGCTCATCTGAGAAGTTCAGCTGCTGAAGTTATTGTAGGAGGGGACAAGACCAACCACTAGGCTGGTTCCTTTCCTTTTACAATCAGCACCATCATCCTTCAGCATCCTGCAATTGCTCAAATACTCAAGAATGTTGTTTGTTGCACATGTTGTGGTGGACAGCATTCAGCATCACATGTCCAGAACTGAGAAGTTGACACAGAATGTAAGAGCAACAGAAAATTCTGTATTCATTCTCATCCTTAGAGCCCATTTTGTCTTAGTAAATGCAAACTGTAAGCAGTTCAGTAGCTTTGTCAGGTCACAACAGCTGGATGTCCAATGATCACTGGAAGGTACTCAATGATTGTGATACCCAGTATAAGCTTGCAGGAAGGTGTTCTGGCCATAAATACATGAGCATATCAATGCAAATTTGATAGTTGAGCACTGGACTCTCACTGGAGTGTCTCTTCTCCAAGGGTCCCATTAGATTTGGAGCAATGTTCAGACACAGGGACAAGCTTCCTGCAGTATTGTAAAGAGGTATTCAGTATCTTTTCTTTCAGTGAAGAAAGATCTGGGACAACAAGTCCAATGATGAAAAGAAGGAAATTGAATCAGTACTTCAGGAGCAGAAAATGGTATGTAACTGTCAACCAATTTACTGTCCAATTGTCTTCATGTTCTACCTGTTCTTTGAGATCTTGACTGGGTCGACCACACATCAGGAGAGAAGCAATGTTCCCCCCCTGATCCTGGACTTGCTATTTACAACCTGAGAATGTACAGCTTTGAACATCTGTTTTTATAGACAAACTACAATTGTTGCTTATGCTCACTAAAAAGAGGGCTCCTTCTTCACTTCAGTAACCAAAATCACTCATCAGGATGATGGAATTAGTCTTTTCATATCTTTTTCTTACATGACATAGATTCCCGTCATTGCTACTAAGATAGCGCGTGCAGGTTGTTGGTCTGGATTTTGAACTTCCTCTTCTGCACATCAATGTGCAAACAATCAGGAAGACTTTGTTGCTCTTCCACAGATACCGGTGTAGCTGCTCCCTCAACAACCACTGTATCCACTCCCTCAGATACCATTGCACCTGCTTCCTTGAAGAGCATCATATTTACTCCCTCAGATACCAATGTGCCTGTTCCAAAAAAGAACTCATCTGCCAAACAGTTACCCCAGATTACGAAATGCCTGTTGGCACTCCTTCAAAAACCAGAAAGTTATACTACTCAACATGGATTTGGTTCCGCTTTACCAGGTATGTCTTACTGGCCTGACAATATATTATATTGCTCCATGTAAATTGTACAAAGATGTCAAAGTTATGAGAGTAGTTTTTGTACAGAGTATTGATAGATTGAAGCAATTTGTGTAAACACAATGAACTTCCATACATTCATGACCCAAGCATTTTGTTCAAAGACAAAAATTTTGCTCCAGCATTTCTTATAAAACTGTAGTAGGAAACTCCAAAGTCTTTTCAGCATGACAGATTGTCAAGTATCAATCAGCTGGCTTGAAGTGTGTGTGCAGCTTTCAACGTGGAGTTGTTTCAAGAGTTTTTGACTCCTGAAAAGCCAACTGAAACCGAATCTTGCAAGGTGCAACTAAAGGGAACCGAGCAAAGTGATGAGGCACAGGGAGAAATTTTAGAAAGAGCTTACATTATTGTTGTTAGTGGTTTGAAAGCCAGTGCGTCTTCTCCGTACAAATTTTGGAGAGCAGAGTTGGATGCTTGTTTGTTCCTGTGATAGGAGTCACGATGATGTCACAGTTTATGTGGACCCTGAAATGGTGGGTAATTATGTTCAGAATCCTCACCCGTGTCACCACATGCAAAGTGACCTCAAATTCCACACTTTGGTCTTTGATATCTGCCAATAACTTTATCCCTGTGTCTTGGCTGACTGGGAGGTTGTGAACTTCTACTTGGCTTTGAAGAAGATCAGTGTTGCTTCTTCCTTGATAGAATGGCTCCACCCAATCCTCCCCTATCAAATCTCTGTTATATGACACCATCACCTGTCACACACACGCACACACACAAAACAAAATGACAACAACAATCATGTGAGAAGACCTCTAGACCAAAAGAAGTTCAATAGCTACATGTATACAGAAACAAAACTTCTCTGGAAAATTTGGAGATTACTTGTAGAGACTTAACAACCCACAAAATCAGGTATTGAGGTCTAGAAATGCAACCCCTCCTTACACATAACCTATAAAAAAATTCTCTGTGATCTCTGAGTTTGACAAGAAAGTTTATGGTTTATACCAGCAAAGTAAAAAACCTGGAACTGGCCAACACTGATTCAAACACTCGGCCAACACTCCAGTTCAAACACTTGGAAACAAAAGAAAAACTCCTGGATCTGAGCTGACAAGATCAAGCAGATTCTCTCCTCCACCACCCCCAACCCCCGTTTGCACTACCAAAAAGATTGATCATGGAGTTTAAAAGGCTAGAAAAGTGATATCTTTGCTAAAGATAAGAGTAAATGAACATGGGTGAGAAGAGGGATGCAAGTTTGTAATTTACATGAACGTGGTCATAGAAAGTCCCAATGTGCTTGATTTGGTTGTGAGCTTTGATAGTAACAGCAATGACTGCAGTTAGTTTCTGAGCAGGCACCATAATGCTGCTGCTACTGCTGCTGTTGTCTCCAGCTGAATAAGAAGAAACATTGTTGGCATTCATGCTTGAGGTTGAGAAATTGCTCAAAACCAAGCTGATAATGTCACACTTTGGGGGCCGGGGATGAACCACCACAAACTCCACCAACACTGTCAATCCCAGACAGAACATTATGAGGATTAGCACCTCCAATGCCCATACCAAGCAGCTCCTAACTGTCTTCGCCTTACACAGTCGTAGTGTTTGCCTTCTCGGTGCTGTCCCAGCAGCAGCTTCATCACCTTCCTCAGTGGTGGTGGTTTTGGAGGTGACACAACTCAACAAGCAATTGGGCAGCATGAAATGAAAAATTGGAGTTCTTACACAAACTTACAAGCACTTCTTCGTCCCCTCTCAGAAGATCTTTGTGAAGAAGTAAATGCGCTTCCCAACTTTTGACTATGCTGGTTTGAAGTCAAAGGGAAAATGTAACTTTTAACTTCCTAGAGATGTAGAGCTCTTCTTATACTCAGTATTTGATAAGTTTCAAAACTCCAATCTTTTGCTTAAAAAATGCGATGTATAGAAAAGTAAAGAAAGCAGCAATATGCTCAAAGTTGTGATCTTGTGATCTCTTCTTCAAAGCTGTGATCTAAACAACTCTTGGTCTCTCTGCAAGCAATCAAAGCCATGGGTTTCACCACAATTGAAACTCAAATCTGTTTTTCCAACTCCAAAATCCATAATATATACCCAAAGTCTCAGGACTCCTAGTTGTACCCACAATTTTACTTCATCTTAAAGATGGGATTATACACAATTTTAAGATCTATAAAATCTAGCATCTTGATTGAGGCCATAAGCTTGTAAAAGAATCCTGAGATGTACAGCATGCCAGGTAAGAAGCAAGATCCTTGTGAGAGAGGTAGGTAAGAAAGTCATGCATGCCTTGCCTTGTCCTTCACCCTACACGACAGCATTTGTAAGGAAAAACAGGGCAAACCTCCAGCTCACTAGATTTACAAACAGATCAGTTGGCTGTCCCTTCAGAAGCTTCAAGTACAATGCTCATCATTGTGCTCACAACAAGTTGTCTCATTCTGCAAAGAAACTCCAAACAATCAGATCTTGGGAGGCATTGTATTACTTCCAGTTCACTCAGTTTTCTCCTCTCATGATTTGTATGCAGGTTTTGTGCAATTCAAGTATTATGTACCCATTGCATAAATTTGGCTAGGTAAGCTTCAGGCCCCATGGAGTCACTGGATCATGACCTGCACTGCCCACATCCTCATGAAGTAGGTCCTTAAAAGTTTGCAAGCATTAACACAACAAAATCAAACCCTAACATATGCAGACCCAAGAACATTAGCTTTTTTCACTCAAACATTGACTGTAATGAGTGCAAATTTCAGAGGTTTTTCACTTCTGTTTTTGATGGTAACTACAGGGCCCTACAACAGGACCCAACAGATTCATCTCCCCCTAAAGACATCTGCTGCAAGCAGAAAAAAAGTTCCAACATGCACAAAACTATGATTTGTCAGCCTGAAGGAACTTTCAAAATCAAGCATAATTTTGATCAAAAGGAGCTCTCAAAAAGTTTTTGCCACATTTCTGGAAGCAACGAGAATGCTCAGGCAGCATGCAGTGCTTCTCTTAGTGTTCAAATGTGCAATTAAACTTCCAAAGTTCTGTTATATTTCAGGACATTGAACAATAGCAAAATGCAGCTTTAGCTCTTGTTTTTTTGCTCGACCCTCCTCCAATTCCTTTTTCAAACTGAAAACATCTATAATTTATTCTGCAATTGTTTGTGCTATTCAAACCTATGAACTGCTTTGAAATCATGCCAGAAGACCCATGAATTGCTTCAGTCACAAGATTAGAAGGACCTCAAAAGGTGAGTGCTGCTCCTCACTGGAACATACCCCCAAATAGAGCTGAACTGGAACTTTACTTTACAAAATCTACTAAACATTGCAAAAAGACATTTGTGAGAATCTGACTGCCAAAACAGATCTTGTCTAGTATATAATGTACATATCTACATGCAATACCAAAAGGAACCACTACCTAGTAATGCCCAAAAGCACACAAATGATGAACCTTCAGGAATCTGCCATTGCTGCTCTCCAACAATCCAAGCAGCAGAGCTCCAAACAAAACTGAACTGGAGCTAAGCCACTCCCATGATGATATCATTAACTCAATTGGGTGCACAAACATGCAAACAACATACTGATAAAACCACACAAAACATTGAAAGAAAGGAAGATAATATGACAACATAAGAAGGTATGGAATTGGCTTAACTACTATTGAGTATCAAATATTGTTTTCTCACCACCAATTTTGCATTTTTTACAAACTTTGAACAAATTATATGTCGGTTATTTGAAATGTCATTTTACTCCCATTTGTAGCACTTTTGATACTTATATATCCAAAAGAATTCTAAAATGAAACTGCACCTCACTTTTGCTACTGAAATTTTGTTGCCTGGTATTAATGCTGACATTTTTTTTTTCTTTTTACAAAACTTTGCTCCTCAACAAGAGTGTATTCCAAACTCACCATGCGGCAAGACAATTGATATAATACAAATGATTTCCAGGTTCAACTGTAATTGTTTTGAGAGAGAAAGAGAGATGATACATCACCAAGAGACAAGCTCTTTATGAGAATTTAATAACTTTTTACCATTTGGGCAGCAGGCTAGCTACAGATGCGAAGAAGAAACAAATTAAATTTTTTATAGTAATTAATCGCATATTCAAATTGGAATTTATTGTTCACACTCTTGGACCATGGACATATACAAGTGTCTCTGTGTGTGTGTGTTTTTGTTGTAATATAGTGTGTTTCAAAATATCATATCAAAGTATATTGTAATTTTTAGAGCCAGGTATGTCTCTCAAGTTTCAACTATCATATATAACATGTTACATAGAGCATTTACTAGAACGTATGGAGGTTTCAACTTTGACATTTTACCCTGAAATGGACGCAACAACTATTATGATCTTCATTATCTTATTAGCTAATATCATGTAATAATGTTAAATGCAAAGGAGATCAAAGACTACAAGTATTTCCTCTATGTTTTCTCAAATATCAACATTTTTGTTTTTATGTTTAAAATAAAAGATGTATTATGATAATTTTTTCTTGAAGGGTAAAACCCTAATTTGGAGGGTAAATTCTCATAATACAATGGAATTATGAACAAAAACCCTTTTCAAATAATTGAATCATCTTTACACACAACTTTTATCTAAAAAAATAAACGAAGTTGAATTACATGCTAAAAACTTTCATCTATACATGAAACAAGAGGTCTACAATCATTCTAGGGTTAATGGTGATGCACAAAACCATTTAAGCACTTTAAGGCACAACATACACTAAAGCTAAACATAACCCAATGTGTGCAATTGTTAGTCTAGACATTGTTAAGATGAGAAGGGTTTCAATCATGTGATAATGGAAAAAGTTAAGTTCTTGATGGCATAAGGTAATTCATGTCATAAATGGAAGACCTACTAGCTCACATGTCAAAAACACCATGCAGATGGCTTTTGGCACCTCTTCATCCATTCCCTTTTAGGTACCCATCCATACTTCTTGATCAAGCTTTGAAGTTTGGGGACCATTGTGCGACCTTCTATAATCCAAATATTCACGTATGATAACAGACTTACCCGGAAAGTAACCCTGTCTTCACCCTGTCTTTGGGCCTCCTTTCACCCCCTATCCCCTCTTTCAGTGGAATCAGCAAAGTAAAGACATTTTATTAAATCACAGTATGAAATGCTGTAACTCAATACGAAATGCTCAAACTCAGCATTTAATGCACAAGGGTCGAGACTAATTATAGTAGTTGTACAAGTAGTAGCAGTGAAAGTATATGTAGCACCAGTGGAGGCGCTCAAGAAGAAGGAAAGACAGGATGAAACTTAGTTTACTATTAAAATTAATGGTTTCTGAGTTTCACCCCTAGTTGAATGCTAATGTACTTTTTTGCTGGGTTTTTTTTAATCTCACCCTGTGTATGACTAAACTCAGGGTTCTGGTGCTGTGTTTGTCTTACTTTAAGGATAACTCTAGTATCTCACAAAAATAACTTTCAAAATCATTCAATCTTGCTTATGAATTGCATCCTTCAATGTTCAATGTTGTTAAATCCACACAATGCCATCATCACAATACATCAAAGCCAAGTGACACATATGGCATGCAAATCCTTGTTTCTATGAATTGAAATAATATAAACTCACAATACAACCTTTTTTTCCATGCTCATGGGGTAAGGTATTTAACAACTTTTGTTCCCAATAGGACCAATCTATGAAAGGAGGCAGTAACCTCCATATTTTCCATGAAAATTAAACCATGTGTGATTGTTCCTACTGGTGAGATGAAAAATGTCATTTAAACATACAATAAATTCTAAATATTCTACATTGGGTATTGAATTCTTAAACTAAAACAACAATGATTTAATGATCTCGTTCATAGTTCGTTCATTTTTAAACAACATTGTTGGTTGCTAAAACCTAAACCCTCCAACATGTATTTTGGAATAAAAGAAAATCACATTCAATTGAAGGAATTGAAATCTATATTATTGTTCACATGTGGCCCATGTCATTAGCCCAAGTGTGAATAGACTATGTAATTGTTCTAAGTGTGCATACGATCCTGATGATAGAGATCAATTGTTGTCGTGATGTGTAGTGTCGTGACGTACAGTGTTGTAAGCATGTAAATCCATAGTAAATTTTACTAAACAAAAAACTAAAACTAGTCAAAGGTAAAAACTAATTAATTAAAAAGAGATGCACGCACATATGTATACAATGCACAAGAAGAAGCTGAGATGAAATTCTCATGTATCCCCCCCTAAACCTGAGCTAGGAAAAGCGTGGCATGGTTTGAATAGAAATCAAAGTGATGTAGGGGAACATGATGAACAATATCAAATGCTGATGGGAACTTGAACGAGCTTCGGCTTGAGGCAGAATAGATGGTATCCACCATTACAATTATCGCAAAGCAACATTTAATCAGCATTGTCTGTCCTTTGACATACCTGACATGGATAGTCAAGTGAAGGAATCCAAGTTGACGTGATGATGGTAGGATCCAAGTTCAGGAGGTGGCAAGGTGCACAATTTTTGGAGTGATCCCAAATTGTGCGTCCGTTAACTCCTTGCAACTTCAACACACCTGAAGGCCTGATCGCCTTAATCCTCAAGATAATGCAATCGGAAGAAGTGTCTAGAGTATCATTAGGTTGCCGCTGCAGATGCACAAAGTCACCAACATCAAATTGTCTCACTTTAAATTTGTAACTGCCACCTTGTGTGTGTGCATACTATAAGGTGTTTCGATGTTGTGTAATGGACAAGTTCTCCATGGCCATGGGCATAACCCTCGTGAATAGAACAGCCCTCTCTACGATGACCCTAGCCCAAGTGGCTGGGGAGTCCAAGTCTATAACCTGGTCCATTTGAGCAGCAATGGAAAAGGGTGGAATGGGATGTCTCCCAAAAAATAGAAAGTAAGGAGAGAAATGAGATAAAAAAGCGTGTTTGGACATCCTATAACCCATGGCGATGTAAGGTAAGGCCAAGTCAATATCCTCTTTGTTCCTAATGAATCAAATCTTCTAAAGTCCCTTCTTGCACGTCTGAACTATCCTCTCTGCAAGGCCATCAGCTTGGGGATGATCCCTTGAAGTCTGGCGATGGTCAATGAAAGCATGGTCAAGTAGGTCTTGGAATTATCCTTTGAATTTTGATCCTTGATTAGTAAGGCACTCAACATAAGCCCCAAATCTATTTAGGACCTGTTGTAAGAAAGCCTAGTTAGTGTTGTGTGATGATTTGTCCAGCAGCGCAACAAGCTCGACCCACTTTGAAAAATGCTTAATCATAATCATGATTTAAACATTACCCTTGGAGGTCTGTGGAGAAAGCATGAACTATTGAGAGGAGAGGGAAGTTCCCGTTCTATCACATTGTTCACACCTAACAATGATGTCTCGCACTTGAGCATACATATCTCTCCAATGGTAATGAGGAGCGAGAAGGTTATAAATACGTTTAATTCCAAAGTTTCCAAGCTCCGAGTGTACATTCTGAATAAGACCAGGCTATTCATGTAATGGAGGAACCATTCTGTTGCCTTGTGGTAAGCATTGGACGAGGTGATTGTCCTTCCATGAGTAGCGTTTGGACCACTATTGTATGCGATCCCGATGACTTGATGTAATTTGGGAAAGTATTCCCCATGCTGAAGAAACCTAAGAGTGTCTAAGTCCTCCCATATATCCATAATGGGATGCTTAACCAGGTTACATTACAATAGTGCAAGATAACTAGATGCATAAGATACATGTATTGTTGAAATTTGGTTGAAGTCTTGTTTGGCTTTTAATAAATCTTTAGAGGTAGAAAGGGGTCTCCGCGACATGGTATCCGCGTTTTGATGTGTAATACCAGGTCGGTGAATAACCTTGAACTCATACTCCTAAAGTATAAGTGCCCAACAAGCTAACTTACCAATAAGCTTGTCGTTGATCATCAACCATTTGATAGTTGGTGGTCAGTATACAAAGTGAACCTAGTGCCATAAAGATAGGGCCTGAAATGTATGATGGCCCATACAACAGCAAGACACTCCCCCTCGTATGCAGAGTAGTTGCTCTCAATCTTATTGTTGCTTCGGGATGCATAAGCGATAACATATTCTTTGCCTTCTTCATCAAGTTGGCTAATAATAGCACCAATATTAAAAGCATTCCAATTAGTGTGTAGAATGAAAACCTTGCTGAAATCATGTCTTCTCATAATGGGGAACTTTGAAAGTTTTTCCTTGAGTAAGCTTCCTAAGCCTCTTCACTCCATGTCCAAGCAACATCTTTTTTTAACAATTCATAGAGAGGATGAACAATAATACTAAAATCTTGGACATAAATCCTGTAGTAATTACATAATCCAATGAAACTCCTCAAAGTGTGAACATCAATAGGATTGGGCATCTCCAAAATGGCTACTACTTTGGCCCAATGAGCCATAATACCATTTGGCAAAATTTTGTGTCCAAGGTAGACTACTGAGGTGATAACAAATTCACACTTTTTAGGATAGATCTTCATATTGACTTCATGGAACCTCTTGAATAACTCCTCAAGATGAGCCAAATGTTGTAGATGTCCCTTGTTATGCATAAGACATCATTTATGTAGCACTTTAGGAAATCTGCCCCTTCGAGAACCTGGTCCATGACTTGCTGAAAAAAGATAGGTGCATTCTTTAATCGAAAAGGCATCACAAGCCATTCCCACAACTTATTGTTTCCATGGAATGCCGTTTCTTGTAATCCTTCATAACAAGCACAACCTGGTTAAAGCCTTACCTCATATCCACAATTGTGAAGATGTTCGAGTCTCCAATGTTATCAAACAATTCTTCAGGGATGGGCATGGGGTTGTCCTGAAGTGTAACCAGGTTCAAAGGTTTATAATCCCCGCACATCCTTTTCTCAATGCATAATCCAGTTGAATCCTTCTTTGCTGGCATTATTGTAGCGGCTGTGAAATCAAAACTTGATGGCTAAATGAGACTAGCTTCATGGAGCTTTTTGCATCTCTCATCTACCAGTTCCCACTCATGCTTGCTCAACTTATGCCTCCTCCAATAGATGGGTGTTTCATCTATAAGGTCTATAAATAACTACATGGTCTTACACCTACCTAAGTCTTTCATTGAGAATGCGAACACATTCTCGTACTTAATTAGCAAGTTTGTGACCTGGTGTCTCTCCTTCTTGGTGAGCTGGTTCCCCATAATGAAAGGGTAGTTGGAAACACTAGAATGGAGTTGGAAAGTGTGTTTGAAGAATTTGGTGTATTAGGTTTTCCATTATCCAACTACGTAGATTCGTAGAAGGTTATAATTGTTTTTCTAAAAGTTGATGTACCTCCAGGTGTATCAGAAACAACTTGAGTCAAATTACATGGTACCTCCTCCCCGCCAACACTAAGAGTGAAATGTAGAGTGTTGAAGATAAGCAAGTGTATTTGGTCAGGGTGCCATGTAGTTGCATTGCCAGATCTACAAGTTGATTAAATCAGTGTTGGTGTTATGTACATTTGAAAGAGTACACAGGTTACCAACAACCATGTATGGGAGTTCGGGTCCATGCCTTTCCCTAGTAGAGCGTTACGTTCCAATCTAGTCACCTTGGTGTGACTAATAATGCCAGTTTAGAACCCCATAGCCCTTTCTCTTTCTTCTGGGCTTGGTTCATCCCACGTGGTTGAAGCATGATGATACACCAGGCTTGGTCCATCTCCTTGAAAGGCGTGTGTTCCTGGGACGGCGATATAGGTGGGCCAAACACCTCTTGGTTTTCCTATTATGTTCGCAAGAAACCAAGGAGGTTTCTCTTGCTTTCTAACTAATTGGTAGGAGTTTTGATCATCCAATCTATGAAAAACCTGCAAGTTGGGGTCTCCGATGGTGTATCTCAAAGCCAACTACAAAACTGAGAATGGTGCAAGGTTGGTCCATTAGTTGCGCAGCCGGTGTGCATAGGAACCGCATTATGTCGCATCGAATAAGAACGGCTTTCCAAGGTAATGTTTGACCAACATGTAGTGCTCTTGAACTTTCTCCATTTGGTCAAGCTGAGAAAGGGTGTTTTCAATTACATAACCAAGGGTAGGAGAAATGGATTGAGCCTAAGTGATCAATCGTACCATGTCCGTGAAAAGACCGGATCTTGTGTCACTCAAGCCTTTTCCAAATCCAACCATTAAAAATCCTTGACACTCCTAACCTGAAATGATGAGGTCCACGAAACCAGGTAACTCCATATGTTTTTTCTAAATTAATTATGTGTCAGAGGGTAAGAAAGTGAAACTGGCCTTCCATGCACTAGTTGTAAACTATTGTGGAAATCCAGATGTGAGCTCCATCATTCTCGATGCTGCCACTTGCCTTGCAATAGGATCAATGTCTATGTGGAAATACCTCCGAACCACCATCCCTTATTGTAGTAGGGTTTCGAAACCTATACGAATACCACCAAAAAGCTATAGTAATGTAATCCCCTCCTTAGGCAATGTTCAAGTGATTAGCTAACGCATTACTGGTTTAATTGGTTCACCATGGCTCTCCATGTTCTCAAAACTAGACAGAACTTTGACCAAGGGCTCATGGGCTGCTTTGAACTTTTGTTCATGATTTTTGTTATTAAATCTTCATCAAAGATATATTGAAGGTTTAAAATGACATCAAATTAATTTTTAAAATTTATATTTCAAATATATATATATATATATATATATATATATATATATATATATATATATATATTTATTTTTTTTTTCTTTATTATTTTTTATTTTTTTTTTTAAATATTTTTTTT
>Ga0116227_10008734_pt1 | contig 18862 bp, 23 predicted proteins | sample S1TSphgellanicum_FD_89693 | JGI IMG/M metagenome (GOLD analysis project Ga0116227, IMG submission 89693) | Host-associated microbial communities from peat moss isolated from Minnesota, USA - S1T2_Fb - Sphagnum magellanicum MG | ecosystem: Host-associated > Plants > Peat moss > Unclassified... | reverse complement strand
GTCACCTACTCTCCAAGCCTTAATTTCACTTTTTATTTTTAGTTAATACCTAAAAAAAGGGTATACAAAAAGTGAATGAAATTTAAAAAAAAAAAAAACACAAAAACATAAAAAAACATAAAAAAACACAATCATTAAACAACAATGAAAACCTAGTGTAGGTGCACTCCATTGAGATAAGCAACAAATAAAAAACAAAGCATGAAACTCATTTTAGCTCTAAAATTGGTGAATTTCAAGACCTATTTTTGTGCATGTGTATTTGTTTTTGGCTTTAATTTTTGACATGACTCATACTTTTGACCAAACTACGGGTTTGCTGTGCAATGTTTGTAAAGTTTGTGATTTTATCAATGAATTTAATATTCCTCACATTTATGATCACGGCATTCAATTCCGGCCATGGTTGTTGAAGAACAAGAAGATTTGCACATCTTGCTACAAGATTTATTAAAAACGGGTCTTTACTAGTATTGTGCAAATACCTAGATCCAAGTGTTAAAATTGGTGGGTTTTGTATTTAGGTATCAAAAATTTAACCTCACAGGATTTAAATATTAACAACTTGATGTAGATTCTTACTTTGTGAATTGTTGATCATGGTACAACTAGGGTAAAACATCAAACCTTTTACCCATCTCTTTTCAATGGAGAAAACGTTTGAAAATTTCCCTAGGTTTCAATGTTTTAGATGAGTACTGTTAGAGTTTAGGGTTTTATTTTTCTAGGTCTCAATGTTTTAGATGGGTACTATTAAAGTTTAGGGTTTTTCTTATCATTTTGAATAAAAACTCATCTTCATGGATGATCATAGGATGCTAAAACTTTGAGCTATAAATCAAAGCTTCTATGTCATTTTTTAGTTATAGACATATGTTGCATTATGCACATATGTAATATGTACTTTAATGTTATTTTAAAGATTTGTGACAATTCGTAGTGTAAGAAAGTTAGATGATAGAATCCATGTCAATTTGAATCACATGAGAACTTTTCAAATCACAACTGTAAATTGTAACTTTACCCAAAACTGTATTCACTTCTACAACCCTAAACCTGATGACCACCATGAATTGAGAAAACCCAGAACTGCATTCACTTCAACAACCCTAAACCTGATAACCGCCATGAATTGAGAAAACCCAGAACTGCATTTACTTCAACAACCCTAAACCGGATAACTGCCATGAATTGAGAGAAATAAATAAAACCATAGCTCAAGGTTCTGGAATATTTTATGAATTTTTTTGAAGCCTTACCCAATAGGGTAGCCAAAGTGACAAAATACCCAAGACTATATATTCTCCTAAAAATCAATACCTGTCTTTACCACTCTACAGTGGCAATGCTCCAAAGATTCCTTCTGAGACTCTTCCTGGATTTGAAGGCTTTGCCCAAGGATGATAGGTAAGGCTGATCCTGAACATTCAGGAAGTGCTGAAAAAGGGATTCCTTGGCCAATGTAATGAACTTTTAAATTTCAGCAATTTAAAAACAGAATAAGGTATCTTCTGATTTTTGAAGATCCCTTTAGCCATCTCAGTATACAGTTTGAAGAAGAAAAAGGCAATGGTCACATAGAAGATTGTATATCAAGCAGAGGACACCTCATAGTGCAGAGAAAACAACATACAGCAGAAAGACATGGGATCGGTTGTTGGAAACCTGGTTTTGCTTTATGAGAACTACATGAACTTGTCCACAGAGATTCTCAACCCTCCAGCTTTCAAAATGGAACAAATGCCTTGTTTACAACACGAATGAACATCATCCACTCTTTGTTCTAAGAATACAAGTCTTCAGAGACTAGGAGCATTGGGCTTGGGGTTTTGGTTGGGTTCCAGGATAGCATTGGTGTAAAACAAATCCCTTACCTGGCATCTTCAGCTCTTTGGCAAGACTCACTGCCCAGATCAAGAACAAAAATGAAGAAGCAAAAACAACTTCTTTCTATCAGGTCATAAGATGACTGTCTAGAAGCCCAACTATCTAATAAGTCCTCCATTGTGATGAGACAACTGGTGCAATATCTCCAGCCCGGATAGACTGCATGGCCATAATATCAGCCTGTGAGACTACTGCAGGGGACCCCTTCTGAGAAAATAGGTCAGGGGGTCGGTATACACCAGGAGGGCGATATGGCGCTGGAGGTCGATGTGGTGGCAGAAAATGCGATACAATACCTTGTTGCTGTGGTGGGAAACTTGGACTAGGACTCAATGACACCATCTTTTGAGCAACAGTTGGTGGAACTGAAGAACCCACTGAAGAAATAACAGGCGCTACGCTATATCCTGTTGTACCAGAGTACTTCCTAGGTAAATAGAAATCTGAGGGAAGGTAATGGGGCATCATAACACTTGATGACATTGATGGCGTTGTACTGGTGGAGCCCACTGCAACAGACCCAGTTCCATAAGGTTCGGTTATCTGGGAGCTCATTCCACGAGAGCCAATTCTGTAAGATCCCTGTTGGAGAGAGCTGATTGCATGAGAGCCAGTTACATGCAGGGTTGTTGTATGAGTTAATGGGATGCTACTGGCTGTTGCAGCTCCTGCATGTGAGGTTCCCACACTGGCAGGGTATTGCTCCTCTAAAGACAAACGCTCAAAGGGAGAATTTGCCCTTCCTCCAACTGTAGTTGTGTATGATCCCATACTGTTAGGATTAGTATCAATGCCTGATAGAGACCCTTGAAATTGACTCAATCCCAAAGAAGGGTGACTGACACCTTCTTTGCTTTGGGCTAAAAAGCCGGAGCTGTCAACTGAGCGATTGGAATTTGACAACCTAGGCATGTCCCACAGGTCAAGAGAAGGGGAAGTTGATGTTGCCCGGGGAGATGGCAACAGGTTGAGTGGTGGTGGGCCTACAGGCTGAATGTCAATTACTCCTGTTACATGGTTGCTGCAGATTGGACAAACCCTGATGCTACGAGAGCATGTAGTACAGCAGCACATATGTGAGCAATCCAGTAGCACCTGCAATAAGGAAAACACTATTATTACAACATGCAATTTTCAGCAGTACTTGCTCATACATTAATGGATGCCTGACAAAATCAAGTTGAGACTGAATAAGAAGTTAAGACACAAGAGTTGAGAACTCACTGTGTTCGCTGCATCTTGGTTACAAACAGCACATACACCAGACTGTCGATGCCCCCCAGTTGCTTTTCCTACCTCTTGTCCCTCCTGAAACTTTGACATTTTTACATCCATTTTTTCTTGTGTTAATAATGAGCCCCCCCTTGAAAGCTCTGCAGTTGGTAATGGCACAGAACTTTGACCTCCATCTCCAGAAGAAATCTGCTGAAAGTCTCCATTTCCATGCTCATTTTCAAAGCTTCCACTGCTAGATGCACCTGTGCCAAACCTGGGGTCACTGAAACCAGCTGGGGCTGACACAGCAGACAATGTCAGGTTAATGTGTGGTGGAGCATAAGACCCAGGCTTTGAGGCAATTCGACCAGAAATAGGCTGGGAAGGAGTGGGCTCTGGGGACACTGAAATCCCTCCAAGCTGCATAGAAAGTGATGATACACTTGTGGAAGAATAATTTGAGGGCAGGAAAGAGGGGGATGAAATCCCTCTCAAGTGTGGAGGGGTGTACACTCCCACTCCAACAGATGATCCAGAACGGTCTGTACTACCCCCACTGGGTGCGGCGTTTGTGTGAGTAGAATGGCGCTCAGATTGACCTGCCAAATTTGCAGCTGATGGCAGTTCCAAAGGAGGTACATGCAGACGAGGTAGGGCGGGTTGAGACAGAGGGAGTGAAGCTGCTTGGGTTGATGGTTTCTCCAATCGGAAAGTGCTTCCTGAAGGGCTTTCCTCAGACCAAGGGTCTGAAACCCCTTTACGTGATCCGAAGGATGGATCCAAGGCCATCTCCACACTGGAGGGGTCATGAGAACGGGCACGCATCACAGAGGCAAGAGTAGAAGATCGGGTTTCAGAATTTCCTTGAGAGGAAGACAGAAGTGGTGGCCCAACAAAGAAGAGCTTCCGCAAGTTTTCCATGCCATCTCGAAAGTGCAGGAACTTATCACGCTCCAGTACCATCACCAGTGTATCCAGCCGCTCATCCAGCACCCTGCAATCATTCCCCAGAAGTCCCATCTTTAGTACACATCACCTAGCTTGCATGAACAATCATGAAATCTCTGTGCTGTTACAATGAATGCCATGAGCATGAAGGTATCTGATATATTCTCATTGTCCACAACCCGAACAGATGGCCAAAAAGGTCTTTCCACTGTGAGCTGAGTTCACTTCAGCAAAATGGTTCAAATCCACTGGAAGGGACACAAGTCAAGAAACAGGCAGGCAACAACACTCCAAGACTACAATATAGAGAGAGCATGAGAAAGCAAAGCTATCTAATGTCTATATGACACCCTTTAGCAATGGTAAGAACAACTGAAGGCACAGTGACGCTAGTTATGATGAATAGATGCATGCAGATACGTGCTAGAGACATCCCCTGAAAGTTGGGGAGATTTATCAAGTGGGTAAAACAAATTCACAGGGTGAGCTCAGATGGCAGCCATAGGATGCACAGCAAGCCATATCTACTGTCACCACCATTCTTGAGAGAGAAAAGGGGGGGAGGATACACCTTTGGGTAAGAAGGCAGAGCCCGAAGGCAAGAGCATCGCAGCCAGAAGAAATATCTAGCAAGGAAATGTGTCCTGCAGGATGGAGAACTGCATAAAGGAGCTCATCCACTATAAGCAGTCTTGTACTTTCTCCCACTGCTCATTCCCACCACAATCCCATGCAGACAAATTTCCTGAGCATGATTGTACATGGCCTAAGACTGCTGGTGATGCACTTATCTACAGGTTTGCAGAGAAATCTCTGCAACATCACTTTGAATATAAAATGACAGTGGTGATGTACTATAGAATGGACACTACTATGATATTATGCTCTCAGCTTCCTGTCAGATTACCTTGGCTCAGTGTAATGGTTGTCCAGTGGATAGATTACAACAAACAGTTATAGTTAACAGTACTCTGCAGAGGTAATCAAATGACAAAGCAACAGAGAAAGAAATAGGGGAAGAATAATGTTCTGCTGATGCAAAGCAAGAGCACATCAGAGATGCTAAAAAGAAAAAGACATCATTGAAGTGGGAGAAAGGATGAAGCTAAGGCATAGAAGAGACAAACACATCATACTAGCAAGGCAATATTACCACAAGGGCTTGCAAGACAGGCGCGCACTAGCTTAAAACCAAAGTTCACTGTATCAGTCGCCAATTCCACATATCGCCCTTGTAGTCCCTTGATTAACTGTTCTGCCACATCCTTTACCTCCAGACTGCAAAAGAAAAGCCCCACCCCCAACAGGACTATACAGTTTGCTTTCAGCAAGTACCTCTCCATAAATTGGTGGTGACTAGAACTAGATGCCATCATTGTGATCACCCACATGTGGGCACCTTCAAATCCAGGACTGTTTATAGTAGACATAACAATAGTAGAGTGAGGCCCAACCTGAGAACACCCTGTAGTGTTCGGTTGGCCAGTTTGGAGCCTGCAAGTTCATTAGACATATGGGCCAGGGCCATAGCTGCTGCCATTGCCTCCTCTTGCGGAAGCGCCCACCTTATACACTCCACCAGCATTATCCCACTCACCTGTTACCTCTTTAGTCATCAAAGTTAGTATCTTCCATGCCTACTCCACTTCTGTCCAAGCAACTAAAACTGGTAGACAATCAAATTAACACTCCAGAAACCAGAGATACAATTTGGTGGGCAAGGACATATGTTCCAGATGTCATGTTCATGGCTTGAGTCTGTATCATTTTAACAGAAAATCAAAGTCTTTAGTACTCTGCGTACACATCAATAAAAACTAGGAATGCGTTTCCCACAAGCAAATATCTTCTTTAAGTACTGAGAACTTCTCCATATATATGATCTATGTCAAACTGATATGACCCAATCATAGAGATTTCACATCTAACAACATATGAGCGAACAGGAAAAAGTGCAAACCCAACCAGAAAGAACAACAGAAACCAGAACCAAGAAGCGGTTTGAACAACATTGACAGTCACACTTGTGTTCAGAGACAGCATAGATGTATGGTATGACCAAATACCATAATATCCCCACTGATTTGATCAGCTCCCAGCAGTGGGTGGAGGTCAATCTTGTCAACTAACCAATGTACTGACTGATTGTCACCTGACCAGCAGTATTAGGAGAACTCAGCCATGATGCTGGCTATTTAAACAGAAGCTAAAAGAAAAGGAGAAGACCAAAGAAACCAAGAAGAAAAAGGAGAAGAGAAGGAAGCAGGAAAACAACAAGAAAAGAGGAGGAAGAGAAAGAAACGGGACAAGATGATGAACTTTTCAGAACAAAAATGGCCTTTGAAAAACCCCCCTTTGACAAGAGCAAAGCAGAACTGACATGAAGGAGGAGCAAACACAGAGAAAAAGTGAATGCCAGAAAAAGAAGTAAAAGAAAGGAAACAATAGAAATGGAGGAGGCAATTAAAGAAACCCAAGAAAGGACCAGACATTGCAACCTATCAATCAAAAACAAGGTTAAAGAAACAATAATCAACCATCACACAAATGGCAAGAAAGAGGTGAAAAGTTAAACTGCTTAACTCCACACAGACTAATTGTTGCATCAATGTTGACCTGGTGCTTGGCAACACTTGACAAAGCCTTGGTATCAGCTTGTATCTCCTTACAGATCTGGGCCAGTATTTTGAATGCAACTTTTGGTGGTACTCTTGGTTTCTTGCCTTGGGCTGCATTCATTGATGTAATCAGGGCCTCCACCTGTTGCCACCACCACACTCCAGGTTGATGCACCGCAGAAGAGAGAAGAACAAGAAGACACCTGAGAAGAAAGTTAAGATAGTGTATGGAGCCACACAATGGTTCAAAAAGATCAAATAGTCCCTTGTGAAAAGATGCTACTGCGCACTACTAAGGAATCAAGACACACCAGCCGCTCCAAGACATAAACTCCATACTGGTCCAGCACTAGTGTCACCTGCAGACATCAATTGACATTCTCCTGTGAGTGTCAATAGCAAGGTGGTTGGTAAGAAACCAGAAGAACAACATAAACCATAATGGGCCCAAAAGAATATCCTAATTTGAGTCCACATATTCAGATGACCTCACCCATGAGTTTGTTCATGAGTTCACCAAAAAAGGAAATCATAATATTGGTGACTACCACCTTCTGAAGGGGTTGATGAAGCATACACTGGGGAACCAAAGACTACTTTATGACCAGTTGGTGTGCAGTTACACAGACAACTTTCTAGTGAGGTCAACATGTAACACATTAACTTGAACAAAAGTCAGGCAAGCTTCAAAGGAAGGAGGTCTTCTGTGTCAAACTCTGCCAACACTCCATTCAAGATTAACTAGAACAAGGAAGGCACGCCTCCAGAGAGTCACTTACCACTGAGCCTTGTATGCACTCAGCCACAAGGGTTGCCTCCTCTGCTCCCTTCAATGACACCAACTGTACACCAAATCACCCTTCTCAATTGACAATTCTCAAGGGGTCACCATGAAGCCTTGGATATGCATATATTCAGGGAATGATGTTACCGTGATTAACCAATCATTCTTTCTAATCTGAAGTTAGAACCCAATCTAACCAGCAATACTAAACTAAAAGTTTTAGCCTAACCAGAAACAAAAGCTGTCAGTGAGGATAAGGAAGAACAACATGGGTGATCAATTGTCTGAATGAGAAAACCCAAGCTGAAGTGTTGAAGCACAGATACAGATTCTCAAATGTGCAGGAGTGGATAGTGATGGTGACCATTTTTTGGACAGAAAAAGTGCCACGGTGATCTTGTGCAGCTGTGACAAGGCCTTTCTCCTGACAAAAGGACCGAACTATGGCAGTGAAGAAGCATTCAGCATTGCTTCCCTCTCCTCTGTGAGTAGAAGCATACTCCAGCATTCGTTGCAGCACATAATTTCCAGAAGCTGTCAACAAACATGAACAGAAATCCTCACAATGCAGAACCAGCCTGTGGAACTTTCATTTCATACCCAATCACTTCTAGCTTGCAGAAGAAACACCATCTAGCTGAAAAATCTTGCAGGTCTCATTCAAATGCAACCTTTTTGCAATATGCCTGACTGAGATGGAATAAACAGAACAATTAACACCAAATGGGGGAACAACTCCACCACATCCTAAAAGGAACCCTACAAGAATGCTGACTGGTAAGTAAATACACCCTTAAGCCATGCTTCTCAGAGACAACTGAGAAAGTTGCAGTTGACAAAAAACCACATACATGAGAGGAGATGAAACCCCAACATAAAACAACAACAACAATAAAACACAAAAGATTGCATTTCCAATACAGCTACCAACACAGCACAGGCACAGATGCTCACCATGAACAGCCAACTTAGCAGCATAGGGGGTGAGCATTTCTCGACAAAGCTTTGCCACCTTATGCCGCTTTACATACCCCTCCCGTAACATAAAGTCCAAATGCCTTGCACCCTGCAAACAGAATTGACTACAAATTTCAAGCTTGAGCCTGCCCTTCTGATGGAGCCCATGTGGATTGCAACTGAGGTTAGCTTGCAGCTTATGCTATTTGATCATGTGATAGCATTTAAAAGCATATTGCCATGCCAATAATCTGGCAACAGGACTATTCAGACTGTGTCTGCATTTAGCATACCGTGCGATCCATAGCCATGCTGACAATGTCATCTGTGTCTTTCAAAGGAGGGACAATATAACCCGGAAGCAGCTCATCCATTCGAGTGCTTGACCGCAAACCACCACCATCACTCCCTGTTACTCCTTTGGGTGGAATGTAGTCATTGCCACCACCAATAGAGATTATTCCACCTCGGCCATAGGGCTTCTTGATTTCTGTGACCGCCCTTGGCCCAGTATCCAAACCACTTAGGAGGAGAGTGAAGGAGGCTGCTTCCCGTGGGAGTTGGGAGTCAGCAGATGGCGAGGGTGGAGGGGAGTTAAGATAGAGCTCAATCACTTGCCGGCAGAATGGGCACCTCACTCCTTTATCGGCCTACAATGTCCAAGACACAGAATCACTTTAGAACCACCTTTACCTCTGGCAGACATCAGCCAGATTTGACTAATTTGCTACATCTGCAATTTGACAAATTTATCAACAACAGGTCAAAGTGGTTTGCATCTTGTAAAAAGTTGTCAGCATTCAAAGAATGTTGAAGACTTGGCTTTTAACTTCAGATATTCACTATCCTTTTAGAAGAACTTGCAAATGACCCCTCAGACAAAATGACTAGATAGAATTTAACAAAATAAATGAATAAGGAAAGCGCACAAACAGAATGTCACTAATCACTTGCAACAACAGTTCAATTTCCTAATTCTTCTTTCCCATTTGTTGTGTAATGTAACTAGAAACATGTGTCCAAATTTTTTTTTTACAGAGAGTCTCCAGGCAACTTCTGTGGACTTTGGCAATCTGCCATGGTTTTGTTCTGGCTCAAAAACCCATCCCCCCATCAAGCAGATGTCTGGCCATTTGGAGATTTAAACAAAACCCTAACAAACATTAACAACATATTTACCACCTGTTTCCAACCTCTATATCTGCCACGGACAAAAAGATCTTATCCTCCATGATGAGGTAATTGCTGTACTATCAGAGTGACCAGGTGGAGGTGTGGCCACAGTTCAAGATTGAGCAGGAAGCTGAAGACTGGGAAAGGCGTCAAAAATTAGAGAATAGAAAGGACTGAAACTACAGAAAATGTTCCAGGGTCACATTTGCACTGATTGCTTCCCACATCTCCGAGTTCATTAGTTGTGGAATGTTGCAGACGGAGATCACTGTGCATATAATAGTTGTCATTTATTTGAGGAAGAGATACTAAAGACAACTGACACACGATCAAAACCCTAACCCTAGCTTCACTCCTCACTCACGTCTAAAGCACTCACAGGGGTTTGAAATGACCTTGTAAATGTTTGCGATACGCATCCTTTGCACACAAGAGGCGCAGGCCTTGTGGCCACACGGGCTGAAATAGACGTCACATGCCCCATCCTCTCCACAGCAAATGTCGCAAGAATCGTCATCAGGAATAATCTCAGTCGATGAAGTAGAGGGTTTCGCTGTTAAAAGATCTATAGACCCTCGATTCTTCCAAACCGAAGCCATAGACAGATAGACAGATAGATAGATATATCTAACTCTTCGATTCTCAGCTCCCCGACGTCGTCTCTTCAGTTCTTCAACTTTCCAATCACTGAACCTCTCCAGCCACCTTACACACTTCAACAAACGCCAACTTCGCCTTGACAACAAATTCCCCTGTAATTCCACGCATCGATTCTTCCCCCCCCCCCGAAAAGACTAAAGACGAGCGGCTATTCCTCGCCACAATAGCTTCCTCCAACCCTAAGCAGAAGCTCCCACCCCACAACCCACTACAAAAATCGGAGCCACAAACTTAAACAGAAACAATTGCAGAGCTACAGTCTACAGAAAATCCACGCGTTTGTTGGCGCAATCTGAAGCCACGAACATGGAGAGGGCGTGCAATTGTAGGAGCAGCATTTTCACTGGCGAAGAGCGCGTTCAAAATTGAGGGAAAGAGACGCAGGGTACCTCAAAAACGCAAGCGCGTGAAGGAGTCGGGGAAGCGAAATGAAACCCTAAAAAAAAATGCACAGAGGTTTTAGGGTACAAACAGTCTCAAAGAAAAGAGGGGCCAAATTATCGCATCTGGTTTTGTCATCTGGTTTAGGCCCTATCATTGGTCGATCCACATTTCGTTTGAATGGCCATTGGACCCCAAAAATTTATAGTCCACTCCAACCCAATCCACTCCAATCCAACCCAACCCAACCCAACCCAACCCAACCCAATCCAACCCAACCCTACCTAACCTAATTCTATCCAACCTCACCCTATCCTGCCCTACCATTACCTTCCTAATAAAATCCAACCTACCCAACCCAACTAATAACTTACCAATTCCCAACCTACCCAAGCCAAGCCAAGCCAAGCCAAGCCAAGCCAAGCCTAACCTACCCAGCCAACACCTTCCAATTCCACACACCACCCAATGAAACCAAATGTTTAACAAAATTTTGTCAAGAACAATACTTGATGTAGGCTAATAAGTTTTGATAATTCTCTCATATGGGAAGAATGAATGTTTGTTTCTTACTTAAATTATGTGTAGGATAAAGCCCCAAGTTGCCAATATATTCCCAAAATAAGGGGCCTAGGATAAGGAGGTACCTTATCATAAGGCAACCTTAGAAGGTGAAACTTGCCTTGCATTTTGGAAATGCACCTCACCCATGGGGTCTTAACCCTATATAAAAAGCATGAGATGTACTTCATTATAAGAATAAACATATGTAGATTTTGAGGTGATAGGAGTATGACGATTTTTAGTTATAGGTGTAAAGTCATGTGATCGATGCTCAAGCTAACTAGTAGGCTTAAGATCCTTCATCTTTTGAGGAGAATATTCATTAATGTCTCATTAAGGGATTTTTTTTTAATGCCACCAAAGTGGCAATCATAAATTTTAAAATGTAGAAAAAATTGACGATCATATTTAAGAAGATTTAACCAAATTTGGTGATAAATCATATATGAAGTACAAATCTTTAATGATTTTTTTGGTAATTTTCGTTAGACATTAAAACCCAAACATTGAATTCAAGTAAATTTTATTAAATTTTTTTAATTGAAAACCTCCAAAATCATTTCAGTTTCAAATATATATATGATGAAATTTTGCCAATAGATAAAGGCCAATAGTTGATATTCTTAGATATAAAACACTTTCCAAATACTCTAAGGTAGGGGGATTGATGTAGTTACTATATCATTTTAAGTAGTAGCTAAATCCAGCCCCTTATTTTGGGAATGTGCCGCCCCCCCCCCCCATTTGGGCGTTACCCATTTAAAACATGAGGCAAACATTATTATCAACTTAAACATTAGGAAATCATGAATCATGGGAAGAATAGGGTTCTCATGCTTATTCTTTAAGAACGAAAATAATCTTATGTAACTCAAAAAAAGGGTGAAAAAAAATTCTTATACAAATAATATTCATAGTACAAACATTATTCACAAAAGTGTAGATACTATTGATTCCAACCATATGCACCATAAAGGAGACATATTCAAAATTGCCAACATTTTATTCTTATTATAGACTTGATATAGAAAGTTTCAAGAATTTGATGTGTCAATTTTCAATTGGCACAAACTTGATGCTTACTCTTAATTTACTATGACATAGTTAAGTAGTAATTCACTTACAAGATAATCTAAAAACATTCAAATGTCCAAATCTACGGAGGTATAACTTAAGGTCAAAACCCTGAGTGTTCATTCAATCTAACTGAATTGTTAACCCATCCCCAAATTATGCAATGATGCAAAGAAACATTGAACTCCCCAACTAAAAGACTTCACCACTAAAATCCTTAAACTCTATGTTTGAACCTAAATATCAATGACATTCACCAAGTTCATCTAACTAGAATCATTTAGGTATAGCAGAACTTGGTGCAAACTCAAGATGTAAAAGCATTTCTATGATCCCCCCCAAATTTATTTTTCATTTTTCCCATTATGCCCAACCCAAGGATACTTTGATTAAGGTTTCTAACAATCACTTAGACACGTGGTCCATGACATGGATCAAAGAGAGCTCAATAAGTATTTTGCACTTATGTAGAAGTACATCAACTTTAAATGCCCATCTACCTATAGTTCGGATTTCCTTAATTTGTCATCATGCCTCAACACCAACCCCTTATAAAAAACATTGCAATCTACAACACATTGTTTGCCACTAAGTAGTCATTGGCACAACAAAAACAATTATAACAACTACAAACCAAGACAAGAAATTAGCTATCTCCTAGGACCAATTATGCAAGAAAAATGTAGTTATTGCATTGTTTCAAAATCATCTTTTTTATCTTGCCTTGCACCACCCAAGTCTCCAAACTGCATTCAATGCCACTCTCTTTTCAACCATGTGTAGTTTTACACTGATAATATCTACATAAGGCACAAACAAACAAATCTTCCTACCCTTCCTTGCATGTTTTCTTGAAGTTGTTATTGTTATGGTTATCCTAAAAAAAAACAATAATATAACACTTTTTACTGTTAACACATAAAAAATTGACAACAATTAACACAAAAATGAAAACTTAAAAACTTGTTATGTTCACATTATGACATTATCTAGTTCACTTCCTTTTAGGTCACATATGTAACCCCTTTTTAAAAAAAAAAAGTTGGGTCCATTAGTTTCTTTCAATCCCATAGAACATGATAAATATGTGAATCCTTACATGATCGTTCCCATTGGTGTTCATCAGCATATTAAATGATGCATAATCTATTGCCCTCATCAAAATCAATGTCACCATTCCCATCTACATATCCAACAAATTGGTAAGGACCTTCCCAACTTGATGTTAAAGTTTTCTTCTTCCTTAACTTCTTCATTTTGACCATTATATGTCCAAAAACAAATCCTTCAAATGTTTGTTTTCCGTTTCTTGTGACATAAGCTCTTTTTTATTTCTTTTGTGCTTGCTCCACCTTAAGCAACACATTCTCATGGATACTTGTTACTAGTTTCATCTTCTTGATGAAATGTTTTACATTAGTTGTTATATTAGCAGCATCATCCACCGTAGTAATCAAAGCTTGTAAATAATTGTCAACTCAAAGGTGTAGTGTACACCCAATTAGTATTATAAAAGGAAAGAATTTGGTATTGGCTTGGATGCCTTATCGGTATCCAAACATAACCCTAGCCAATTGTTCATCCCAAGAATCCAAATGTTCAGGTGTGGAAAATAAAATTGTAATCCCATGTTTGATTGTCTTTATTTTGCTATTCCATACATTATGGTCACTATGGCATCCTAAACAAATGTGTAATAGTATAGTTCTTACACATTGCATCAAATCCAACTAACCATTCTCTTTTATTACCAATGAGTATGAATTTGGGGATGCCACATTTGCAAATGATTCATCTTCAAAAAACATGGCTATAGTCTTTACCCCATGGTTTGGGACAATTTTGGCTTCATTCCATGTGAAATAATGGTTTATAACCACTAGTATACATTTTTTTCCTCCTTGTGTTTCAAGAAAGGCCCTATAGTGTCCATAGCCACATTATAAAAAAGTTCACAAATAGATATGTTTTCTAAATTTTTCATCTTTTGACCTCACATTCCCAATTTTTTTCACCATTTAACAATATCGAAACTCCTTCCTTCAACAACTCCATGCATATTACATCCTTCCAAATGTCATTTTCTTGCATATTAGATCCACATCCCTTCCTTTCTCTTTCAAATATTGTGCCATATGTGTCTAGATCATCATCTTGAAACATCTCCTATGTTGCCAACACTAACTTTAATCATTGTTGTTTATCATAGTATTGAGGCAACTTTCTTTTAAGTGCATGTCTTCCTTCAAGAGTCTTCAACATTTCAACTTCTTTTATCTTTGTTTCTTTCTGCTTTTCTTGTTCACCAAAATCTCCAAAGGTCTTGTCTTCTTCAAAGAGAACATCCACCATGTACGATACCTAGTTACTATTAAATGTTAAATTAGTCTGGCCTAACAACTTCAATCTGGGCCACTCCCCCTTGTCCCTTGGGGGACATTTAAGGGGGTGTCACAATATGAATTAAACTCCTTCTCCTACACTTTTTTTTAGATACAATTATCCTTTTCCTTCTTTGTTCAATCTAGATATTAGTCCCCCTTTCTATTCATGGCCTAACATTTTACCCTTGTTGTACTAAACCTAACCCTAACCCTAATGAATCATAGCTAGCTCAGACTTACACTCTTCTTTTATTTTTAGATATGATTACCCTACCTTTGCTTTGTTTGATCTAAACAACAACTACACTTCTTATTCACAACACTACCTTCTTATTCTTATTATACTAACTTGAACTTTAACCTAATGAATCACAACTAATTAGGACTTGAACATTTCTTCTTTTCTATACTTCTTTCTAAGCATCATTACTTTTCTTTTGCCTTGTCTAAGCCAAACAACAACTACCATTCCTACTCCCACATTATCTTCTTGCTCTTGCTCTAACTAACCACAACCCTAAAACCATCATTTCATAACCAAGACCACACACACACAACTTGTAACAATTGGAGACATGGTCTTCAAAACATAACTTCACACAGAAAAAAGAAAATAAATTTTTACATATGTTTGTTAAATCCTTAGTGTGGATCTCCTTTCCACTAAACTCCTACCATGTTTGATATAACACTCCCCTATCTACTAACAACTCTCATTTCTATCTTACCTTTATTCATAGCCTTGCTAACAACATAATTATTCCAAATCCTTGAGATTAAGCTTCCTCCTATCTTTTTCTACCCTCACTTTAGGGGGATGGACCTTTATTTTTTCCTTAGGTCAACCCCTTCCTCCACCTTTTCATTTTCCTTTTCTACCATGCCCTAGCACAAGATCCATGTACCTTTCCCAATTTTGCCTTTAAGCGAAGTGCCCACCAAAACTGCTTTGAGCAACCATTAATACCACCATTGATGTTTCCACCTCCCACTCCTCTTGTTACTGGACTAGACGTATTTGGTCAACTCACCTTTTCATGATGTAACAACTTCTTCCTATGTGCTTGCTTCTTTGGGATATATCCAATCCCACCAATTCTCACATTATTCATCATCATTCTTCACTCCCCTCCCACTACCTCACACATCACTCATCATTTAGAAAAGTGAAGGTGGTCAACAAATTATAGGAAGAAAAAAAGCTATTGTTTTAACCTAACCCTAATATTTAGCACCTTCCTAAAAACCTTAGTTGCCATATCCATACTTTTTTTATTTAGGAGGCTTACTCAGCCCATGCCAGGACATGTAACCATGTTTTAACCTAGCCCATGGATTTTACCTTTTCCCCACCTTATTCTGTCCAAACCACCCATGTTTAGTAGTCTGTCCTAGATAAAATCCTCCTATTATCCTACTTCATGAACCTCTAATTAAAACCCCAAAATTTTATTCACTACAAAAGACCTTGTCCATTCCAACCCATGTGTTTACAACTTTTGTCCGGATCAACCATTTTTGTGACTTTAGATCAGGCCTCATAGTCCGTGGCAAATGCCAACTTTGCCAAAATTAATTTAATTTTGGCAACTTTCTTTGGGTAATTTTGGCAAAATTAGCAGTGTGTGTATTTTAACGTCAGAAAGTGAATTTCAAGGGTTGCCGCCATCGTTTGCAACATTTTGACGTTTGAAAAGGGCCTTTAAGAGCTCGAATTGCTTTGCCTGCATGATACCAGCCAGCGCTAGGCTGGTCAGGCTTGTGCGAGTGTCGTTCTTTTCCCACTTGACCATCGAAAAATCGCTTTCAACAACCGCCATATTGAGAAATGCTGTCGCCAATCCACCACAAAACTCGCGTAGACCATTGAATCACCCCTTGACAACGTCCCACGCATCGTTAAAAAATGTGTTTTCGTCATGCTAATCGAATGCCTTCGCGACATGCGGCTCATTATCGTATACCGCACGCAACTGTCGATGTTCTTTCTCCATGTCATTGATCTGTTGTTGAAACCAATGTTTCGAGAGATGAGCGCGATATGGATCCAACACGTATTGGATGAATGCAATAGGGCGGATCTTGATGAGATCTGCGGGCATAACAGGGGGTGCTTCCAACTCCCGGGCGTTGTTGTTCGAATCATGCTCGGCTTATACTTGCGATACATTTGCAACAATAGAAATCCCAAAGATAGTGATTTCTTTCAAAGTTGTCTGTTTGTTAGTGTCAGAGAGAGCATTATACAAGTCACGAACCCAAGATCCCTGATCTTGAATGTGCATGACAATAGAATCTTTTAGAATGAACCAATCACTTCGTGTGATGATGGTCAGCGGATCAACCCCTTCCAACGCCTCATCGGTGGCGGGGCGGATGTCTAGACCTGCGACAATATCAACGACCAATTTTGACATTTCTTGTCGCTGCTGCGAGATCACGATGTTACGGGCCTGGATCTTGGTGAACGTGATTGCAATCCTGTCAAATAATGGTGAAATAGCAGCCGCAATAACCCACCACATTTCCAACGACGCCTGAACGAGGCGTTTCGCGGCGTTGTGGATCATCAATCGGCGATAATTCTGAAGAAGCCAGTGCAGAATGCTACCAAATGCAACCCAACGCGTCGTGTCTTTTGGGCATTTGGATCCCATGTCCGTGATCAGATATTGCTGCACTCAAAGATGAACAGAATAGGCATGGGCTACTTTGTAGAACGCCTGATCCAAAACATCTTGCATGGTGTTCTTGACGACAATGTCCAATTGATGTGGGACGCACCAAATCCGGAGCACATGGTTGTTGCACTCCTTCTCGAGAAGGGTGACAACTCCTCCGTGTGGACCGGTCATCATGTTCTCCCCGTCAGAGCTTATCGAAATCAATTTGGAGTGCCAATCTGGGCAGAGAATATCGAGCATGGTTTTGATGAGTTTCACGTAGTTGACGGCCAGATGTCGTTCAAAGAATGGAACCAAGACCATATGGAGGTTGTAGAGCACCCCTTCAACGTAGATTCGAATACGCTGATCGAGTAAAGAGACTCCCATATGCGAGCTGGCGTCAGTAGCCAGTGAAAACGCCCATACATGTTTTTGATTCATAATGGTGGACATCGACTGCAGGGCGACAGCGAGGAGCACTCGAACAAACTGTCCCACCATGTGATTGTTGAGGCCCGCAAGCTTTGAGTTCTTGCACAGGTTTCGATGTTGGATGATGACAGCTACAGTTTGGCGAAACGACAATCCAACAGACCCGTGTTCAATTATGAGATTGAAACGCAATGAGTTCTTGATGATGACTAGGTACGATCCGTCTTCCTGCAACTTGAACAATTTCATGGCGTTCGCTTTGGTGATCGGTTCCGAATCGTCGTCTTCCTCGTCTTCCTTGGGATTGAAAAACAGATTCCCGACAATATCATCGACAATAGCTAGCTGCGATATAGCAAACGTCAGGCTGTCACGGTCCTTGTCGAAAAACGCGTTGATCCCCGTCGCCTCCTTCTTGTTGAAATACGCTAGTTTGTCTGCAGGAAAAAGAGTCTGGTATTTCGCCCATTCATCAGTGTGTTACGATTGCATATGGCTTTTGTAACATTCAGGGCGAAATGGAAATTGGAACAATTGCACATTCTTCGTGCGTTGCCTCTTAACGGCTGGGCCATCACGCTTCTCACGTCCAATGTGCACGCAGAACATGCATTGGACTGTCATAATGGTTCCATCTGGCGCACGTTGAATGGGAGCGAGGCCAAATTCGATTTTATGCTTCTCCTGAAAGGGGGTATGGTGACTCATGACGTAGCTGCTGTAATTCACAATGCCGGATATGTCCAGCTGCAAGTACTCGAAGAGGTTGATCATGATCCTGCGAAATCCTGTATGAACGATGCAAGCTGCACTAATGTTGCTACTGTTGCAGCATGCGCATCATCAGCTTCTAACATGAGTTCCTATTCTTCAACGTCCTCTCGCTACTACAGGTAAGGTGGTCCCGAAGCTACTTTGTAATAAAAAAAATCTCTTCTTCGGATCGGCCCCTTGACACATAATTCTTCACTCATATGATTTGTTATCTTCTGCCGGCCTGCTGATCATGCACATTCAGTATTGCTTTGTATATATCTCTGGATCTCGAGCTGCTGATCATATAGATAATATTTCCACAAGTTGCTCATGTAGTTGAGAAACTATTAAGAGCTACTAGAG
>Ga0116227_10008733_pt1 | contig 18862 bp, 17 predicted proteins | sample S1TSphgellanicum_FD_89693 | JGI IMG/M metagenome (GOLD analysis project Ga0116227, IMG submission 89693) | Host-associated microbial communities from peat moss isolated from Minnesota, USA - S1T2_Fb - Sphagnum magellanicum MG | ecosystem: Host-associated > Plants > Peat moss > Unclassified... | reverse complement strand
CTCCCTCACACTTTCTTACACTCTTGGGAATATGTGATGTGACTCCTGGGCTTTTTCTTGCCTTGACTCCCGGGCTTCCTTTTGCCTTGATTCCCGGGCTTCCTCTTAGCCCACAACCTTGTAACCCCTTTGCCTTGGTCGCAAGCCCAAAGCTAGGGTTGTGACATTTGATGTTTCATTAGATGTCAAAGTGAATAAAAAATGAGGCATTCCAAAGTTCTCCACCACACCAATAATTCTTTGAATTGGGCATGGTACCATTGTGACATTAATGGAATAGAAGGTGGTAACTTTAACTTCATAATATTCTTGAGAACATCAATTTTTGATCATTGAGGATGTTGGCATTTTAATCTTTGTACATCCCTCTCCAAATATAAATGTTTTGTAACATTCAATAGTTGAATTGCTTGTCGCATTTGGTACATCAAGAGTAAGTATGGTGGATATAACGTAAAAACAAAAAATAAAGTAGACATTTTCAGTTTCAAATAAGGCAATAAACCACCAATTCTGTCATATGCCCCACATCCATGTGGAAATAGGAATGGGAATAATGCCTTTTCAAGTGACATGCTCAATGTTAGATTGGTGCACATGCCATTTTCTCAAACTAATAACCTTTCAGTTTTGAAAGGGTTGTCATTGTTATGCATAGTTAATTTTCCAATTTCAAAGGCATCATCAAAATTGCAAGGAATTCCAAGACACATGTCAAGAGGTAGTGACAAGTTTTGAATGAAAGGTTCCACATTCATACTTGAAAAAGGCCTTTCACTAGTACTAATTTTTGTAAATATTTCTTCTACAATTGAAGAAAATAAAACACATAATTCATGAGTTGATTTGGTTTTTCAATATTGGTGATGTATTTTTGTATAAGTGGATTTGAAGACAAATTTTGGTGCAAAAGATTTGTGAGGGCCAAATTAACATCTTTTGATGTACTAGTTGGTTGAAACTTGGAATTTCAATAGAATAAAAGATGGTCAAGTAACCCATATGATTGTATTTGGCCATGCATGAATCCATAATTTCGTTGTTCAATTTTCATTGATATATCAATAAGTGAAAGAATTTGAAGATGCAATGGATTGTTAGCAAGGATTTGTTTCATATAATCCATGCTTTGAAATACAACATATTTGATTTGTTCTAATTGTTCATAGAATTTAAAACATGCATTACATACATACACATGCAAACCATCACTAGTGGTTGTGTATGTAGACATAATAATGTTTGAACAACCATATGGTGTTGTACTAGCAACAATTCCAAATGCATTTGAAACAACACTAAAGTGTGTTCCTTGAAGGTGTTATTTTGTGAAACCACAAAATCCACAACATCTCATATCCTTGATGAATGAAGATGTACATTTACTCCAATTTGAATGCAATGCTCCAATTTCAATCCATGACCTATCAAAAGGTTTGAAAACCTTTTGTCATTTACTTATATTGTTTTGTTGTTGACATTTTCGTTTCTATTTTAATTTCTTGATTTATGAAAATGACTTGGATCACATTATATATGATGATACCACCAATTGCACAATCCAAATAAATAACATGTTAGATGATAATCCTAAAACTATTTAAATCAAGTAATAAAACAATGCAAACATAAAAATATTTTGCAATTGGGCATACTTATATTTTATGAATAATCATAATCCATAATCACTAAACTATTCAAATTCCATACAAGTGGTTTCTTAATGATATCTATAGTTATAGGCCATATAATTACTTGGAAAATATTTTAATTAATCCATATTAAATAGGATTAATCATTTTTAATTAAAAATTATTTACTAAAAATTTTCATTTAAATTTTTTTAATGAAATATTACATACAATATTCATTATAAATCCTTTTTTTTTTACTAGTATCAATTACCACACATGCTTCAATTGCAATTATAATTATTATCCATAACACCTTTTTCCAAAAAAATCTAAATTTCATCAAAGCCAAAATATATGTTTTGCATGTGATCATTCAATATGATTCCTTTCATCTTTTTTTGGTGTGATATATAATCCTTTGAAAACTATATAATTTTCTTTTGAAGTCAATTCCAAATTCTTTACTTCACATTTGAAATGATTTAAATTTTATTTTAAAAATCTTATTCAATTTTTTTATATTTTTATTGAAATATGCATATATCATGATTACTAAACCAAGATACAACATTAACATTATTCTATTAATTATTAATTTCTATTTAACATGTGAAATTATTTGAAAATTACACTCAAATATTTTATTTTACTATTGATGTTTATGTTTCGCTTGCATATTCAATTTTGTAAGATTATTTTGATTTTATAAAAAAGATTCAATGTTGTAAGATTTTAAGAACCTTATTTTCAAATGCCAATTTTAATTTTACTATTTTCAACCTTTTTTTGGGTATATTAAAATAAATTAGTTAGTATCAATTACCACATGACATTCTTTAATCTATTATAACTATAATGATTTTCCATAACACATGTTTCCAAATATTTTCAAACTTCATCAAAACCTAAATGTATATTTTGCATGTATACATTCAATATAGTTATTTTCATGTTTTTGTGGTATGATATTTAATGCTTTGAAAATCATAGATTTGTTTTTGGTCATTAGTTACAAATTCTTTATTTCACATTTGAAAATGTTTAAAATTCATGTCTGTAGTAAAATAATCATTCCATTGTTTTATAGTGTTATTGAAATTATGCATATTTCAAGAATATTAAACCAACAAAACACATTACACCATTTTATCAACTATAAGTTAGTTTTTTTAAATATGTGAAATTATTTGAAAATTACATAACCTTTTATTGTGGTCATTAATTTTCATCATTTTTGAAAAAGATAAATTCAATTATCATCTTTTATAAATTTCATGTGTAAGGTTTTAAAATATTTACATTGAGTGGAAAAGAGATTGGTGATATAAATCATATAAATTGCGCATAATGCATATTAGTTTCAATGTTACATTCTAGAATTTTCAAACTTGCACATTTAATTTGAAGATATATATATATATATATATAACTATGTTTTATCAATTGATTTTGTCATATTTTATTTTGATGTTTATATTTATATTGATTTTATGTTCAAAGTTCAAACACATGTGCTACAATTTGAAATATATGTAAACTCTAAAAAATAACTTGTGTTATATTGAAAATGATGATGCCATAAATTGTACAAATGCAAATTCCAAATACATATTGGAAAATTGTGTTCATGCAATTCAATAAAGAATATTATAAAATTATTATTTTTCCAACAAATTACTAACAATATTTTAATATATTTGAAGACATATAATGATTATGCATATTAGGTTTCATACATGTAAATGTTTTCTTTCTATCAATTTGAATTTTCTACTATATGTATTTTGAAATTTAAATTATTGAATTGACAAAATTTGTGATATAATTACATTATAATTCTACAAATTCTTAGATTTGGAATGTTAAATATTTTTTAAATGAAAAAGAAAATATTAGTGTTATCAATTTCACATTTTTATTATACATTTTTTAAATAATCAAAATTCATCCCAAAAGTATACATATAATTTACATCACTTTTTAATTTATTATATTAAGTTATATAATGTCTATTTCTTGCATTCATTGCTTTTCATTCAATATTATTGTAAATACATTTTGATTTATGAAAATTTGATATTTAATTATTTATTTATTTAAAATTGTGATATATTTGTGTTTTGTTCTAAAAATTCTCGAATTTGACATGTAAAATGCTCTTTAAATGACAAATTTTTTCTTGTTATTATCAATTTGACATCTTCATTATACATGTCTGAAATAATCAAATTTTGTCCCAAAAATAACATATAATTTACATCAATTTTTAATTTATTATGTTAAGGTATATAATATTTATTTCTTGCATTTATTCCTTGTCATTCAATGTTGTAGTTTTTATTTTTTATTTATGTACTTTATTTCCAAAGGTTAAATATGAAGTTATTATTTTAACTACAAATGTATTAAAAATTTAAATGTTCAACATAATGATATTGCATTTTGGTATAATAATTCAAAATTTTTTCAAACCTTTTCAAAGCCAACAATTTTTTATTTCTTTTGTATCAAATATATAATTTTTTTGTAAAAAACATTTTTGCATGATTTTATTTTTTGGTTTATTTTTCTTCTTTCTTTTTGAAGTTTGGTGTCATGGAAAATCTATTAGAATTTTATAAAAAAATTCAAAAATTAGTTACATTTTTACCATTAAAAAAAACACAATACAAAAAGGATTTTTTTGTGAGCACCAATGAAACTTACCCATGAAAAGGAAACCCATTCATCTGAATGTTGTGAGTCTTTTCTGCAAGGGTTCAGAGTTCTTAGTAACAACACTAAAAAGAATAAGGCAAAGGACATCTACAATAAACATCCAATAGTAAGTTGTTGTATGTTGGTTTATTTTATGGCAATGATTCATAAAAGGATTTGCAACACCATAAAAATGTGGAAACAATTTGCAAAATTTAAGGAATAATTCCACTACTAGAAATTTTGTCTTTTACAACTTGTCTTATGCAACTAAAAAATCTCACATGTAACTATTTTGGAATTGCATGCAACATGTGCAGTTGCATGCGACATTTTTTAGTTGCATAAGACAAGTTGCAAAATACAAAATTTCTAGTAGTGTTCCTTGGATATATGTGGTCATGTCCTACCTTCTATTTTGAATCTAGAGAAGCAATTTGCTTAAGAAACTCTTCTTGTGGAAGAGAAGGTAGCACCACCACCACCACCACCATTCGGTTTCAAACAAATGCTTATTCCTATAGTTGCCATTGGAGATGCAATGGGCAAGGTTTTTTGGGTCTATTTTAATATAAAAGGTGACGCAATTACATGTGTAGTCCTATGAAATCTTTGGGAATTCAAAGCAATTTCATTTTGTTTAGATGGGTGTATAGTTTTGTGGAATGTTTAAGAGCTTAGGGCAACTTCAAGGTGGTGTTATGGGTGGATATGCCAAGCTGAGTGTAAATAACATTATTGACATTGAAAAGGAACCCATGAAAGGGGTCCAGGTTAGTTCAAAGAACTTGAAGAGGAAGGGTGGTTGTCATGTTTACATTTTATGGTTTTTAGAATCTACTTTTGGATGATAGGCCTCCTCTCAAGGGGCAATTGCAGCTACTAACAAAGGAAATGCAATCAATATTTCCACCCCCCAATAAGATAATCTTAAATATGGTCTAAACATCTTCAGGAATTCACTCTATGGTTTCCATAATCTGCTCTAGGATGATAGGCCTCCTTTTAAGGGGCAACTACCATTGCCAACAAAGGAAATGCAATCAATACTTCCACCCACCAATAAAATAATATCAAATGTGGTCCAAACATCTTCAAGAAGTCATTTTATGGTTTCCATAATTTATTTTTGGATGATAGGCTTCCTTTCAGTGGGCATTTGTTTGATATGTGATTCTATCCAAGTGATCATGCTTGCATAAGAATTCTGAGGATCTTATGCTTTTGAGTGATTGCCATGGCAAGGAATTTAAGGAAGTGTCCAGGTGTGGTTGCAGCAACAACCATTGTAGCTATTGCAACTACCATCTACTTTAGAGATGGAACAATATTCCAAGATTTTGCCAATGGTTCCTTCAGACTTCCTGATGGCATATTGTTTGGAAATAAACAAACAAAACCTGATCATTAGATTAAGCTAGATAAAACTACTAGTAATTCTCAATCCATCAAAGGACCTGAATCGAATCTTGGATTTTTTCAAAAGACTAAAAGTGATTCACAAACCCACAAGATTTGATAAATGATAATGCACATGCAAAAATAAATCACTTGAAAAAATATCTAGAAAAAAGGAGAATGGAAGACAAAACAAATGGGTAGGGTCTATCACAAATGTCACATTCAAAAATAAACATATATATTGTGCTCATATATAGATTCTTAAACCTTTTGGACTTCCAATATTTTTAATAGATTCAAAACAACATAAGACATATAATTGTTTCTAGATGTAACACCTTAAAAAGATGAAGGCTTTTTGTGATTAATATGGAACACCAAAGGGATTTGTCTATTTAAAAATATGAAGAAAACAAAACACCTTATGGTTTTCCAATATTCATATTTTTTACTTCCATTTCAATGTGTATAAAAGAATGAAATAACATGACAAATGATTAACTTAGATTTTGATTTTTGCAACCATGGCTTCAAGTTCCTCAAGTAGACTAAATTTTGTGCTCCAAAATCTGATAGTAAAATCTGCACTTCAATTTCCTATGTTGGCACCAAACAAAACATCAGTATGAACATTAAAAAAAATAATGGTGTGCTACCACGGGCCAAGAAACACTTTTGGACAATTTTGGATGTCGGGATTTTCAAACCAAATAATCATTTCAAAGCTACAGACAATTGAAAGAGTTTATAGATGGTTGGGTGTAGAAAAAGATAATATTTCTCTCAACACACAACAACTTGCCATGTGTAGGTATTCTACGTACAAAGGCCCAAATATAAGTTTAAACCAAGTTGTTACAAAAAAATGTGTAATATTGTTTGATTTTGATGTTAGCACCAATAGATTTCCATCATAGTTCCACACATTCTTGTTGATAGATATAGCTAAATCTTTGATCAAAATAACATGTTTCCAAATCCAAACTGTCATGTTTCAATCTAATTTTTTGTTTCTTTGCAACAAAGTTCTTGCCTTTCATGGCATAATTTGATCTAACAACAAAAGTACACAAACATAGTTTGAAAGTATGTCTTCATGCAAATGTCTAAAATAGACTATAATCCATCTAACCAAGAGGTTACAATTTAGTTTCTACAAATCTAAAGGATTAAAGCACTCCCTTCCCAACTGATCTCAATTTCAAAGGTTGTGCTCATTTAAACATTGATCACTTCTATATACCATTTTGCATTCACACACCAGGCATAGTTAGCCCTCATTTCTAGGTGGAATTCCATATAAAAAAAACATTGTATCTTCATATATAATGTTAAACAACATAAAACCCAACTTAAAAGGATAGATGTAAGTACAATAACTACCTTGCATGAGTATTTTAATTCAATAATAGGTGCTAGGTTTGACATCCAAATAGCATGAAATTTCATATATTCCTAGTTCAAACCTAATCCTTTGAAAATAAAGATCCACCAAACTATGCAATGATGTAAAAATCAAAAATCTAGTTCCTTCATCAAGAAGTGTCCATATACAAATGCAAAAACTTATTGTGTCATTTAGGGTTCAACTTGAAACTAACCACATAAAGGGGGACAATGTGAGTGTTCATATGAGTACTCCGTATAATTAATCACTTAGGATCATATAGGTCACCTATAATTACTAACAATTTTCACAAATTTCAAATCATGTTTTTGTTTTCATGGATGTTTTGAATGTCAACTATGACCAAGATGACATTCATTTCAATAAGCAAGATGCATCATCCGTCAAGAAATATAGTCTACTTACAAAAGAACTTTGAGTCCATACCAGCTCAAACGTATATACTTTGAGTTTGACAAAAAGGATGACATGACATCTTACTTTTCTTTGTCCTACCAAGCCATGGAGATTGTTTTTCAAGAGTTGGATGTAGTTGTGAAAGATGAATCTGCTTACCTTTTGCTATTTCTCTTCAAAAGGTGAAATCTCCTGCAAAAAAATCAACGATTAACCAACAAGTTTCATTAGCAAGTCAAATGCTCAAAAATCCAAAATTTGACAATACCCAACATGTTCCAGAAATAGTTGAACTTAATGATTTTAACATTAAATAAATGAAAGTTGTAGAAAGACAACCTTTGAAACGTTAAAAAAAAACATTACTTTCACCTTAAGCATTTGAAAAAAAGAACAAACAAGCTAGTCCAATTGAAATTCATGAAAAGGACAACCCAACCAGCCTAAAGAAAAATTGTGGTCGACCTTTTGGATCAAAGAACAACAAGAAAAATCCACCTACAAATAATGTTGTACAAAAATAGAAAAAAGGGAGCAGCTCCTTAAACAACATATAAGATCATTTTGTGTATAACATTAAATGTCAGAACAATAACAAAATATACATTGGGCAAAATATTGATCCATACAAACAGTTCAAACAACATATGCGTAGACCACCCAAGAAAATGAAACATGACATTGATATGAGCAAAATAATCAATCTAACATTGAGTTGATTATTTTGTATTCAAATATACATAAGTACAAGGTTGCTAAAATGGAAAACCATTGCATTCAATATTTTGATAGTACCTCTAGTACATGTTATAAGACCCTTAAATGAAAACCTACGTCATACAAAATATATTGGTATTTGAAAAGGAACAATATGATAGTTAAATGTTGAAGTCATATGTTGTGAGTTTCAAACCATAGAAGAAAAAGTCTCGCCTTCATTGCATCCTCTGCTTTATTCTTCATAGGGGCATCAACTAACCAAATGTCCAACACTTGTGGATCCAACCATTCACACACACCATCCATGTTTAGATCCTTGTTGACAGACATGTGTACATGCCCACCACATAATGATTATTAACCTAGTATAGGTTGAGCATAGTGAAAGCCACACATTTCTTACGCCTACTTTGTTTTGCCAAATTGTTTTCACTTGATTTCAACATTCTAAACATTGAGATGTATCCATATTCTGAGGGTACCAGATTCTTCACTACCCTTTAGAAATTGAAAATTTCAACATTTTGATTCCTAATAGTTTCAAGTATCTATGACTATCCATTGATTTCATGTCCTTGTGTCTCTCCTATCAATAGATATCCATCACTAGCAAATGTAGGAAGAATGGCATTGTTAATTGTATCCTTATGCATGAATATGGCTTGAAGAAAAGGTGAACAAAGGGAAAACCTTGTGATTATTTCACACAAGATGTTCTAGCTTGTGATAATGTGCAAAAACTAATACCCTGCCATATAGGTGTATACTATATTCACCTTGAAAAACAAGCACCCACGTTCATATTTCATGTTGCCTAAACATAGCAACCTACATTACATCAACATCTCATCTTCCTAATGATTTTGTTTATCTATGAAAAACTACCATTCACATTAATAAGCTATGAATTCATTTGAAGTTAAGCCACTAAGGCTGCTCAACTACAAGTAATCACATGTAGTTCCAGCATTGTGAGAGTGCGGTACCACTTGGGAAGGAGTCCACTAGAATGAAGTAACGCGTGCACATTTCCATGACCATGCGGCTTTGTCTGAACAACAAAGGTAAAACTTAACAAAGGCAATATAAGCTTTAGTTGATTTTCTGAGTGTTACATCTTTAATGAATTTTTTTTTAATAAGGTTCAATCCTAATTACTTGGATGTCACAGATATTTCAACCATATATAAGATGTAGCAAAATTGTGGTGAAGCAAAAGATACCCACCAATAATTGATCCCATTTTGTTGCATAACAACACTTGCAATTGAACAACTGCCTAGACAAGCACATCTTCATCCTATAACTATGCCTTGTAGACTAATGCCCCATTCACACTACATTAGCCCATCCCATACTAGATAAGAAAAGAGGAACATAATGAAAAAAAAACCAGTGATACATGGAAAATGTCGAGCAGATGCATTGATATTTTTTGGTCCCTGATCGTGTCGCTCTACTTCCAAGGCACGCGCGAAAACATGGAAAGAACCCATAGGGTCCTAGACATATTTTGCAAAGCTTCCGGAGCGAAAGTCAATTGGAATAAAACCGTTGCGATTTGGGCTAACAAAAGGGAAAAAAATTGGGATTGGGGCCAGGAAGTAGGCCTTCAGTGGATCCCAGAAGGCAAAGGGGTGAGGTACCTGGGAATCCAAGTCGGATTCCACCTCCCCCCTAAAGCCAACTTCAGCAAAATGGTCACGGCCCTCAAGGGCAAGCTAATTAATCGGAGCACCTGCCGACTCTCCCTGGCATGGAGAATCCTTGTTGCAAATCAAGTGCTCTTTGCTTCCATGTGGTACATGGCGGCGGCCTGGAACCCGAACCCGGCCATGTGTAGCCAGATTCGGGGGATTGTGAGAACTTTCATATGGAGCGGGAAAGCTTCCAACGCCAGGGCAAAAGTCAAATGGGAAACCTTGGTCCTCCCCACCGCCCAGGGAGGACTGGGAATCATCGACCCAAAGGTCCAATCCGAAGCCCTCTTAGCAAAACTTTTTATTAGGGGCCTGGCGCCGGGTGGAGAGCCATGGAAAGAACTTCTGAGACACAGGGCCAATCAAGTAAGGCTACCGGTCCACGGGCTAGGCCCCTCCATGCAGGATATCAATTGGTTGTTTGCCGCCACAAAACTCAAAAGACCTCCCACCTCCCTGTGGAAGAGCATTCTCCACGCTTGGATGAGCGTGAGGTCGGGGCTCTGCAAATCAAAACCGACCAACTCAGCTGAGACCCTCAGACAACCCGTCTTTGGGAACCCCCTTATTGTGAACCAAGAAGGCAAGCCCCTCGACCTTAGTGGCAAGAGTGAAGGAAATTCACTTGCGAACGCGGGATGCTCAAGAGTCAGGGACTTCTGGGACTCGGAGGAAAAGGAGTGGAAAGGCCTCTCCGACCTAAGGGTAAGTTTCCACCCGAGCAACAGGCAAAATCGAGACCTCATAATTGCCAGATACCCTGGGACCCAGCCACCTTCAACAACGTCCCCTCAACAGGAAAATGGATCAGCAAGAAGGAAGCCGGCCAAACCGGCCCACCGGAATGGGTTTACCAGGTCGTGGGGACTACCCAAAGCACCGCCAACGTGTTAGAATTCAGGAGAATCTCCCACACGGGTCGCATCCAAGCCACCGGCTCCCACAACATCACCATCCCCCTGAAGGGGTACGAACCTGTCAGGGTACTCGCTCAGGACAACAATCGTACAACCTTCAGACCGGCCAAGGACCTCCCCCCCTCAGGTAAGAAACCCTTTCTCTACTGGATCCTCGGATCCGGTTTTATTTCCGACCTCCAATGGGACCCGGGAGATTGGCACTGGCGACAAACGTGCAACATGGGGGACGCTCCTTTCTTCGGTTACTCCTCCAAGAGAGGCTACCAGAATGCAAGAAAACCGCACCGCCCCCCCCGGGATCATCGAATTCATCCAAGGGCTGAACCTCCGAAACTCCATGACCACCCAGACTGTTGTTAGGATCTGGCACAACGCCCGCCCATGCAAAGTGGGAGCCCTCATCTGGCTGACCCTCAACAGAGGGCTCTCGGTGGGCATGTGGCTCCAAACCATGGGGTTCCAAGCCACTTGTAAAGGTTGTGACTAGGGTCTCCCAGAGTCTGCTCGGCACTGCCTCTTGGAGTGCACCCCCGCTCAGAAGGCCTGGAATGCTTTCCATCGCACTTGGGAGGAATGGGAGGCGCCCGACCGCCTCTCCATCACCTGGCCCTTCATCCTTCTCGGGGAAGCCGTCATTGAAAAGGATGACGACCCCCCGGACCTTCAACAATACCACACGGGCGGCTTCTCCTACAGACGACAACCGCTTGACATTCTCAGAAGCTTTCTCCTCTACTACCTTTGGTCCGAAAGATGCCGCAAGCATTTCGACGGTCAGTACTCCCTCAAGAGGGTCCTGCTTCAGTCTTGGGAGGCCATGGCCGAGGTGGGCATGGCCACCTGAAAGGCCATTAGATCTTCCAGCCAGGATAGGAGTCAGGATAAACAGTTAGACATTGAGCAGGCCTTTAGGGCCGAATGGCTTCACAGCCGAATCTTTGGGGAGGGCGAGGCTGCCATTTCGTGGTGCCTGCTCCCCCCTATGTACTTTCTTAATTTCTCTAATGACTGAAGGGGCTGTTGCCTCCTTCCCCGCAAGGGGTTCACCCTGTGCCTTTCCGTGGAACTCACATCCGAATGGCTTTTTGTTCCGGGACTCCCAAGGAGGAGTCCCAAAATTGTCCCGGTTTGGACTCCCAAGACTTTGAGCGATCATAATTCTTTGCTCAGACCTCCGATTGGGATGAGGTCTAAAGCAAACTTGTAGCTCTCTTCAAGAGCTTTCCAACGGTATGTTACACTTCACCTGCACGCACCGGGCTCGGGTTGATTCTAGACTTTTAGTGGTCGAGAGTCATATTGCCAATTTGACTTCCGACCTTTCTTTTTGCCATAACTTGTGCTGCAGATGTCCAAATGGCCAATGCAAGGCCATTTTCGACATCTGCACTTCAATAGCTTTCCAATGATATAAAGAACATCCCAATGCGAGGTGTTTTGACCCCTGCAATTGAACTTTGAAGTTTCGGGAGTCTCGAAGGACTCCCAAGTCCCAATTTCGGGAGTGTGAGTTTTCATCCTCACACTTCCCTTGATGTAGGGTTGCGAATTAAACCTCTCCTTTAGCCTTTGTTCTTGTGAATCTTTGTGTCCTTAACAAAAATAGATGAACAAAAAAAAAAAAAACATTTGGCTCTTGGTTTTATGTTTGTGTTATTCTTCTTTTTACATAGGAAACATTAGAAGAGAATAACATAATCAACAGTAGAAAAAAATAAACAAAGGCAAACAAAGTGAAATTTCAAGTTCACCATGAAGAAAAAATGGGGAGACTGTACAAGACATTTTAGCTTGTGCTTCCTTCTCTCCAACTCCATTGGAAGGTGTAGTAGATCAATATTGTTCAAGAGCACTTGCCCCCACATATTGATCCATAAAAAACCAACCATTGGTTAACAAACCTTGGAACAAATCCGAATAGAGCTTCTTTTGTTTACATCCTAAGCACAAATATAACCAAATTCCAAGGCAAGAACCACACCATGATGAAGAGAAAGGGCATAGTGATTACAATTGAAATTGCAATTGCAAGGAGATCAAAAGGGCATCGGTTCGGCTCCCATTTGGTCCTCTACTTGCGCGCACCCCCCGAACCATAGGGCTCCACACACAACAACAACATAGTGCAGTGATGCTAGTGCCATAGTCACCATGCTTCTCACTCCTTCCCACTCCAACCCCTTCCTTTCCTTGCATGGGCATGTGCTCTTTCTTTTTATCTGATCAACACAACGATGGCAAATGAACACAATGAGCATTTCTCCCTCCTACTCCAATCCCTTCCTCACACACACACTCTCTCTTTCTCTCTCTCATCAAGGCAAGGATCACAAATGAACACAACGAGAGCAAAGCAAAAAAGGATGATAGTACAAGGATCCAATACCTCAACGATAAATTTCAAAACTAAAAAGTCGCCACCACCACCCTATCACACTTTTAAAGACCCTTAAATTTTTGTGCTTAATTCACTTACTGTGTTCACAGTTTGAACACCCAAAATCCATTTCAATTTAAACAATCTAAACACTTCCACCAAATAAAGCTGTTCACTTAATGTGAAACCAGTTCTAATAAACTAAAACTTACAAAACTTGGATGCAATGCAACAGTCCCTGTCCTAGTGGGGGCAGGGCCCAACAAACTACCTTACTTCATAGATAGATATGACACAATCTGTGATCTCAGTCTGTGTGCCATGAAGATGGATAGTAAGTGATCAGAGGAAACAGTTTTCTGATGGGTTCCTGTAACCTAGCTAACCATGGTGGTTACCTCAATTGCTGTTTTACCACCTACTTACTAACAACCCACAAACAGGTTGGTAGTAAGTAGGTAGGTAGCAAAACAGCCCTTACCTATGTAAAAATCATTTACTTATCTATTAGTCACCTATTTTCCTGCCTATTTACCTATATATAGACCTACTTCTTACCAAATGGGTTACCAAGGTGAAACCCAAGATTAACTCAGAAACTGGACACAGCCATGCAAGAGTGGGATTGCTAGCCTCCTAAGTTAGATTCACACCAAGGGATAGTGTGTACAGGTATTTTTGTTTCATTTAGCTCTCTCTAGGGTGGGGGTTAAAATGGTTAAAGTTTAAGGAATAAACTAACCCTTGTGCGAGATAAAAATTAATACATTGGGATTTATTTACAATGGGCGTGTTTTAATTTTTTTGAAATCAAGGGAGTCAAACTAAACTCCTTATTCCACCCGAAATTGAAGTCAAATCTAAAAAAATTGAAGATATTTTAATCCTAGGGATAAAGTATAACCAAGCATTTAGCCCCTCCTTAACCTCAATGACATGTCATTTGCCAACTTATTTTTTGAGTCAATTTATTCCTTTCATGTGAGTGTGATAGGGTTAGGGTTAGACTTATTATCGAAGTTAGTTCCTTTTGCCACTTTGGTGTGAATCCAGTTCTAGTGACTGAGTAAGCCAAGGCTTTGCCCTAAGGATGAATGGGTGTGCTGGCCTTGTCCTCACTTCAAACTAGATGCAAATTGTTGCCCATTTGTGACCCAAAAAAATTCCTTATCACTCATAAAAAAGGGTCTTTGTAACAAAAAAAAAAGGTGCCAAAGTCAACAGAATTCAAGGAATTTTATTTTTTGAAATCGCCATATTTACACAGTAAATTCTAGTAGGTTGCCAAAATATAGCAGGATTTATTAATTTTTTGCTACTTTCCTCTCTGACCTGTAGCCAAATTTGGCTAAATTCCCCTTGTGGGATGATTGGCAGTGGGACTCTGCATCCAAATCCTGTAAGGGGTTTAGGGTTTAGGGCTCAAAGATCAAAATGCTACAAGAGCTGGCTAAGACTAAACCTGGAGTAGCATTGGATACCACCAGTAAACAAGGAACAAATGATCTCCTTAAGTCTGTCAATGGCACCAAACTTGCTTCTGACACTAGTACTTTAAGAGTGAATTATTTTATAGAGGTTTGTGTATTCTGAACAACTTCTGTGATATAAAAGCTCCAATTACAAGATTTGTTGCTGGAAACAAGATTCAATTTGTGATCGATCATATTTCTGAAAGAGTTTTTTTGATGTACAAGATTATGAGCTTGATGGGAGTCAGACAGAAACTGCAAAAATTTGCAGAGCTTCAATGTTGTTCCACAGTAGTTATTAGTGGTACCCGAGTACTTTTTTGCACTGATACTATGTGGAGAGATTCAATTGTGGCCACTTCCTATCTTCAATCCTCCAACATGTCTAATGGACTCTTGTAGAATGATTGAATTGTGGCCACTTCCAATCTTCAATCCTCCGACATGTTCTAACGAGACTCTTGTAGAATGAGGCACTGTAAAATATTATTGTTGTTACGTGTTTGTAGAGAAAGTGCAAGCTTATTGAACTGTATCTTGATGTGGGTTGTAATTGATTCGCACTTTGGTTGTGGAAAAGAAAAAATGTGCACAAAGTGAGCTTCTTCAGTTCTTAATGCACTTTGAGTTCATCATGAAGCAATTATATCATAATAAAGTTTGAGGATGAAAGAGATGATGAAATTAATAACTCTCATGACTTAATAGTTGATTTTAATTGAATTTTTAGAGCTGAAAATATTTACAATTCAGTAACTTTTTGCATTGCAGGTCCAAACTCCAAACATTACAAAATCACCATGATGCACCCATTCTCATAGAAGGCTTTCTAGCATGACCAAAAACACAGCCAGGGACCCCCTGATCTCAAGGTAACAAAACAAAGGCACTATTTCCTTATTAGTAGGGCATTCTCTTTCCTATGTTTTTAGTCTTTGACTTAAAAGGAAAGGTATGAAGATTTTTAGGTACTCATGAGCCTTACTATTCATCATATAGGTATATGTTTGTTGGCATTGCCTACCAAGGCAAGGATATTGTGTTTAGATTTATTATAGAGTATAGTAGCTTAATGGATTTTGGCCCCTAGGTAAATAATAGGTCTATTTTTATATGAGAATTTTTGAAAAGATGATATTTTGGCTTGTGTTGAAACTTGAGATTAAGTTATAGAGTTGTGCTACCTTGAAGGATTTTGGTTTCTTTTAGAGGATTTTTTTGAAGATTATATTTTTTCATGGTGAAATATTTGAGTTTCTGTAATTCTTCATTTTGCCTTAAGATACTTTTTAATGCAAATGGCAAGGCCATAGTTGTGACACACCCTTTGTTTGAAATCCAATTTCCCTCAAAAACTGATTTATGATTTTTAATGAAATTCTAACAACAAAAATTATGACAAGTTCTACAAAACTAGCACCATAGACTTGAAAATTATGAACCACAATTTGAATGGAACTTTATTTTTTATTTTTTTCATCATTTCATTGTCATTGGTAGTTTTGTAGGAACATGAAGCTATGTTCAAGTAAAGTTAAACTTAAAATCATCTTGTCTTTGACTTGCTATTGGGCTTGCCTTTGCCATCTCATGCTAAATTTTGAGCTACTCTTAAAGTCAAACATATAGTGACCAACATCAAAACTTAGCATGAAATCCACCCTAAAAACTTCTCACTCAAGCAACCTATCTCTCTTTTGCAACGTAATGCATAAACACACAAAATTAAACCAAACACACACCTCTCCTACTCCAACATCCTCTATGTCCCTCCCTTGCAACACAACAACAAAGCTCCAATAATCTTTTTCTCCCTCTCCTACAATACAAGAAAATTATTTCAACAAAAAGAACAAAACAAGAAAACAAAAAATAATCAAAGAGAGATACACACACACACACACACACACAATATTTTGAAGTGTTGGACAAGATAGTCTCAAAACTTCAAACTTGAAAGAAAAGAAGTAGGAATTTGCTACATAGAAGCAAAATTTAACATCCATGGGGATGTCAATATAATTGTCTATAAACAAAATAACCAAAAGTAAAGAACAATTTATCTATTGAAAACTATAACAACAAGATTATGTAATTTGAAGCTTTCACAACATTGAAACTGTGGAGGGACTAAAATGAACTCGCTTCTTGTTTATTTTAATATGACAAATACTTGAAATTAAGAGTCAATGTTCTTTGAACCAATGAGAAATTATTCCAATGAAATTTAAACAAATAACCAAACACCATATTAATCAAAAACTTTCATACCAAATTTTTTAATTTGCCATTTCCATCTTTGTACGAAGAGCTGGAAAACCAAAAGGCCGCAACAAAAGTGGAGTTTTATTAGCCTTTTTCCATCTCATAGAATTTAGGAGTCTTTAGGAGTCTAATAACATCCACTGCTCTTACAGACACTTGAGAATCCATTTATACTATGGTAAGGAACATGAGCCTTTTCCAAGCTTTGACACTAAAGGACATTGGCTACATGTACCCTGAAGCCTTGACCCTTGAGCATGATGATGAAGAAGCATTGAGTTAAGAGGGATCACTGCAGAACTCTTGACCAGAGCACATCAATAAACAAGCAGCTAATAATAAATAAACAGCACAAAGAAATGCGCCAGGACCCTATCTGTTAGTACGAAGAGGAGGTAGCAAAGTTGTTAAAGAAAAGTTAGGGTTTGCGCATCCCTTAGGAAAAAGGAAGCATCATATGTTAAAAGCTCCAAATTGTTGTTAAAAATCACAAGCAATTTGCATAGTCTTTTGAGCAACATGCAAGAGACAAGAAAAAGAGGTGGCACATTTTAAGAACGAGTTTGCAAAGGCAACTTTTGATTCAAGACTTCAGTTGAAACAATCTCATTTGGTCACAATTTTTTTTCCTTCACACCAAAGGCACAAGCTTATGAGGCTACTACAACTTTAGAGTGCAAATTTATGGAACAAACTCCTCCATACAATTCAAAGGCCCCCCATTCTAACAGTCTCATAAGCCACATAAGCCTTTATTTTTACACCTAGGTAGTGTATGTTGTGTATATTTTCTACACTAATGCTATAGGGTTAAAAAGCATTGAATTAAGAGGGTTAACTGCAGCCACTCTGGTTTTAAACAAGTACAGAAAATGTGTGAGTACTCCTAGTGAACCCTGACATTGGGTTGGTAACTAGGTTATGGTTGGAAGTTGAAACAGATACCTAATTGTCATACAGTCAGAACAACAAATTCAATGCACTTGTACAATACAATCTACTGGAAATCTGAAAGAATAACTTTCACCCAAATCTCATGATTGGAGATCAAGAACTCAATGTGAGTTGTTGTTCTTCAGTGACCCCTGGGCTCTGAAACCTCAAGCTCAGCAGAATCACACACCATGCAAGGAGAAAAATGAACTTAGACCCAACAAACAAACAAAATGAAGAAGTAGGTAATCATGGGCCATTGCGATAGATAGGTAGTTAAAAGACACAACAACAACAACAGCAGCAGCTCAAAACCCACAAGTACATAAGCTGGGACTTTGCAAGCTTTCATGTTGCAAATAAGTAAACCAGAAGACGCTTATAGTACAAATGGGGGTGAGGGGTTTGTCTCAACAAATGGCTGAAACCCAGCTCTACTTATGAGACACATCTGTAGACAACTTGGAAGGATAAATACTCTCTCTCTCTCTCTCTCTCTCTCTCTCTCTCTCCTCTTGATAATTCTTTACATTGCATTATGTGCACATAACAGTTTAGGGTTCATATGACCTTTTCTGCCTCGTTTTAGTCCCCTTACAAGCCACAATGGACAGGTCTTCTTGGGTCTACCTGACAGACCCATTGTTCACAAAGAGAGAGAGAGATGACATGAGAAGAGGAGAGGAGAGGAGACAGAGGGACAGAGAAAGGTGGTTTTGCTATGTCACAAATTTGTGGCAATGGCACATGAAAAGGTGGAACTCACAAAGTTCAAATCATTAGTGCATATGAAGCAGTATGTGCAGCAGGAGGGATTTTTGCAAAGCAAGAAAAAAAAAAAAAAAAAAAAACACCGATAAAAAAATTTTTAAATTTTTTTTAAATTATTTAAATAATTTTTTTTTGTTTTTTTTTTTTTATATTTATATTATTTTTTTT
>Ga0116227_10008732_pt1 | contig 18863 bp, 15 predicted proteins | sample S1TSphgellanicum_FD_89693 | JGI IMG/M metagenome (GOLD analysis project Ga0116227, IMG submission 89693) | Host-associated microbial communities from peat moss isolated from Minnesota, USA - S1T2_Fb - Sphagnum magellanicum MG | ecosystem: Host-associated > Plants > Peat moss > Unclassified... | reverse complement strand
TGTGTGATAAAATTTTTTTTAAAAAATTCCTTATTATTCATAAAAAAATATTGTGTTATACTGCCCACCTACCCCCCCCCCCCCCCCCCCCCCCCCAATGCCTTTTTTTTTGTTTCTCTCTCCATAATTTGTTTCCATATGTAGACTTTACTAAGGTGAATTGTGGCCAAAGCTTATTATTTATTGTAAACAACTTACAAAATTTTATCCAAATCTTGATGAGTTCTTAAGGTCTTTGTGGTCCATAATCAAGGTGAATGATAGATAATATAAGAGTTGTTTACCTAGTAGATTTCATAAGGCTTGATTGAGACACAATGAAAATTCTCAACATTTCAAGAGATAAATTACATCTTTACAAGTCAAGCATGTCCAAAGGAGAAAAGTGTGAACAAATTAGAAATTTCTTCATATCTAACAAACATTAAGTTTCAGATTCCAAAATGCATGATTCAGAGTTTGACAAAACACCACAAAATAACACCTACTTCCTCTCATTTATAAAAAGATATGAAGACATTTTTCACAAATGTTTTTGAACCCATGGTGATAGAATGTATTTACAATATTATATAAAACACTACTACAACCCCATGTACAATAAATGCTTTCACGTTTCATGTTCAACATATGATTAGTAATTAAAATTTCTAAACAACTTGCAAACTTGAATTCATTTCAAACCATGCCTTGTGTTGAATATACCATGATCAATGTGGTGTGCATGAGAATGTGTATTGAAGTCTGTTGCCAATTTCCATTTGACCATGAAAGAAAATGATACTCTAAAATGCTTAAACCCTAAAAGCGTGAAAGATTTTATGTTCATGAGATTATGTATTTGAAGCCAATTTCATTTGAGCAAGAAACAAGATGACACTCATTAACTCAGTGCTTAAACCCTAAACCCTAAGATGATACTTTTTAGGTACTTGACCTTATAGGGTTTATGTCACAAGGTCCTCTGTGTGTACTGCCATTTTTGTGGTGAATGAAGCTCTCTCCTGGCTTATAAGATCAACTTTTGGAATCTCTGATCTGTTGCTGCTACTGCTGCTGCTGCTGCTGCTGCGAGATGGGTGGGTGCATCATCACCCATTTTCACTTCCGCTGGGTTTGATTCCGATTTGTCGTTTGTTTTGGGTTGTGTTTTGCTTGTTGTGAATTGGGTGTGAATCGGTTTATTTTAGGTTGTGTGTAACTTGTTGTGAATTGGGTGCGAATCATTCATTCATTGCATTCGAGTTTTGGGTCGTTGTTTTTGTCTCAGGTATTGCGAAGAATCACGACGCAGAAGCAGCGGCAACAGAAGCGGATATGAATGGACTGCCGCTGGTTTTTGTTGATGTTGAGGATGGTTTCTCAGCAGAGGTTTTGTTCAAGCAAGGAGTCTCGTATACTTACGACGATCTCATTTTCCACCCGGGTTTCATCAACTTCCCCACAGATGCTGTGGATCTCTCTACCCGTCTCACCAGGAACATTCAGCTGCGAACCCCATGTGTGTCGTCGCCCATGGATACCGTGACAGAATCTTCGATGGCAGCCGCCATGGCTACAGTGGGTGGGATTGGCTTCATTCACTACAACAACCAACCACAAGTGCAAGCCAGTCTCGTGAAGAAAGCCAAGTCGCAGCGAGTGGCATTTGTGCCGGATCCTGTTTGTCTGTGTCCTTGGGATCCCATCTCCCACATCGACCGCTTGAAGGAGACGAAAGGATTCTCGTCTGTTCTTGTCACGGAAGACGGCAAAGTGGGTTCCAAGCTTGTGGGTATAGTGACAAGCAGGGATACGGATTTTGTACTGGATCGAAGTACGGAGGTGCGTGAAGTGATGAGCAGGGATATCATCTCTGCTCCCGCAGATGCGAGTCTAGAGGAGGCATCCAAGCTCTTGATCCAAAGTAAGAAGAGTCTGTTGCCATTGGTAACTGAGTCCGGAGAGCTTTCCGAGCTGCTTTGTAGGACAGATTTGAAAGCACGTAGAGAGAATCCGGAATCAGGCTCACCATCGCTGGACGCAAACAGGAAATTCCTTGTGGGTGCTGCAATTGGAACTAGGGAAAGCGATCAAATTCGATTAAAGCTTCTGGTCGAAGCCGGCGTCAATGTTGTGATCCTCGATAGCTCACAAGGCGATTCCATATATCAGCGACAGATGATCGAGTACGTGAAGAAGGTGCATCCGCAGCTGGATGTGATTGCTGGTAACGTCGTGACTGCATACCAGGCTAGAAATCTGATTGAAGCTGGAGCTGATGCATTGCGAGTAGGCATGGGTTCTGGTTCTATTTGCACAACACAGGAAGTTTGCGCCGTTGGAAGAGGCCAGGTGATTTGATTTCTTCCCCCACCTTCAAAACCAAAACCCTTGCTCTGTGTCCTCTCTCCTAAATCTTCTCTTCTTCTTGTAAAGCTTGCTATCAAGCAAGCAAGCAGCTGCAAACCCTAAGGTTCAGAGTTTTGGTAATACAAAAAACATTTCAGTCCATTCCGGAGGAGCAGGTTATGGTGGGTTGTGGATTCTTTAGCTTTGAAGAAGGTGGTGGTGGTTTAGGGTTTAAGAGATGGTAGTTGATTTGACGAGGATGGCAGGTGGTGGTTGCTCATCAGCTGTGTTGTGAATTGGTAATTCAAGTGGATGTGCTCATGAATCTCTCTCTATCTCCTTGTGGCCGGATGGGAGGAGTTTTGTTTCAGGGAACAGCTATTTATAAGGCAGCAGCTGGTTTAGGGTTTAAGAGATGGTGGTTGATTTGAAGAGGATGGTGGGTGGTGGTTGCTCGTCAGCTGTGCTGCAAATTGGTAATTCAGGTGGATGTGCTCATGAATCTCTCTCTCTCTCTTTGTGGCTGGATGGGAGGAGTTTTATTGCAGGGAACAGCTGTTTATAAAACAGCAGCAGTTGGCAATGCTATGGGAGTACCAATCATAGCAGATGGTGGGATTGCCAACTCCGGGCATGTGGTTAAGGCATTGTCTTTGGGAGCATCTACAGTCATGATGGGCAGTTTTCTTGCTGGCACTGATGAGGCTCCTGGTGACTTCTTCATCCAGGTAGGCTTTGATTTTGTTTTTTGTTTTTTCATTGTATTTTTTTGGCCCACAAATTTTAGTTTTGGTTTTGTTGTGTTTCAGCATCACCAGAGAGGAGGAACACGGTGCAGAGTTTTGGACCTTAGTCTCTGTTGTAGAGAAGTTTAGCATTTACTGAAATGACTTGGAGCTTAGCCTCACAAGCTTGCTGCAGCTTAAATGGGGATACTATTGACTTTAGCTATTGACTAGATTTTAGAGATGAAGAAAAGTTTTAGCATTGTGCTTCATGCCATTCTGATAAGCTCAGATTCTCTAGTCTGGGTGTTTGAGGGAATGACTGAAGCTTCCTTGGTTTGGTACTGGTCATATATGTTGTGCAGGATGGACTACGGCTTAAGAAATATCGTGGAATGGGATCTTTGGAAGCAATGGCAAAGGGTAGTGATGCACGCTACCTCGGAGATAAATCTCGTCTCAAGATTGCTCAAGGTGTGTCAGGCTCTGTGGCTGCAAAGGGCTCAGTATTGCGCCTTATCCCTTACACCCTACATGCTGTCAAACAAGGCTTTCAAGACCTGGGCACTCCTTCGATCAGAGCTGCTCATGATGCTCTTCGTAGTGGTGGAATCAGGCTAGAGGTTTGTCATTTCCCCTGTTTTTGGTTGGGTGGGGGTGTTGGGTGGGGGTGGAGATCTTGGAATGTGGTCAATCAAGGATCATGTACTGAAACATAAACATACAGTTAAAAACATACTTCAAAGAAATGATTTTGAAATAGGCCAGAAAAGCTGTAATGGAGAAGTTGAAGAAGATACATCATTCATGTTTGGCTTAGCCTGATATGCATTGAAATATTTGCGCCATTGATTGCCACTTTTGTTCCTTGTGTGTAACAGGTCCGGACAGGGGCTGCACAGAAGGAAGGTGGCGTTCATGATTTGGTTTCTTATGAGAAGAGGCGGTTTTAAGTCAATCTACTCAGATGCCTCACCAAAAGTTTGAAGCCAATCAGCTTCTTGTGAGCATTACAAACTCCCCAGAAGCTCATGAGTTCAAAACTACATGGACATTTTTTCCGAAGAGTGCTGACCTGTGCCAACAACACAGTACCAAGGTGTGCAAAATATTTGACTTGAGATTTTTTTTGTCTTTGGACTAAAGTTTTAAAAGACTATGATTTGCAGAGAGGAGAATCAACATGGGAATTGAATACATGGGATTGAAATGCACTCTGTTCCAATGGACAGGGATTGGCGGAAGGGAGCATATGTGTAATCAAGTATGAATGGAAAATGGTGTGATGCAAAGCAATTCATACACGGTATATTTTTGGATGGTCAAGTTTTCATGTTCTGATTCCTTCTCTTTTGCAGGCTATTTATACCAGATTTGATTTTGTCAGCCTTGACCAAGAAGTTGTCAAGAACAGAATTGAGTCCATGACAATGCTTACAAATTCAAATCAATTCCAACACATGCTCGTTGAAATATTTTTGCTGTTTTGATTTGAAACCAACTCCATTATATGAGAGAGGAAACAAGACCAAATATCAGACATACTACAACCATAAGATGATGCTTTCATCAAGGTGGAAAACAAGTCACTTTCAATTACCTCCCTGCACTGGAAGAAGTTGATTCTGATTCTGTTCTGAAACCAGAAATTTGGTGTGAACATTCTTTCACTCTCCTGGAAAGAGTGGTGTTTGTAATTTTGAAATGAGCAGGAACAGATTCCTCAGAAAAGAATTTCAAAGACAAATGTGTTGGTCAGGTCAGAGATAGAACCCATGCTCTTCTTTCACACTCTGCAAGTATCTTCTCTCACAAGAAGTTCAAGTATCTGCAGACCCAAGAATGATAAGAAATGGGCCAGATAAAATGTAAAGCTACACATTTTTAAAATGTTCTGGAGAAGAATTTGAGAGGTAGATGTAGCTGCAAAGTCTAGGAAATCAGTTTTCTGTTGATGATGAGGCTCCAATTTTGAGTCCTGGCTGGACCTCCCATCACAACCCAGTGGGAAGCACAAGGAGTGGGAGAAAGAGGAGAATCAAAGCAGACAAGAGAAGGGTTGAAAGAAGGGTTTGAGAAATTGGAGAAAACCCATCTTTTTTCTGGTAAACTTTACTTTTGCACTTTCCACAAGCATTGTGAATTCGGTAATCCAGTGTCAGCTACTGATAATTTTTATGGAGTTAGTGCATTGGTGGAGGGTGGTTAGTGGAAATGATGTAAACAGTGAAGCTCTCTCTCACAAAACAAGTGGAAAGACTTTAATGAGAAACTGCATCAACAATAGGTGCATCAAGATGCTAATCACTTGTTCTTAGGTTTAGGGGATTAGGACAAGTAGGGATGCTAATCACATTTGTTTGGGTTTAGGGTACAAAGTAGGGTTTAGTAGTCTACTTTGGCCCAATTGGGGTTCATTGAACTCCACTATATAGCATATGTTCTCACCTTAGTTACTATTTTTCGCCATCATGAACTGCTCAAGCATCAAGGTCAATGTAAAAGAAGCTTTATAGGTTTGGGAACCACAGGTTTTACAGTATTGTACAAAGTGTGTACTACAGGGCATGATAATGCCCCATAATCAGTTATGTTTTGCAGTTGAAAAACTCTTGTAAGGAATCCTTTCACAAAAGTGGCAGGAGAACACAAACAAGTTTCCAAAGCTTAGTTCATAGTAAGAAAGGAACTGTGCATCACAGTGAATCCTTTACAACCCAAACAAAAGCAGCCCAGTAGTGACAGCTAAGAAAATATGTACAACGTAAGAACTTAAGAAGGGTGTCCTTTTTCTCTCATGCCTAGGCTAGCTTGGCCATAGTCATATATAGCATATACTAGGGCCACATTATACACATATTTCTTGATCTCTGCAACAGGACATTAACCTGACACTTTGTTATCTGACTGTCTTTTAGAGGGGCTTGAGAAGTACCAATATGCCAAGCCTGCCCCTCCAACAACCCCAGCAATAGCAGCATAATTCGTGTTACCATCAGTTGACGGTTTGGCTGCTGCTGCAGCTGCCTTGGCTGCCTCTGGACTGGCAGTTGGTGATCCTGAAATTGCTGCTTTGGCCTCCTCTGCAGAAAATCCCTGGATGTGAAATCACACATCAGTGTTATGACAAAGGAACAATATCTGATTACAAGAGTTAAAAAAAAAGAATCACAGCCCACCTCATCCAGTGCTCCCTACAATCCAAAGGAATTACAGATACTGAAAGGAGAACACACTAGGGGTTTAGGGTGGGACAAGGTCTATGTTGTAACAGATAGGATCTTTCAAGCACTAGCTTATTTACACCTGTATGAAAAGCTTTAGCTGGTTTGCATCAGGCATCTCATGGAAGCCCCCTTAAGTGTAAGTTTACAAGCATGTGCAACAAACAAGTGCAACAGTTGACAAACATGTCTCATAAGACAGCAGATCAACATTCAAAAAGCAGCAAAAGACCGATAAGAGCTGCTTAGATTAGACATCTGCAATTTTCTCCAAGTTTCTAAGTGCAAAGTATGGATGACTAAAAGCCCTTCTGTAAGAAATTATGAGCTCAGTAGCACATGAATGCTAAGCAGATTGATCTCTGATTGACATCTGACAACCACACATCTATGACTTAATTGGGTGTATGATGAAGCACCTGCCGAAGAAGCTTCTCCATCTTCTCCTTTTCCATTTTCTGCAAAACAGCAGTCGATACCAGCTTGTCACCATTGATACAGTAGAGGCTAGCAATGAAACTAGTTCTGAAAGTAAAAGGTAGCAGGTGAGACAGAGCATTAAGAGAGAAGGCAGGTTTATCCCTTACAATATGATAAAGTTGGAATGAACAAGGATGATTTCCTACTTCAAAACATCATTACGCTGAAACACAATTGAGCTGAACGCCTAATTGACACCCAGCAAGAAAAATAATCTGCTGTGTCAACACTTCAGGAGCAAGAGAATGCAAAATTGAAAGGCAATGAGAATTCCAATCAAGATTTCCTTCTCCTCTTCTCCAGAGAACATCAAAACTCCCAGTGGACACAGGAGACAATCCATCCTGGTTGATATTCTCAGGTTTTCACCTCTTAGCTCAGATAAAGAATTGCTGTGTGTAAGCTTTCAATGGAGATCAACATGAAAGAATTCAGCATTATATCAAGGATCATCTAGAGACTTAGAAAAACCACACTGGAGGATCCCTTGTTTGTTATCCACAGTTCAAGAAAAAAAGGAGACATAGAACTAGAACTTGTATGGCCTCCATTTGAAGTCTTCTCTCACCTTCCCTAGCTCCCTTTGATTTCCACTTTCAAATTCTCTTTCTCAACTTCAATGTGCTCACACAGCCACAAAATCCTCAAGCAATCTATTGTTCAAATTGTGGACAAGAACTTCTATCCACATCCGAGGAGATCTTGTAAGCCTGGTTGTGTAGGCTTCACAAAGTAGACATCAAACTATAGAGATTACAAACAGTTTGTAATTCGAACATTTGCTTTGAACCTTTGAGATTTAGTGATCGACCTAAACAAGTTGTCACCAGCATGCAGAAACAATCCTCCCGTTCAACTCTCGTGGCAATATGCTCACAATAGTACTCTGTCCTCGAAAAGAAGCACAGTCTGTGCCCCACGTCCCTTCAAAAGCTCTACCGCTTTCGAGGTTCTTCACTCACAGTTTAGTTTGGTTCGAACGGAGAGAATTCAAGTCGTAGAAATTATGGAAAAAAAATACAGGGCACTAATTTCTATTTCCTGGATTCGGAACTTTTCCGAAAACAGAGCCGATCTTTGACACTACGGTCCCCGTCTCAGAATCATCGTCGTCGTCTTCATGTTCGCAAGCGTCTAGAGAAGTTCGACTCCCTCTCTCTCTCTCTCGAAACGTCTAGTTGGGCGTCTAAAGGGCCTCCAGACAAAGCCATGTAGTGTAAGAAAAACAAAAGACGAGGATTCCAAATTCTTCGAAGGACGCGCTCGCGATTGATGAGAAAGGGAGAAACAAAATACTACAACAACAACAACAAGAACAAAAGCAAACCTTAATGTAGACATTTTCAACTGCTCTCTCCTCCTCCCCGAGAACTCGATCGCTAATACCCCTGCGCATACCAGATCGCGAGAGAGCGTCCCATCGCGGCTTCACCAACCTCCGCACGATCACAGCTCTCATAGCCATCTCTTCTTCTTCGTCGACCACCAACTTCTAAATCTCCCCGCTCCCCACACACAAAAAAAATGACAAAATCACCCCAAAAAAATTCCAAAAAAATCACAGTTCACAGATCCACACTTCTTGTCACAAGTCTATCTAAAAACAAAAATGTCCAGACAGAGGTACAAAATTCAGAGATTGCTTAATTACAAAACCGCGAGCTTAAAAAACGCAACAGGAGCGTCGCACACGGGAAAACAAATAGAGAGATAGAGAGGCGGGGGGGGGAAGAGAGGGGCGGTACTTTGCTGACTCGGATTTGCCAGCGACGTAAAATATAGTACATTATCCGACTGAATGAGATGTGCCAGCGAGGCAAAGGAAAGGGTGAATTTATTGTCTTCTACCAATCCCTTCATGCCGCGTCACCTATCTGAGTCAGCTAATCATTTACAAATTTCATTATTCTTATTGGCTCTGTCTGAACGGGGGTAGCTTTTTCGTTTGTGAGAAAAAGTAATGAATGGGCAAATCCTATTTGTATATGTTAATGAATGGGCAAATCCTAGTCGTATATGTTAATGAATGGGCAAATCCTTATTACTCTCCACTGGGGGGTGGGGGGGCATATAGGGTAGATAAGCTGGTAAGTGAACACTTAAGAAGTCAAATGAGATTGAATCCTCATCTGTTTTTCCTAGTCTGAAGTTCAAAGAATATTTTAAGCCCTCCACCTAGCACTTTCAATGTTGGAAAAATCTTTCAATTTGGTGAAGGAATGGGCAAGATATGAGGTGTTTGGCGAAAAGGGGTTCAATGTTTAATGATGGGTGACTTAAAAATAGATTAGGATTTTGAGCTTGAAAGCTTTGTTTGTTGCATCTTTGTTTAGTTGATATGTTTCAAACAACAGATGGAGGTTTCAATACTTAATGGAAGGAAAAACCTTGGATATAAAAATCAAGGATGGGATCCCATCCATCAAATGTACAAGGCAAATGAGAACACAAGTAGACACCACCAAAAGGAAAAACAAAAGCAAACAATCAACAAAAAATAAGAAAAAAACCTATGCAAATAGGACCTATGGTTACAAAATGACGATAAACAATAACGACGAAGACTTAAGATGAAAAAGATGTCATTTGCCACAAATTGACTAATGATAGAGGTGCATTAACTATGATGTGTGAAAGAGATGAGGAACCCCATCCAAATGTAATAGCCCGTTAAAAAATCACTATGGCTTGCGCATGTTGCATGGCTATGGACACACGTTATTGATAGTGAGAAATAAGTATTGAGGGGACCAAAAAAGACCATTGATGATGCGTGGTAATGGTTTGTGCACAAGAAGTTAAAAATGAATCAAAACAAAAATGAAAACACCCATACGTCTCAATAGTAAAAGGAATGAAGTCATCGCTTGGTGTTTGCTTGGTGTAGGATCATGTATTCTCATGAGTAGCCATCATCATTGCATGTGATGTTGTCGTATATGCTCGTTGCACCATATCTGTGTTTCACTCTCTAAAACAATAGTTATGACAATATCCCAAAATGTGTCGTGGGTTGTTGTACACTCACTCCTATATGGGCACTCAAGAAAATGGGTGTTTAGATCATCAATAGTATGACCACATTGACACCGTGAAAGGTAGGCAACTGTAGGATGTGGCAAGCCAAGTTGGATGTGTAGTGTTGTAAGAACATGGACTAACGATAAACGAAATGTTAGTGTGATAGGATAAGTTAATAACCAAGCACCTACCCTTGGACCCACACAATATTTGAAGGAGTGTGTACTAGAAACAAAACATACTCCTACATGTGTAAGAGATGTAACAAAAAAACCTACAACTAGGGATAAAATTGAACTACTAAGCTTCCAAAAAATGGGACTTGAGAATGGACAACCTAGGGTAATAGTGCTTGAACATCTCATATTGCCATTTGGAATGGGGAGGTGTTAGTCTCAACATGTGTTATTACATCTATAAGAATATGATGATCACCATATTGGAAATGAATGACAAATGCAGGAACAATCAGTGCCCAACACCCTAAGAATGTAGGGGCAACAATCCAAACCACATAAGGGAGGCTGAACTCGTTCAAAGAAGTAGGAAAAGTGGCCTGATGATGAGCGAGGTGATCAATAGAATCACCAAAAAATCCCGCACCAAGTAACTTCTCCAACATAGCTATGGTACAAGTATTGAACTCAGCATAATGCTGCAAAATACATGGAGATGGGAACACCATACAAAGTAAGTAGCCCAAGCGCTAAGCATAGCACAATGAAAGCATTACAAAAGCTGCCTAAGGATCTATAAGCACAAAAAGACTAAATATCATCCCAAGATCCTCATGGAAAACCTTAGCCACAAACAATTCAACAAACGATGTGGATCCCCTGTGAAAACCAAGCTACACATTTCGCTAACTACATTTAAAGCCCTAATGTTAATAACTTTTCCTAAAATTGTAAAAATGTAGGAACCACATTTAATGTGGGACCTATTATATGCGTATCATCCGCCAAGGAAGGGAAAACACAAGTAGGGTGGGTTGTTGCTATAAGGTGAAAAGTGTGAAAGTGAGCCAAAGTAAAAAATGCTCTTCTCAATGGGTCCCCATGTCATGTACCTAACTCCAATGAAATAACTATGAAATCCCCATGTCAAGAAGCTTGACAAAAATATAGTGGGGATGGATGTGCGTAAAATCGTCAAACAAATGAAAAAAGGTGATCCAAAGAACTAGGCAAAAACCATAACTCTTGAAAAATGGTTGAACGTGACACCAAATTGAAGGCATTATGAACATCTACCTATAACACCACCCAATTTGGGTGCAAATCTAACATCGCTTGAATGTTATGAACCACTATCTCACATTTGCCACAAATCATTACACCAAACTAATGAGGACTAAAATACTCCGTGAAAATATCCTTAAATCAAATATCATAATGTAAACAATTAAGCGATAGATCACTTCACTAATCACAATGCACTAGTAGAAATCAACCAAAATGTAACCACTCTATTTATGACTACATGCGATTTGTAATTGTTTATAACTAAATTTGGGAATATTTACAACTATAAGATCAAATTTCAACTATTTTTGTTACTTTTATAACTATGATGTAATTATTGGAAACTTCATCTTATTTATTGGATGGTTTTTAGGTTTATTTTCATCCATTAACATATTGATATGTCCCATTAATCGTAATAGTCACCAAATCAAATCACATCTTAAAGGTATTCTATGATGACATAAGGGTGTATTTTCATGTATGTATTCAAATTATATTTATGATATGTTACATATATCATAAATATATATTTGTGTATATATTGATTATGTGTATGTATGTATAATGTTCATATAATGAAACAAAAAATTAATATTTGAAGTGTGAAATTTATTATTCAAATCTGTAAATTGATATTTCAATTTTAAAATGTATATTTGAACTTTGAAAATTATTATTCAACCTCAAAATTGATATTTCAATAATATAAATTTTTATTTCAATTCTGAAAAGTATATTTGAATATGAAATTTATTATTCCAATTTCGAAACATTTTATTTGAATCTAAAAATCAATATTTGAATTAAAATTTTGAAATATGAATTTTTAAAATTGTTAGTTTTATTCAAAAATATATGTTTGAGTCTAAAATTATAATTTGGATTATGAAAATTATATTTAAACATTAAAATCAATGCTTCACTTTTGAAACTTGCTATTGGAATTCATTTTTTGATTATTAAATTTCAAAAAAGAGAAAATTTTGTTCTAATTCTAAAAATTGTTATTGGAACTCTATGTTTAATTATTTGAATTTGAAATTCATATTTAAATTCTGCATTTTTAAATTTAATTTAAAAAATAAATGGTCCTAAAAATTATATTTCAATTCTGAAAACTACTATTTCAATTTTTTAAAGAATTATTTGAATCTGAAATTTGTTGTTTCAATTTCTTAAAACATTATTTGAATTTTGAATTGTTTAACTTACATTTAAAAAATGTGTTTGATCTAAAACTTGATATTTAAATTTTAAATTCTTATTTTTTATCCTCAAAATTAATATTTCAGTTCTGAATTTTAAATTTTTAAATTTTAAAAAATATTTGATGTGAAACTTGAAATTATGCAATTCCAAATTAATAATTTGGATTTTCAAAATTAATATTTCAATTCAGAAAATTATTAATTGAGTCTAAAAATGGACATTTCAATTTTGAATATATTTATTTGAATCTGAAATTTTTTATTTAAATTCAAAAGACTTATTTGATCAAAAAAATTGATATTTGAATTTTGAATTATTTTTCTGTAATCTAAAATTAATATTTCAATTCAAAAAATTATTGAATGAGTTTTAAGGTTTTTTTTTTCAAATATTAATTATATTATCTATAATTTGACCAGGTAATTATATTTTAAAAAATTTTAATGTTTAATTTATCTATGAGTTACGTATTGACAACTTGTGAGTAACTAGATAACTAGTTAGTTAAATATTAAGAAGTTATTATTTATTTAAGTAGTTGATAATGAATACTTAATATTTATAGTGTATATTTTATATTTATAATATATGTTAAATTTAATCATTATTAATTAAATGATAGTCTAATTATCTAATGAGTCATGTGTACTTGATTTATTTATAAATTTAAAAACTAAGAATAGAAGGCATGAGGAAAATTTTGGAGTTACAATTTAGTTTGTGAAGTTGCAACTTCAAAACTTATCCCATATTGTTTGTTCTGCATTCCTATTTTGAACATTATATAAACAAGAGGTGTGGTCATTCAATTCCACATTAAGAAATTTATTCACATGGGATGAACTAATCAAAAGGCTTAATCGAAAACAAAAACAAAATTAATTATGCACAATTTTAAACTACCTACCTCCCCAACCTACTTATCTGCTTAAGTAGGTAGGTACATAAATTGACATAGGTGAATAAGTCAACCTATGTACCTACCTACCTAAATACCTATTTATATGAGTAGGTATTTAGCTTGGGAAGGTAGGACTACTTACCTACCTAGGTACCTACCAACCTAATATAAATATTTATATTAAATTCATTTTTTAAATGTCACATGACATATTTACATTGGGCCACGTGTCATAACATAGGGTCATCCAAGCATTTGAATTGAGCATCCTAAATTATTTCAAAATAATAATAATAATAATAATCTAAATAATTAAATATAAGGACACGTGGCAACACATCATTTGCCCATAATTATGACCAAAATAATTACATCTTAATCACATCTGACAATATGTATACCATGGAGTCAAAGGATGAACTTATATTTGTTAATTTTTTCTTTCATCCAATACCCCTTATTGTTTGCGAATTAATATTGTATGCAACTTGTCCAAGGTGATTAATGAGATATTAGTTGTAAATGTTGCTTATAACTAAATTTTAATCGAAAAGACCAATTGAAAATCCTTATTTTTTCTTCTAGTGATGGGACATATGCCTCCAAACTATTTCTTCAATGTTAAATGTTGAAATGCAAAAGGCCCTCCAGAAAAAAGACGTGGTGAATGAGCTAAGGCCTTTACAAATGCCTCTTGATCTAAAGTAACCTCCCTTTCAAGATGGAAATCATCAACAAAAAAGGAAAGATCAATTTCAGCAACTATGTTCGAAGTTAAAGCACATATTGTTCAAGCATATTCCCTTACATGAACAAAGGCCCATGCGCAGCATAATCATATTGATGGAGGTGGGGTAGGAGTTAAAGTCAACTTTAAACATTTGCGAAAAGCTAGAATAAGTGCTTTAATTGTGTGCTCTTTTGTAATGTTTCCCAATCGCCACCCATGTATCAACGTAAGCGAGTGTGAGTATCTTGGTGGCCTTTTTCACCACCCCATGGAGGACAAGATAAATACCAAGAAGGGAATAACAAAAAAAATGCCATGTTGCAATATTCGAAAGATCGAATGTTAATTGAGATAAAGAGATATGCAAAGCTTGGTGAACATTAATTCGAAGTGCATATGTGATATGATGGTAAGAATGAGGATGCGATAAACCCAAATGGAAATCATTAATGATGTTTATGTATACAATCCATGTCCATGCTGAAGAGGGAGGAGAACATGGCAAAGTTAAGGGCAACACTCCCCTTGAGAAAGATGATTGCTTACGAATGGTGCATGAAAGTTGGTGCCATGTTAAACCCTGCCTTACATTAAATAAACAACTACAAAAGGGACAAGGAAAGCAAGGTTGCAAAGGAGAGGATCGCATGACAGATATTAGAAGAACTCTTTGTGGGTGTGGCAAACAAAATGGAAAATGGGTCGATAAACCCAAAGAAGGTGAGGGGACTGGCCGAAGTAAACTAAGAAGGATGGGAATGATGAGCAAATGGATATATGGAAGTTGGAGCACAGCTAGGTGTGAAGCAAATTTTTTTCCCTCTACTTTCGGTTCTTTGAGGTGATTATATTAGGAAGTACATATGCTACTAGTGAAGGAAAAATGCAAAGTGTATTTCTAAATATTAAATTGCGTTTGTAGTTGAAAACAAATAGTTTGCCTCCTATGCATCATTTATGATTTGGGATTAATAGATTTTTTAAAAAATTTTAAATACTTCAAATCTTAGAATTTAATGTTAAATTGTCACTCACTTAAACCAACTTTTAAGGATTTAACACAATGTTCAACTTGACCTCAGACCTTTAGTCACTCAAAATTTTGTTCCTATCACATACGTTATTTAAATATAGCTTGCATTAGTTCATTGAAAAGCTAGCTACAAGGCGCACTTACCTACCAAATTCTAAGTTTTGCACCCAAATCAATAAAAAGTTATGCTCTAGAACCCAAAAGGGTTTCACGAAAGCAAAAAGCTCAACTTGACAACAAACCCCCAATCACTTAAAACATTGTTGCTATCACCTAATTTATTGAAATTTGATTTGCATTAGTTCATTAAAAATTTAATTACAGGGCGCACCTACCTACCAAATTTCAAACTCTACACTTAAATCAAAAAGAGGTTATGCCACAAAACTTAAAAGGTCTTGTGAAATTTCTTTAAGATTTCAAGCTCCCAAAACTACCCCTACTCACTTCCATTCTTTCAAAGATACTACTATTATCTAATTTATTTTCCTTCTTTCGATCATCTATTCAGACTAATCATTCTTATCCTCCCAAGAAAAATTTTAGGAACAAGTTTTCCAAAATTCAAATAAAAAATTATGTCCAGAAAATGAAGCCCAAAATGACCCAAATTCATGCTTTTAAAGAAAAGGAAAAGGAAGGAGGTGACGAAAGACCCCAACTTGAGTTCCAATGTTTGGTGGCCCTTAAAAGGTTTCAATGTTTAGTGGCCAATGGAAGGTTCCAAGTTTGGTGGCCCTTGAAAGGTTCCAAGCTTGGTGGCCTTTGGAAGGAGAAATAAAAACATCATTTTCACCTCTTCTCACTTTCCCCCCCTACCAATTTTACTTAAACCTTTTTTTTTTTTCATTGATCTTAAGGTTTTACTTTATCATGGTTATAGACCATTACTTTATGCCTTTCCTTCTCTATTTTTTTACTTATAAATTACAACCACGCATTTTGATTACTAAGTTTTCCACACATTCATCGCCAAGTTGATTTTGATCGAAATTTTTTTCCTTCCTTTGAATTCATGGCGTCACACATGACCACGTTTTACGGGCCTCAAGCCACACAAGTGAATGAACAACCGCCTTAGGAATCACCCCTAAATTTGACATTGATGCAACATCTTCGTGATGAAGATCCTAAACCGTGAAAGTGTGCCCTCGTTTTGAAATTGATTCTCTTCGAGCTTGGTATTATCACATTTCTCTGAACTCTCGCACCTTGGTGATTTTGTTACAAGTCGACTTTGTTTCTAATGGTGAACTTAAAATTATCTATGGAGGTTTTTACAAAACTGAAAATATTTCCATCTTTACATGGTTTTCAATTTTTGGCATTAGACACTATTGTTGGTTGCGTAATCCGATCCATCGATTGCCTCTTAATAACAAAGTGGATTACTTAGTTCGCACCATTCACCACATCCCAAGTTTTATTCAGTTATGAACTATTACTATGTCATAGCCCATGATTTAACATGTAATTGCAACTCCTTGTTGAACTTATCCATAACTTGAATAAAAGCTTCATTCATCATGAAATCCATGTTGCCATTACCACCTTATCATACTATTTATTTTAATCATTATGTTGTTTTGAATTAATTTTACATTTACAATGTTTGAAGATTATTTTATCTCCATTGGACCCTTCAATGACACACCCTTAGCTGTTTCATGAATCTCAAACATCCTTGCTTACACGACTACCCACTAAATATTAAAATGAAACCAATGTTTTGTTAAACATTACAAATTTTGGTGTTTGCTTCTAACCCCAACCCTTTAGAGATTTTTCACCTCTAGTCACGTAATTTAGGTTTTAAAACTATGATTACTAGCTTTTGTTGAAAAAAAAAAAAAAAATTAACCTTACACCTCATTCATCCAATATCGAATTTCAAAAGAAAAAAAACAACCCCCCATGCAACCATGTGCACCCATCATTCCTTATTCTAATTTAAAGTTGCTAAAAACCCTTAATAGCCTTATCACACCCCAATATACCTTATGCAACTTTTAAAAATTAAGAGTACTGCACATGGCTATGTTGGTATGGCTCACACTAGCCATAGGGGTAAAGCTAACTATTAGCTTTCCATTAGGTGCTTATTGGGACAACTAGGATGATTGAAATGTTCGGCGATGTTTCAAGGATGAAAAACCCACAAGGTTTGCCATGCCTATCCTCGGCTTAACATATTTGGTTTAAAACCAAGACCCTACACTTCAATCTCAAAAAACCCCCCTAATCCCCTTCAAACCCCTAAAACTATTGCTCCAAAAACAAAGTACTTACAAACAAAACAAAAAAACAAGAAAAAAAACATGACATCAAACCCACAAAAACCCAAAAAATGGGTGGGAATAGCAAGTGGATGTAGCTATGGATTCACCATTGTTCATGTCCTTGTGTTGTTCTTTGAAGGCCCTACTCAACTGCTTTGCCTTGCTCCTGTCCCACTTTGCTTTGCTTTACCTCACCCTATCTCCTCAACCTTGCCTTGCCTTAAACACTAGTACTAGTATTATTCCTACACTTTCAAACCTAATATTTCCACTCATTATTGTTTTTTCAATTGTTGTTGCTCCTCTTTCAAACCCTAATAATTCCATTGACTTGTCTTCCACAATGAGCAAATTGATGTGTCACTGAAATTTGCACAACTTTATTGTTGCAGCTATTACATGCAATCCCGTCGCACAATCCCTTTTTTTTTTCTCCTGAGGCTCCCCGATCTTTGGTGATTCTAGTTTCTACTACCTTTCATCTTCAAGACATGAAAATTGGTACTAGTTATTACAATAACAATTTCAAAAGAGTGGGCTTGAAATTTACCGACTAGCCATCCATGTTTTGCCACTAAGGACGACAACACAAGCCAAGAGGAGGAGGAGGATAAGGAGGCGGTGGTGGGATGTACAAAACTAAGAAGAAGACCAAGGGAACTTAGTGTTTCCTTTGCTTCTTTGTGACCCACCTCTTTTGGGTTATCTCCTTACCTGGGCTTTGGTCTTTACCCCTTTGTTTCCTTTTCTTTCTTTTTATGATGTTTGGCAAGGTTTCATCATCTTTGTCTTGGACTACAAAGAACTTTTGTAAAACTTTAATTGATGCACCCATCAATTTTTTTTAATAGCTTAAAATGAACTAAAAATGAATATATGGGGTTGAAACTAGAGAAAGGTCTAAAGTTATTTTTTCAAAAAAATTGGAGCAAACTATTAATCATTCTTTTCTTGTGTTTCATGTGTTGTTCATTTACTTCTGATGCTCAAAGAATAGTTATAGCCTTGCAATTTACATGTCCAATGACATAAAAATTGTTTAATTTGGCCAAGGAATTATAAAAATATTGAAAAGTGTTCAATGATAAGTATGTGTTTGATGATGGACAATTTTACTTTAATAGGTATGCTTAGGGTTTCTTTCAAGGATTTGTGATGTAACCAAAGAAACGATCATCCAAAAAATAATTTAGTCGTGGCTACATATTAGATATAAAAGTAAAAAAAAACACATAAAATCATTTAATACACATGAAACTTATCATAAAAATCTCACAATTTGAAAAAACAATTATTCAAAATTGGACAAAATTGGGTTATTTTCTCCATCACAATTCTTTATATAGGTCAAATTCATATTTTTCAAGTTGAGCTTTAGTTAAAATTTGTTAGTAAAAGAAAAGTAAAAAAAACTTTGGGTCCGCTTGGTATAAAGCTTTGGGCATTAAAGTTATCAGTAAAATAAGGAAAACATAGCACCAAAGCCTTGAATTTGGTCATAAATGGGGTGAGATTTTTTTTAATCCTACAAAAAAATACATTAGCATAAAAGAGGGGGGGGGGGGGGGGGGGGGGGAAAACCAAAAACCACTAATTTTTTGTCGTAACTTCGTACACGTTGTTTTCCCCCCCCCTTTTCTTTTCTACTCGTGCCCTCACCTCTCCCATTTTTTCTTTTTTCTC
>Ga0116227_10008731_pt1 | contig 18864 bp, 6 predicted proteins | sample S1TSphgellanicum_FD_89693 | JGI IMG/M metagenome (GOLD analysis project Ga0116227, IMG submission 89693) | Host-associated microbial communities from peat moss isolated from Minnesota, USA - S1T2_Fb - Sphagnum magellanicum MG | ecosystem: Host-associated > Plants > Peat moss > Unclassified... | reverse complement strand
AATTCTAGTGTATGTGGAGGGCACCTTACCCTCAGTAAAATTTCTGCCTTGATAGAGGATTGCACCTTACAAATAAGGTTCCTGAAAAATGAGGGACCTTATGCATAAGGTGCTCCTATCCTCTCTGTTGGTTTTACAATCAAAATTCTAAGGTTTCTTTATGCTGAGTAAGGACCTCGAATGGGGTGGTTCTGGGAATTCAGGTCTCACACTCAGCTCAGAACAGATCTACATTCCCAGAGTGGCCCCATTCTCATTCCTTACCCTACACATTCTTTTCTTGTTCTCGGGATATCGTTCATTGTGGTAGGTACAAAACTTTTGCATGAGTTATCTACAATATTCCGTAGGCAGACATTGCACTGAAAAGAATCAGTAAATAATACTAGTACGTTTTCTCTAGTGTCTTACCTATAACATTTCACTGTGATTACCACAAAAGAATGTCTTGCATTTTTTATTTACTTTCAAATCATGTGAACACCCAAAGCTTTTTGCACTACATGTAATTTAAACTAGGAGCTTTGGAATAGGTAATGAACAAAACTAGATGTGCAAAATTGAATCATTACCAACTTAACTGTGACGGTACAAATGCATAGACCCTGATTGATGTTCACAAGGTGTCTTTGGTGACAGATCCACCAAATTGATATATACATCAAACTGTAAAAAAAAATTGTTGAACTAGTTTTGTAGGCAGGTGAACTTCCAACAAAATGAACCCCATAACACATGTTAGAGTTATCTGTAAAATAAGGAAAAGACAGCATGAGAACCCTGAGTTTGGTCATAAACTGGGTGAAGTTCAAAAACAACCTGCAGAAAAAGTATGTTAACATTCGAGGGGGGATGAAATCCAGAAAACCATCAACTTTATTGATAAACTGAGTTTCATCCTGACTTTCCTTTTTCCTGAGCGCCTCCATTGCTGTTAAATATATTTTCACTGCTGGTACCAGTATACCCTATAGGTACTCTGAAACCTTGTGCATTAAATGCTGAGTCTCAGCATTTCGTACCCAGATTTAATAAAATTTCATTACTTTGCAGATAACACTGAAAGAGGGGTTCGGTGGGGAAAGGTGAAGACAGGGTGACCTTACAGATTTCTCTATTGATTGGGTTTCTCTATTGATTATACAGTTTCAATTTTATCAGATGTCTCCTCAGAGACTTATTGATGATATAGTGATAAGAGGTTTAGAATGAGAATCTTATGTAAAACTTACTACATTTTCTTTAAGTGCGTATTGCCATCTTATGTATTTGTTGTTATATCTTAACTCAAACAATATGGTTTGAAAATGGTAATGTGTTATTGAAAGCCTTCTTTTACGAAAGCTAACACTATGAGTATGATGCCAATTTGTAAATTATTGGCTAATGCTAGTTTTGATATTTTGTTGCTTCAAAGAATTATAATAAGTCTTACATCTGAAAAAGTCACGTTTAGTGATTGAAATGTCATTTTTCCTAATTAAAATTTTGTCCAAATTTGGGGGTGCTATCTTTTGCTAACTCTTTGAGGATGAGGTTGATGTCATTTTGGAAGTGACGATTGAGATCTAGTTTGAGTAGAGCTAAGTCATATTGTTCAAATTTAAATGTAGATTTGAGATCTCACATATTATTGATTCATATACAAATCTCCTTTTGCCACAAACATGACAATATTCAAACTAATATGTAGAGTTCTTGTTGAAATGATTCAAGCAAGATGTTATTCAATTTTCTTATTTGTGGTGAGAAAGTACTTGATTGTGGGATACCAACAGCATTGTGTTAGTTTTTCTTCTCATTTTGAATTTTTAGATAATCTTTAGACATTTTTAATGTGAAAATTTGTTTTGTCTCATAACATTTGTAAAGACCTACACTCATTTTTCTCGGGAAATTGGTGAGCTCTTTCCAGAGTCTATTTTTTCTAGCACTCTTTGTAGGGCATTTTGAAACACAAATTGTTTGCTACAATTAATGTTCCATTTTTCAAAATGCAGCGCAATTTCTTTTCTTTTTCTCTCTTGATACCTATCAGGTATCTATCAGGTATCACAGGGGAAAAAAATTATCATCATATGTCTTTAGGATCAGTAAAGCCCTTGGCCCCTCATGTGGGCCACATCTGGTGAAGCCAAGGTCTTACGCTTTACCCTTCACAAAAAAAACTCCCTTTTTCCCAGCATTTTCCTACCTTCACTCTCACCTAATAACATTTTTTTTGTTATTTTTGATATTGTTGTAACTTTTTCGCTTCCTTATGTTTATTTTGAATTTATTTTGAATTGTCATAATAACCAACTATAGTACCCATGACAAACATTCAGCAATTTTGGCCAAAATAAATTTTTTTTTCAACAAAAGGGGTTCAAACTTTCATGGCCTCATTTTTATTTTTCAAATTTTGAACAATCGGGGTTCAAACTTCAGTGGCCCCATCTTTAATTTTTCAAATTTTGAACAATTAATCTTATGTTTGAGTAATTTTTTTTCTAAAAAGCATATTGTGTGTCCCTGGTTTAGATTATCATGTTCAATTTAGATTATCAATTGCTAATGCATTTATGTTTAAGTGTGTTTTTGTTAGAATTTGTCTTCATTCTTGTGCACATTGGGAATTCCTTAGTCATGACAATTTTTGTGGTCTTAACATGTCGTACATATAAAAGAAGTTGAAAATGAAACATTTGAAAATGGATCAAACTATTTAAACATTTTTTCTTACTTGGGAACAAAAGAGACAACATCTATTTCTTCAAAGCTTTTGCAAGATCATGTCAGTTGGGACATAAAACAAAGCTACACTAAAATCTCATTGGTAAAGAATGATTTTTTTCAACAATGTTTATTGACAAAAAATTGGGAATTGTTTGGAGGTTTTTTCTAATGTAAATTAACTAATTTTGTTAATTTTGTGGAATATTTCACCAAGTTTTTGGGATCAAAGAATTGAAAAAAATTATGTTTAAATTACTTATGTTAAATTAACATTTTGTATTGTTTTAACTAATTCAAATTTTATGAACAAATAAAAGGATAAAATATCAAAGTGGAATGAATTTTTGAGCAAAAAATGTATATATGTAACTTGGCATGAAAATCAAGAATTATATCCTTTTTAATTTTAATTTTTTTTAAATGATCGTTAAAGAAAATTGCAATACAAAAGAATGAAATACATTTGAAATGTTCAATAAAGACAATAAACTTATCTATGGTGCAATTATGGTCATAAGAGACATAATTTTCATAAGTATTATCTTTGATATTGGAAGTATTTCATTTTCAAACGACCTGAATTAACATTAAAAACCTCTATAAAATTGTTCCAAAATATATCAAGCTAAAATGATTGTACATAATCTATCATGCAAATTAAATTCAATATTTATAGGGTTTTGTTGAAGCAAATATTTTAGTGAATATATAATTTAATTGTTTAGGTCAATTATCGTTCCCTCCTCAATGTCATCTTCTTTTGTTGCTTCATTTTTGTTTAATAAAGTTCAATATGTTCACATCACAAGAAATGTGTTTAACCATTTCATTACAAATCCTTAACAAGATTTACATAACTTCAAAATATTGTCATTGATTAACTTGGTTTATGTAGCACATGACTAGGAACTTTTGAATTCAGCCCACATGTTGGCCCCATAATGGGTCACAAACCCAACTTGGATTGGCCATCAACTTTCAAGATGAAATCAAATCAAAGTGTTGCGACCCTAGTTGTAGCTTCAACTTATGATCAAATTTGGGGATGAGGCAAAGGGGTAGGCCAAATGTAAATTTGAGACTTGCCAAAAGGTTTTCAAAGTAATACTCTCACCCCAATGAAAGGAAAGGGAAGGCATATGAAAGTCCAATGGGAATGCTCCCAAAATTACCAATATGAATTCACATTCTAGGAAGTTGGACCTTTCAAAAATCTTAAGTATTCAAAGTAATGTTTAAAGATGAATGCTTGTGATTTGAATTAAATGATTATTAGATCGTTCGAAATGTCTTGCAAGAGTATGTCAAGATGGGATCGTATCTCAGAGTCATTTCCTACCTTATCAAAAGGTCTAAAGAATTTAACAAAAGTGTTCCCAATGTTCATAAGTGTCGTACACATTTGATGTCAGATTTGTAGGGGAAAAGTATGTACAAATTAAGATCTTGATAAGTTATTGGAAAACTCCATATAGGGGCTATAATAAAATGGGGTTGTATGTCCTATTTGGTTGTGTTTCCTCTGGCTAATTGCCGTTTCAAGTTTTGCAATAAAAAATGTGTCCAAAGAAAAATTGAGAATTTATTATTTTGATGTAGTTTACTTAGGGAGTTGCAAAGTATATTGTAATGAGCAATGTAGTGCCTCCTCCAAACCTAGGTTGTGATGAATTTGGGGTCCCAAGTTCCATTTTGGTTCAAATTACATTAATGACATTCTTTGGACCATATCTCTTTTGTATACAAAGCAATCAGGTAAAATTAACATGGCATTTGTGACAATATTTTGTTAAAGTGGAAGATTATTCTTAGACTTTATTAGTGCATTTGGGGGTGGGAATCGTTTCAAATCCAAACTTTTGGATTAAGTTGTATCAAAATGAGCTCTAAACAATGAACAATTTTAAGATAATATTATTATAAGCATTCTAATTCAAAAGGATTGAAAGGATCTTTAAACCAAAAACAAAAGGTTGAAAAACCTTGAAGCTCTTATCATAAGTTATAAAATAATTAATGATAAATGTGAGCTTTGGTCTTGAGTCTTACAATTTTCAGAACCCAAAACATTCACATATGTGCACATATGTAGAAAAGATTCTATGGAAATTATTTTTTATATATTTTATGAAGCACACAAAATAAAAATATTTTTTTGTGTGTTATGAAAAAATAGAATATTCATTCAAAACATGTCCCCATTCTACTATGCATTCCACCCAACATTGAGTGGACAAGGTCTTGGGAATGATTAAGAAAATATCTTATTAAAATTTGTAATTTTAAATATATTTTAAGTATATTCTTATAATCCAATTCTTGACACCCTATTTACATTGAAATGAATAATAAATTTTATTTTCAAACTGCTTTCATTAAATTGCAACCCTATATTTTTATGCATGTCATTTGGAAAAATTTGAAAATAACCTTCCTTGCGAAAGATCCCATTTCTTCTTCATGCTACTCACTATGGCCATTCATTAACAACACAATTATTTATTAAACCATGACAATGATATTCACACACTTCTAATGATATTGGTTTCTATGCATTACTATGTTTTTCAAACAACCCTAAATTAAGGCTTTTTCATGTTGGAATTATGATTTGTGTACAATTAAGGGTCACATCCACTTTCAACATTGGAGGCTTATGTCTTGTTGATGGTGTTTGGATGCACAAGGGTTTAGGGTTTAGTTATATGGGTTGACATTATTAACTAAGCTTCTTGACCAGCTTAGTTAAGATTGCATCAAAGGATTTATTAATATGACAAAAAGAAGTTGTAAAACAATTGATTTGTTGTGGAATTTGAGTGTGATATAAGTGTTTTTGTTGTTTTTGGAAATAAAGCTTGTGGTCAAATATAAAGTTGTTTTGATGAAGGTGATGGAAAGGCTTCGCAAATGGACCAGAAGGGAATGTGGAATAGGATAAAAGGAGATCAAAAAACAAACAATGATTACAAACATGCTTCCTAATGACAATGATGATTATGTAGCTAAGCAAAAATCTTTATTTATTTTTCTTTTGTGTGTTTTGTGTGTCAAATGCTAATGAAATGAATTTTCATGGCAAGTTTTTGTGATTGCACATATCAATTTATTTGAAAATGTTTGGTTGTGCATGGAGAATTATAACATAATGCAAGAATAGACACTTAAATATTTTAGAGTAGAGGCACATGTGGAAGTGATGATAATCTCCAAAGAGTTTAAAAGTTGATTTAGTGGTTTTCTTCATTTTAAATTTAGTACCCTTGAGAAGTCTATGTTTTGTATTTTTTGGAATTTAGTTGTTGGGTGATGGGAAATGAAACATGTGTTTATGATAACTCAAAGGGAAGGTATGTTGTTGATGTAGCATTGCATAAAGAAATCCTTTCATTCCTTGAAGTTGTAATAAAATTTACTTGAAACCTTTCTTTTTGTTAAAACTTTCAAGGCAATGGGATTGGAATTGAGGCATTAATGGAGTAGGTACGTGTGTCAACACATGCATGATGTTGAAAAAAATGCAAAGCACTAAGAGAAATTATGTCCTTTGCAACCAAAGAAACAATGATCAGTTGTCCTAAATGACTCTATCAATGACCACAATCATATATTACAACTTCATTATCTACATGGAATAAGTATGAATAATAAATTAATCATTTATACGACTAATGGATGAAAACTTACAAAATAAACATACTTCATCCATTTTCCATCAACCATATTTCACTCGTTATGGTTTCAAGTGTGTGCTAGACAATAAGACATTGACATGGATTGTCTAACTATCATTTTTCAAGTAATGAAATACATAAATTAAGTTTATGACTGAATTTCAACTACCTCAAATGATGTGGAAAACATTGTCATGATGTTGTGGCATTTTTTATATTTAATTAATTAAATAATATCTTGCATCATTGGAAAATGGGTCCCACTTACATTTCGAATTTTAGAGATTTATAAAATGACTTATATATGACTAAGTAATTATTACTACATGGACAACATGGCATCTTATATAATTATTAATCATTAACCTTAGATGATTTGGTACCTTAGGTGGTCAGACAATTATTTTACAATGATTCAAAAATGAATATTAATAATTTAACATGAATACAAATGGACATAATCAAGTATAACATGGAAGGAACTTATTTTGAATAATATTACACATATAGGTAATATATTAAGAAAATTATTACATTTTAAAATATATATTTGATATATAATCCATTTAAAATATTCAATTTGATTAAATTAAATATTATACATTGAAAAAAAATTTAATCGTAAATATCAATTTAAAATTAAAATAGAAGTGTAGGATGTGAGAAATATATAATTTATTTATACATTAAATTATTATCATAAATTTAAATGAAATTTTATAATATATTTATAAAAATAAATAACTTTTTAATGTGTAAAATTGAATAAAAATTATAATTTCAGAAAATTAGTTAATATTTTAATATTGATTTATATTATTCAAAATAAATTTAAATATTTAGATAGAATTATACCTCATATTTAATATGACTAATATACAAAAAGTTTATATATATATAGATATAATTGATTTATGATCCATTAATAAATATTCTATGTGTATAAATTACATGGATTCATACATGTAAATTAAAAGTTATTAATAAAATTATGATGTATTAGAAAAAAAAATTAATATTAATTCCTAAACCAAATTAAGGTTTAAAAAATGAAATTTTTATTTTATTTATTCATGTGTTAGCCATAAATGTTTTTTCTTTTAGAAATCATGTGCTTGAATTTTATTTTTTCAAAGCATGGTCATTGAAATGTTATTCAATTACAAAATTTAAATAATTATCCTTCGAACTAAATTTACATTTTAAAAAATAAATTATATAGTTGTATATAATATTGAAAGAAATTTATGAACAAGTTTTTAATTTTTTCATTTGAACAAATTTTCAATAAGTTACAAATTATTATATTTGAAGTTTTGTGTAATGTTTAAGTGAAGTATGGTTTAAATAGAATAAAATTAGATTATTTACACAACAAAGTGAGGTGGCTTGTTGGTAATGGAGTTGAATTCCATCCTCGGGGTTGAAGGATCAAACTTCACAAATGACATGTGATGTGGTCAACAAGGGAATATTGATTGAATGTTTCAAACCTATTAAGACTACCTAATTAATTGCTTACCTAGGCCGAACCTAAGTAAGTAAATTAAGTGATTTATTTACCCACTCAAAATAGGGTTTTAACCTAGTTTAGGTGGTGACACGTGTCGTTATTTGATAGGACAAAAAAATAATGAACTAAAAAATAATTGAAATCAAATTAGATCCTATTATTTATATTATATATTAATAAATTTTTAAATTAAAAAAAAGTTTTCTAAGTTTTTTGGTCCAATTTGTAATAATAATAAATAATTTTTAAATGATTAAACTATCATTAATTACTTCACATATGTCCTAAATGACTAATGGATGACATTTGCCACATCATTATGCCACATCATGTCATAAATGACTATTGTTTTAAACAACTCATCCGTAATGACTTGAGGGCTATTAGCCATTTTTGTCCTTTGTCATTGGAATATTAGTCATAAACTTAGTCATATATTTGAAGATTTCTACTAATGAAAGAATTTCCCATATGCGATTAAACTAAGTATTGGAAACCTCAATTACTATATCCAAACATGATGTGTGATGGGGTTGGGTTTGTGCATGCCAAAATAAGGCAATTCACCATGTGTTGATCATCATGGTTAACTATAACACATATAGTGTTGTCACATCCTTTTGTTACATTTTCATTCACATCTACTCTTTTTTGTGTTAAATTTGTCATTCCATTATATCAAAATACATTTTAATATGGAAAAAAATGGCTCCCTTTCCAAACATCAATGGAATGGAATGGAGCAAAATTTCACAAATGCAAATGCATATTTTAATGGAATAATTCCAAATTGTTGGGTGAACACAAAAATTTAAAGATATGCATGTGCTTGTGTGGACAAAAAAGAAAGGGGAATAAATCCAAAATTTTCTTAGTCACACATTCCTAAGCAAAAAACTTGAAAAATAGATGTTTATTGTGTAACATGTGCTTGCCATGAGCATTCAAGAAAAACTAACATGGACATACAACCTTAACCATTTCCAAAACATCTGTAGGCACATGTTTGGGTCAAATAATTTTGAGTTCCTTCTTTTGAGCTATCACAAAATTTTATGTGGTTTCCTTTAAACATCTACCTACTTTATTATATATTCACCTACCTATTAATATACCTACTTACATGTCTATTTCAATACCTACATACCCACCTAACCTATTGACCTACCTTCGTAATCCACCAACCTAATTAACATAAACATATATATAATTAACTTAATTGACTTAAAATATTACCTACTAAATAACCTAACCTATTAATTAAAATAAATTGTGTCGTATCTAAGTTAGGCCCACATGAAATTTATACTTAAACTTAAAGGCTAAACATTGGTTAAACATTGACTAAATTAAAACTTGACTAAACATTAGCTAAACTAAAATGGGGATGTTATTTCATGAACCTTTGAGTGTGAAAATGAGCAAAATATAATATTCTCAAATATATTCCATCCACATTATGAGAATATTTTTTGATAGATAATACCAACATGGCAAACTATCTGTAGATAACGTATGTATAGATAGACCATGAGGCAAGGCATTGTCCTCTGCTACGACAACCTCCTTATCATTGTCCACAAGGATGGAAGGTTTCAGATGCTCCTTTGTTGTTCTTTTGAGCATAAGAACCAAGATTCAATGTTTTTAGACAAAGAAACAATTGTAATATTATTATTTTTTAAAATACACTGAACAATAATTCCTTACGTGGACAAATAAAAACTAGAAAAAACATAGAGAAAAACATACACACACAAAAAGAAAAAAGAAATAAAAACATATATTAAAAGAACAACCCCTACCTGCCATTGCTGGGGAGCTTCAAGCTCTACAAACCAAACAGCCCACCCACCCACGCCTAGGCAGCCCCACAAATCCAGCAGCCCACCCCCGCCTACCATTGCTCAAACAACCCCTGCCTGCCACACTGGCCAATCTAATAACGCCTTGCCGGCCATCGAACCTAGTAGCCTGCCATTGTTCTACAACATGCACAGTGAAAATGCTGCTACTACCGGATGTTGCTAGAGTTCTCAAGAAGAAGATGGATGTTGCTTCTTCCCCCACTTCTGCTGCCACCAGCTACTGCTCCTTCCGACTGCTGCTGGCGTTCTCAAGAGCAGGAGCAAGAAGAGCGTTGATGGGGATGGAGTTCTAAGTAGAAAAAAGAAAAGAAAGAAGAAAAAAAAGAAGGAGAAGGTCTTTGATGACGCGTGACTGTTAGGTGAGGTTAGGTAGGTGTCTAATTTTGTCAAATTAAGGGGGCCAGAGTGAGATAGCGAGGCACTAAACACCGAAAAACGTGTGCAAAAAGACAAGCGAATCCAGCGCCGGACAGAGCTCGTTAGTGGGTATTTAGCGCCTCGCAGTGAGATAGGGGGCAAAAGTTTGGTCGCCTGGTCTGGGTTCATCCCAAAATGGCCTGAATGGCCTCATCTACCAACTGGTAACCCGCCTCGCGTGAACTGGTGGGTGCTGGGTCACAGCAGCCCTAATTTAGAGCTACAGCATTGTTGATTTAACGTCCTCGGCGCTTTCCCCCATTTTACCGACACGTTTGTCCCAAAACCTCACGCCCTTCCCGAAAAACCGATGACCTCGACCTCAGAGCCAGTTTGTTAACTCGGTCTCCGTGTTGCCTTCAATTTCAGTGGGGCATGCGTAAGTCCCATGCATCCCAAAAGCTGGGTCAGCTGCCAAAACTTCTCAATTCCCCATCGGTGCGAAACCTACGGTTCAAAGTCAAAACCTCTGGCATGTGTTCCCCACTTCCTGAGTCAATCACTTTCTGTTCTCCTGGGCTGCAGCGGTGAAAGCTTTTCACTAACAGAAACCAAAATCCAGAGCTCTGAGCGGATAAACGAATATTGTTCCATTTGTTTTGTGTGTGGGCTTTACCGGCTAGTATCTGAGTTTTGGGGGTTTTAAGTTCTCTGTGCTGCACATTTTTTGCGGTTGGCTTCAGAACAAATGTAGATACCTGCTATGGCCAGAGTGAAGCAGACCGAGCAGGGATCTGACTGTCATCTTCTTCCATGGATTGCAAATTCTAGACCATATTGACCCTTGAGGGATCATGTGGATACAGTCCAACTTCCGCCTGTTGAGTTACTCTTTTGCACGCCCTCTCCAAATGGAAAAGGTAGCAACAGTGTCCAGAAACACATACAGAGAATTTACAACTTCGCTGAGTCTCTCCTACAAGGCAGGAATTAAAACAAGAAATTGTTGGCTGTGACAACTGGTTGACTTGACGCAAGGTTTTTTATACTTTGTTGCCAACTTAAGCTTCGTGCCTTTTTTGGCTACAACATATGATGGGGTTTCCGACGACTTAGCTTCTTATCAGTCGGCTTTTCTTGGAGTAATGTTAAATTAGTGGCTTGGATGAAGTTCTTAAGACAAGTTCAACTCTCAGGTGATATTCCCTAGTTTAGTGTTTTCAAATCCTTTTTCACTGAAATTCAGATACAGCCTACAGGCCTCTATCCACGTTTTAAAAAGGTAATGACGTTACTTAATTGTTAACAGAAAACTAAATGTTCAGCTCTACAGTGCTGCTTGACAATGTCAAGAAAGAGCCGTTACTTTTTTAGGTGACAAGAACTATCAATACACAAGGAAACTCAAGAAATCAGACGCCCACAAATTTCAGCTCATAAATATAAGTGCAATAATTGTTCTGAAGGTCATTCCATCAAGGATTCGGCACAAGGTTTAGTTCAAACATTGATAGATATATCTAATTCTTGGGTTTCTACTAATGAAACTTCAACGCTTGCGAGTAAACTCTAGCAAACCCATATATGCAAAAAACTCCACCTACGACTGCTGGTGCTATGGTCAGCATTTTATACTTAAGTTCGTTAGGCATGACAGCAATTGATGAGAATATAAATGAAACAATAAAACTTGCAATGGACAGGAGAAGGGCTCGAATGGCGTTTCGCACAGCGGTTCGACTTCGGGCTAATTCTTCGCGCAAACCCTCCTGGGCCAAAGGAAAAGATGGCACGATTGCAAACATGATGGATGTCATAGCAACATAAAATGAAACACAATTGGCAATAACAAAGATTTTGACCAGAAATTTCGTGATTGGTTCGTGATAATTCATATCTGGATCATAACTAGTGAGCGGAGAGAAATGACCGTTAAAAGAAGTGCTTGCAATAAGAGCAGCAACCACAGCAGTTGCGGTCCCCGCTGCATTGATTTTGGCTTTTGCTCTGTATTTTTCTTTTGCAATTTTGTCATACCACCAAAGTCGTGCTTCATGGGGTGCATCAAATCCAGGATCTGCTATGTTATTTTTACTATCAGGTTGCCAGATGTCGACTCCAGCTTGCAACAATAAGTTAATACAGGCTTTTTTTCCACCATATCCGTGAGTTTCCGACCCTTCTTTCTTCATTTTTCCTGTTTTAGATTTTTCCATTCCAGTTCGTTCCAACCCATGAACATTCACATAATTCTTAAAGGATAAGAACTGATTTATCTTATCCCCTTGTTCATGATTTGGATGACTTGCATTTACTGCAAAATGTAAAGGTGCAAAACCATTTTGGAATGTGTTCAAGTAATCACCCTTTGCACTGTCCATTAAAGATTGCAAACATTGAGGATCTCCTCTTGCAGCAGCTAGGTGAAAGCAACGGCCAACATCCAATGTGCGTCGTGCCTACATACATACAACCTCCATTGATATTAAATCAACATCCACATTGACACTTTCAGTTCTCAAGCGGGGTACTACATGGGGTACACATATTACTGCAAATATATACGCTATTGGAGCTTTTGGTTTGTTCCATCATACGAAGTCAAGCAAAACATTCCAAAACTTTCACAAATCTCCTCAAGACGCCCTAAAAACTTGAGCTCTAACTTTGAAGATAATCTTTTAAACTAAAAGGCAGGACGGCCATAACATTTACTTTAACAGTTTATCCCAATCCAAATACTTCATGATTCAGAAAAATTGATGAAGATGCTACAATCACAAATTTGAGGCTGCAGAAATCAATATGTGGAGTCATATATTAGTCACATACCTTTAACATTGCGTCCACCATATGCACCTCACCCATTATGGTTGCCAATTCCAAAGCAGTCCAGCTCCGCCCGGACAACTTGGGGTTATCATCGTTCCTGGACCGAATCCCACTTGCCTCAATGAATAATTTGCATGTAATATCTCCGTCAGTTCTGTCTCTGGCCAGCAGGGACTGGGCAGCATCAACATTATTGTGCAAAACAGCCAAATGAAGGGCAGTAACATTTCCAGTCGATACATTATCGCTCCTCCACAGCGCATTCACATCTGTCATACGGTGATCTAAAAGGGCTTTGATTACTGCTCTGCCGGCACGTTTATTTGCCACAGCCCGGTGTAGGGGAGTCCTTCCCGCAAGATCCCGTGCATTTAGACAATTTTGGGAAGTGACAGCGTCACAAGCTGGTTCCTCGTCCAAAATTCCTAACGCCTTCGTAACTATATTAGCCATGTGTGTGTCACGCGAATTATCACTGAGCCCATCTTCCTCGACGGCAACATGCAGTAGAGTTCGACCTTGGGCATCCTTAAGCTCGAAAAGCGCTTGTAAGAGATGATTGCCCCCGTTCTTCGTGTGTCTCATTACTCGCTGTAGGAAGTCAACTAGTTGGACGTGTTTGCAAGCCACATGTAGACAGAGCAACCCTTGTCCATGTTCGACAAAGTTGTAATCCACATCATCTTCGAAAGCTTCTTTCAAAGTCAATGATTCAGTTCCTTCAGGATCCAGATTGTCAAGAATGTATTGTATACGATCAGACAAATCGTCGTTGGCGTCTGGAAACTGTTCTGCAGGTTCAATATCAGTGGCCAAGCCATCTATTAGGCTGCGGACAACCTCATTCCCAACAATATCTGCTATGTGAAATACGTCTGCGCCGCACAAGCTTGTATCCTTTGCATTCTCGAGCATATCCAGAGCGGACGTGGTGTTGGGAGGGTTATATTTATTGACAGATCTCAAAACCTCGTTCACTAATCGCGAACATCCTTGCATGACAGCCACATGCAACACAGTACGACCATTGGAATCTATCTCTCTCCATAGATTATGTTTTCTCTGTAAGAGGCGCAGAAGAGTCTGACAATCTCTCCTCTTTAGAGCAGCACACCATTCGGATTGTGGAGACGCCACGACAAACCCAGTGAACCCATCTCCAATCACATGTCCCAACCATCCTACAAGGATGACGAATGGAAGTCGAAATTAAATGAGGTACTAACCAAGTAACTCTAGGACACTATAGGCACTTTCAGGAATCTAGTTCAAATGTTTAACCGTAGTCCAGTCGCCTTCAATTTCAACGTGGAAGTACAAATTTCTAGGATGTGATTAGTGATTGATATTATCTGGAGGCATGGAAGACGGACCTCCTCGGTGGCCATGGAAAGCAGTGGCCATTGGAGAACAAGGCTCATGACTGTACGAAGGAAACCCACGACCACGGAAGTCCTCGCCGCTTGGCCAACTCTATCGATCCTGCTCCTGGATGTATAATCAGGTGGTTAGAGGCAAAGGCTTCATTGCCTAGTAGTTTACAACCATAGCCTTGGCAGCTCGTACACCGTCGTCGCTCCATAGCTCAAGACAGGCTGTTGCAGCGAGGAGGGATCCTTCAAAGAAGAGCCGGCGTTAGGATCGACAGGAAGTTAGTTGTCACTGGGTAAAGGCCTTGAAAGTCTTCTTTTCCAAAGCAAAAAGGAAACACAAAATTAATTGTGGGGACCAGGGTAGGAATCTGTGCCTCTATTCGTTTGTATTTATTATGCTTATTTAAGAAAGAGAGGCATGCAGTGTACGGCACGCACCAAAAAGGGTTTTCTACTGTAATGAGAGACTATAGTATTTTGAGCCTTGACAATGAATCCCCAATCAAGAGATGTTTCTCATACTGATTTTTGCAATAGGAATCTTCTTTTAAGTTATGTATTTTGGACATTGGCAAAGTGCAACATAGGTAGTATTTTCCTTCACCAAACAATTAAACGTATCCACTTCTAGAAATTGGTATTTTAAATTGGTTTGATTTGTCTAGCCTCCTACTGCAGCAACATTATTTGCTGTTGAAAAGTAGCAAACCGTCACGGATAGGAATAGAAGTTCTCCACCCCAAGCCCCCTCCCCCCATATAGCTCATCTTCACCTTAGGTTATAGGTAATGGAACCTTATGCATTTGTCTCATTGCACCTAAACTAAGGGCATAATTAGTATCACATTACAACACTTGTTGCTATAATGCAGACCCTATTAAACAGCATTCCACATCATGATTCATCACAACAAGACCTACACATGTTTTGCATATGAGATGCTACCCATCACTAATGGATATACACCCATCGGAGTGCAGGCTGTATAAGACAATTTACCACGACTTGCTGATTACAAAATATGACAGTAAAACAATCTCACCATTTGGCAAAAAAATATGGTTCAATACCTCCCATCACATCAAGCCTTGATAGAAAGAAAACCTATCAATTCCCAAAAATTCAAATGTCCACCAATACACATTTCCTTACTTACATGGTTTCTTTTAAACTACTAGCATCATGACTCTAACAACTATATAATCACTGTTATTTGACTGAAATGAATAATTATGGACCTATTTTGACTTATCAGAAAATTAAATATGTCTGATATGACTAAATCTAATTTCCATTCTAATCATATTAGATACTAATGGTTACACAGGAACTATGGTATGCAACAACTATGTGAATCTTGACTGTGGTCATATTGGCATGACTAAACTTGTCAATCCCAATGTGCATACCACATAGAATATCTCAACTTTGTTACTTTGTGCAAATTGTATACCATATTGGCTTGCTATTTTTAAAGGCATTGTTATAACCAAATTGGGCCTAAATTGTCTTAACACAACTACCACTAATTTATACAGCTCTTGAATCAGAGTTTCACTTCCATCAACACCCCTTTATCCTTGTTTTTCCTTTCATGCTTAGTTTTTTTATTTTAATATATTTTCTTGACAAAAAATTCAAAATCTTGCAACCTAAATCCAATAACTACTACATGAGAGAGTTCAATCAATATTGGAATTTTAAATAATTTTTAAATGAAAATACTTTCTAAGTTATGAAATTAAAAACCTCTAAAATTGTATAATCATTTTTAAATTATTATTTCAAAAATGAAATTAATTTCATTATTGACTAATATATAATTTCTGTATTGTTGTGATTAAAGACATTAATATGGTGAAATTCTTGAAATAAATATTTTGATTCAATGTACATTCTTTAGTAAATTTACATTTGAGATGAAAGACATGTCAAATAGATTATGTGATTTCACAAATGAAATTAGTTTCTTCATGAATTTTTTGAAAGTATGTCATTTAATTAATTAATGATCTACTACATTCGAATTCATGGACCAAATCAAAATATTTGTGACACCTAAAACCAAAGTATTAAAAAGATATGAAATCAAATGTAACATGTCCAAATAATACTTTCTTTTATGAAAATAAAAATTAAATTAAAGATGTGTGAAACTAACCTAATTATGAAGTTACATAATTACACAAGAACACATCATATTGTGTGAGATTTGAAATATACAAGTGTTTATTTTTATGTGATGACATTATTTGTGACAATATGAAGTTTCAGCATGATGATTAAGGACTCTTCAAATATATTTCATGAAACACCAAACATAAAGAGGGTTAAAATACATTTTTTTGGTATGCTGTAAGATATTGAAATATTCAAGAAATATTTTATTAAAATTTAGAACAGGCTTAAATATATTTTAGATATATTTTCATGATCAATTCTAAGCACCCTATTTACAATTAAGTACACTATAATTTTTATTTCCTAATGAATTTGTTGAACTTTTTTTTTGGTATGTCATTTGAAAAAACATGGAAATGACACCCCCAAGATGGTGGTCAATTGCAGTCTTGTCTTTTTAAGACTTTAATGGTATCAACTAGTGTGAGTAGTTCTTTACTTTTGTGAAGAACCTTTGATTCCAATTCTAAAACTAAATTAGATGTATCTCAGTTCTAGTTCTGGCTTCACACATAAATGGATCCAGGAATCCAATTCCAGGTTTTCTTCTTCAGAAAAATAAATTTAGTTCTAGGCAGTATTGAAAATCAGACCCAGTTCTAGTCCAGCTCTTACCAACCCAATTGAGCTCAATTCTACTACTTTTTTTTCCAAGAACATTTCAAAAATCTCAATACTGATTTTGGTTCCACGCCTAATAGAACTATGAATGCTGGAACTGGCACCGTGTTCCAGGTCTGGTTCTTTAAGAAGTTGCAATTTTGAAAACGGACCCAATTGGCTAACCAAAGTTCCAAAACTAGAACCAATGGCTCTAACCCATCAAAGCAGGTACTCACCCAACATTGGTATGAACCACTATTGAGCGATTATTAACTTTTTTTCATAATCATCGGTTCGCATTCTGATTTTTTTAATTTTAAGAATCAAGAAGGTTCTCAATTTTTTTTCATACCTTGTCAGGTTTCTTATTTTTATTTTTCGTCATGCCCCACTAGTTCTCTCACAACTGATTCTTAACTCATTTAGAGTAGATAGTATGAAGCCGTTCTTCAACTTCATTCTTAAATTTTAAGATTATGATATTTTTTGCAATAATAACACAATGAAAATGGATTAGCAACGACAACATGATGAACTCAAATAACAACACGATGAGCTTCGAACGGCAACACAATGAACACCTAACAACAACACCAACACGATGAACTTTAAGTAACAACAAAAACACATTGAGCACAAGTCACAACAAAAACACATCCAAAAAAAAAGAAAAACCTAAATCATATGACAACTCCGACAACAATCAACATATAATCCTGCTTGCTTCCCATGCGAAGAAGCAACACCTCCTAACACTAAACGAAAACATTGCCTCCTAACTCCTAACCATAAACCTAAACTCTGCCTCCTAAAACCGTAAACCTTAAGAACACTCCAGGCTCCCTACTCCTAAACCCCTAAGATTCGGACCTAGAGTTATCCATATAACTTACACAAGTATCAAACATTTTAATTTTTTTTAACCCCCAGTTCTTATGAATGGAGTATCTTAACTTCCATTTTTAAAAATGTAGCACCCATCCGTTCTTTGCCTGAGAACCGACTAAGAACGAGGTCAGTTCTGAACCAGTGTTTGGTACCTGCCCAACACTGGCATCAACTATCAACAACCTGTGTTTCCCCATAGTGAGACTCCACCATCCACGACAACCCCACAAGGATATTGATTCATGGTGCAAGTTGCAAATTCCACAATCAAATTTTACTCCAAGTTGATACGCCGCTGGCTTGCACAATACCACGTACAGGGTGAAAGGTTGCAGAATCAGCTTTTTAGCCCAGAGTTTCCGTGAATGCCAATGTGGAAAGATAAGATTACTGTTGAATATGCTCCAAGGCTTTGCCCATAAAGTGGCCATGCAGAATCAACTTCGATTTACCCGCCGGGCTTTACGCTTTTCAGGTGCATAAGGATGGGCCACCTGCCGACTATCGAGGGCTCTCCGCGCTCATGCATTGGTTACTGTGAAAGAGATATTTAAAGGTCGAAATTTTTTAAGACTGTCTTACCTACGCAGGATTAGGCTCGTGGCTTGAAATCAGAACCACTGCACAGTGTATGGGTGACAAACCCATAAGTGAACTGCCCACTTGATTCTTCTGGACCTAATCCAAACAGTTTCTGTTGTTGCAAGGATTGTCCAGATTCTCGTCCTTCAAAAATACGAATGTCTGGATCATCTCTCCTAATCCTATTTGGCTTCAGGTCCACTGATTCTGCTTGATTTAATTCCATCATTTCTTCTGTGCCAATCTCATACTCAGCCTTCACTGCCTTCCCATT
>Ga0116227_10008729_pt1 | contig 18866 bp, 17 predicted proteins | sample S1TSphgellanicum_FD_89693 | JGI IMG/M metagenome (GOLD analysis project Ga0116227, IMG submission 89693) | Host-associated microbial communities from peat moss isolated from Minnesota, USA - S1T2_Fb - Sphagnum magellanicum MG | ecosystem: Host-associated > Plants > Peat moss > Unclassified... | reverse complement strand
CCTTGCAATTTTTAAAAATTGGTGTTGTTGAACAATTGATCGACCGTTGTTCTCTCCTCTTAAAAATTGCCCTTAATTTTTTTTCTTTTACCCCTATTTTTGTTGCTTTAAACAAAAAAAAAAAAAAAAAAAAAACCTATAAATTAGAAAAATGAAACAAAAGCACTAACAAATGAAAAAGTGAAGGATATTAATACTAATAATTTCACTGAAACAATGTTTTGTGGAAAAGAAAAAACGAGACAAATCTATTTGCAAAAACTTTGCTAAACTTCTTCATTCTATTAAATTATGTGGGATTTCATTTTCTTCTTCATGAAAAGCCTTTGCATGCCATACCTGAAGGAATTAGTGCTTGCTCACTAACTTGTCAAGCTTTGCCTTCTTCTCTTTTAAAATAAAATAAAATTATATCAATTTATTTTGCTAGCCAACGTTTTTTTTAATACATGACTTCAAAATTCCAACACAACCTCCATACTTAGCAAATTCAAACCCCTTTTATGGTGCTAGAATCGACTCCTTGCGCCCCTGGTCATATCTTTCTACATCTTCCCTTAGGTACTATAGGCTTTTCTTTTGTGTCAAGTTCACACAATGGAAATGGGACCAAAGTTTTTTCCAGTGTTAAGCAATTCATTAAAACACTACCTTTTTTTTCAGATTTTTGTCCAGTTACATATATACATTTAACTGATGGTTCTCAAAAATCAAATAATTGGCATTTGTTCATAACTGGTAGTTCTCAAATGTAAAAAAGTCAAAGAACCTATCGAAGAACTATTGGTTCTTTAGTAGTTTTTTCATGAAAATTGACCAAAAAGTTGTTGGTTCTTTGAATTTTTTAAAGAACTAAAATTAGCTGATTTTTTTATTCTAAAATTTCTTAACAACTGGAATTGGCAGTTCTTTGAAAATTCAAAGAACTACCACACATTGGTTTTTTCATGGCATGGATGTAGTGTTTTTACAAAATTGCTCCAATTTACAAACTTTCTCCCAATAATTGAGCTTTTACAAAATAGAGACCTAGAAAGTGCCTAGATTTAAACCAAAGTTGGGCAGTTTTAAAATACAACATTGATTCTTTATAGGTTATTAGACTAGTTATATAAATATATAACTGACAATGCTTAATATATGAAACCCCCTCCCCGAAAACCAACCTGGTACCTGCTTCAAAATTGACCCAACATAAATTTTAAAAGTCAAAAAACCTAGAAAGAACCAAAAGAAAACCATGATTTATTCACATTTGTTAAATACCCAAATTTTAATTTTTTGAAATACTCGAAAATGGTCAATTCTTTGATTATGATTTTTTTGAAACTCCTAGAATTGGCAATTCTTTGAAAAATCAAAGAACCACCCAACACTATTGTATGGCCCACCTTAAACGATTCTAGGTGTGGGGAGTTTTATCATGTTTCTACATGTTTCCAATGGTGTCCCATGCATTCCATTGTTATGTGCCAAAATTCAAATGTGTTCCCCAAGTGTGTTCATAAATAACACCTCATAATGTGCTCTCCAAGGGTGTTCACAAATAACACCCCAAGGGTGTTTCCATTAAAGTGTTTGGCCACACTTCTCCCCTTCTAACCAAAGGGGAAAGCACCTAGTCTCCTCATAGAAATTTTTATTTTTGGGAACCTCTCAAGTTATTTGTCTTGATTTAGGGTTTTGTTTTTTTTTGTTAGCATGTGTTTTTTTTGGTGATAATAAATGATTAGAATGGCCCATTGCAAAAATAAAATTAAAAAACTTAGAAAAAACCCCTAAACGTTGAAAAAATTAAAGCTTTAACCTTGAGATCTTTCAACCTTGAGACCTTTACCCTTATCTTATGTTCACAACCCTAAATTCATAAATTTCAATTAGCTTGTGCATTGCCTTGTCAGTCTAGTTCAACCTTTCAAGGTTATCATGTACATGTGCGTCATATACCAATTGATTTTTTAAAAAATATTTTAGTTAAAAAAATACTGATTATTTTCTACAAAACCAACAAATTGTAATTTCAAATGTGACTATTTAAAAGCATACCATAACCCATGACCAATCTATTTCCTTATTTAATTTTGTAATATTTTAGTGTAGCATCATCCCAAAAAACATTCAACTTGAATTGGTGGGGCATTTGGTAAACAAAAGTCCAAATGTCAAACATTGGCCATGGGAATTACACCAAGGTTAAATATTTTATTACAAAACCATTGTCAAAAGTTTCCCCCCAAATCTTTTTTAAATTGAAAAATTTCAAAAAATTTGGGGAAAAACGATCTGGAATTTTTTTCTTAAAAACAAAATAGAAAATGAGAACACCAACCCTACCTTTTCACCCTTTGACCATGATGTCAATGTAATAAGATCAAACATAAACTATGTAAATGGTTGTAATTTAGACAAGTGGCTCATCATTAATCATAATAATGAATCTCCAAATTTAACCAATTCATAACTAGAGGGTATTTGTCCCTATTAATTCAATGAGCTCTCAAAATTTGATAACACATGACTTGACAATGTGATACCTATCTTGGAAATTAAATGTTTTTAAATATTTCAATGACAATTGTTGAAACATTTTCACTTGAAAACCATAACATTAATGAAATTATATATGTACCATAGTAAGTACCTTTACCATTTTTGAAAAAAAAAAAATCAATAAATGCAAGATTTTTTTGCCCAAAATGCTAAAAATTCTTTGCTTGAAATACCTATTTTTTGTTTTTTTTCCCCTACCTCTTGAATATTGTAGTTGGAAACTTTTAAGGAATTTTTATTTTTACTACCAAAATGCGAAAATGGAAGAAACATTTGTATATATGGCAAGAAGATGGAGTTTCGTTTAAAGCCTTTATTATGGTGCAATAGAAAATCAGGTTTGCTAACATAAACAAATAGTAATACAAATAGTATGCTAGAAAATTTTCACCAAAATGTTACCAAACTAACAACAAGAGTACAATTGTGGTGAAAAATAATTTTGAGACATAATATTCTTATTTTACATTTATTTTTCATACTTTGGTGAAATTTCGCACACACAAAAACATTGGTGAAAGGAGTTTGTTAGATAAGAATTGCTAGTGTTCACATGCAATTTAAATACTTGGCTTATGATTTATTGATTGAAAAAATTATGTGTTAAAAGCTTTAAATCCTTGTTCAAAACTCTTTTGAAATGTGCATGTCTTTTTACATGCACACATAATCCCTAGTTCACTTAAGAAACTTTTCAAAACAATATAAGGCATTGATTTGAACAATATCATTGATCAAATTCTCTTTCTTTGCACCTAGATACAAACTAAGATGAGATTATTATAACATTTAAGTGCTAGTTTACTCAAATAACTCCTCAAAACAATTGAAGGCTCGCATTTGAGCAATTTCATTGGCCATGTAGTCTTTTTTCCACCCTGAGACATAAGCCTATCCCACAAACCATATATAGCTGAATTACACTAATATTATACCCCTTATTTGTGTACAAAATTTGTCAAAAGAAGTATTGCAAGAGGATATCACCTTGTCATGATAGGTCAATATGCAACTTGACAACATCAAAAAATTATTAATATCAAACATCAAGAACGGGGGTTGCATGGAAGATTGAATACCAAAATATATATAGAAGACTACAAGTACATATTTAACAACCTTCTCTCATCATTGTTGGATTTAACAAACTTTACGTTTTTTATTTGTATTAGACCTAGTGACACCAATTGAACGTTGTTTGCACAATGTGGAGTTGAAGAGATGACTTGCTTGAGAGGTGCATTACATCCAAGGATGGATATAACTCCTATAACTATGAATGCATAGAGAGAAAAAACATGCCATACTCTGAACAAATTGTTTGTTGTAGGTCGTAAGCATAAAGATTTGGTTTCACCCATCCAACCAGGCAAGTGAAAAAGTTTTGTTGTCCTTTCCACAAATCTATTGCAAATGACAGAAATATTATCATCATGTTTTTTTGGTGCAATAAGGTTAATTGATGTTGTTCGAATCATGCACAATCTAGGGTAAAGTCTACAAAACTAAGTGGACAAATCGGTTTCTAGTGTGTCACAATTTGACATTGTTGTCATTGTCTTTGTTGAATTTCTTTCAATTTTTCCTCATATATGTGAAATGAACCCCTTTTTATAACTTGTGAAATTATGTTGTTTTACCATGGTGTAAATGTTTGTGGGAAAGGTTTGTGTCGTTATTCCCTTATTATCTAGATTCCCTAATTAGTGTAATTCAAACAGGAAACGTGTAGGGAATTTACTTTTCTTCCGTTGTGGGACATCCTCATACGCCCCTTCGTCACAATTTTTAATGTTTAGTTCCATGTATTATTTTTTATACTTTTTAGAAAAAAAAACGTATCATGGGAACTTGGTAGTTTTGACACATGTTTGTTGAATAATTAATTAACTTTAAAATTCTCATTTTGACTATTAATATATTCTTGAATATTTTATATTTTCTTTAGATAAATGAGAAATATTTTTTGAAAATCTCAACATTTGTAAAAAAAATATAATTAGTGTCAAAGCTACCAAGATACTACTATATTGGTTATTTGTTCACATTAATTTCAAGTGAAAGACACAAGTTACATGGTTTGAAAACATTGAACTACATTTGATTGAAATTTGTAACATTATGTGTCACCAAACATGTATTTCATGTGATAAAAAATATGGAAATGACAAATTGAATTGAAAATTGCAATAATTGTAATTGTACCACATAATATATTTGAACCAAAAATTATATATATATATATAACAGGACACATGGAAAATTTTATATTTTCAGTTAAAGTAATACAAAATAAAATAACATCATTCCCTTGCTTCTCGCTCTAAAAGCCAACCCGAAGTTTAAAACCCATTGTGGTATTTACAAGAGTGTTGTAGTATTGTCATTCTTTTCACATTGAATTTTGGTGAATTTTAACCCAAAAAAGGGTAAAATTAGTTGAATTGCCTCTCCCAAAAAAAAACATTCAAAATTTTCCCAATTTGTTTGTCAAAAATAATGAAATTTTGCCCAAGAGAAAAAAAACCTTGGCCCCTACACCCTTGTCCCAACTCTAAAACAAATTAGAGACAAAAATGCAAATGAGCCTAATTTTGATTAATCTAAGAGGGAAAGTGGCTTAATTGTCATGTGTTTTAATATATGTCAAATTTACAATGTTTTTTTGGTGATGAATTTTCACAACTTAGCGAATTAGGATTTAGCTTCAGGAAATTTTTTAATTTTTAAAAATACAAACATTTAAATTGTCATGTTTAGACCAGTGTTGGGCAGTTCTCACTTTTTTTTGTGAGAACTGACCGATTATGGTTTTCTCATGATGTTATGAGAACCTGATCAATTCTCTAATATATATATATATTTTGGGCTGGTGAAAATCGATTAGGTTATCATTTTTTTTTTCAAACTCACCCAATTCCCAAATAGGGTGATTCTCATATATAGAACAACAATTGGTTTTCACATTCGATTTTCACAATCTGATTATTAAATTTTTCATTAGTTAAAATCAGTTTAAATAATTGAATAATTGATAAATAAATTATTTCGCGAAAGGAAAAGAGCAACACCATGTGAGAAAAGTAACAGCAACAGGAAAAGAAAAAGAATAATGGGAAAAGAATAATAGCAATAAAGAGAGAAAAGTAATAAGGGGAGATAGAATAATAGCAGTAAAAAGAAGAGTAATAAAGAGAAAAAAATAATAATGGAAGAGTAATAGCAGTAAGAGGAAAAAAGTAATAGCAAGAGGAGAAGAGTAGTAGCCAGCCCTGAGTGAGAAGAAGAACAAGAAGAGCCAATAGCAGGCAGCCCCATGTGAAAAGAAGAACAAGAGGAACCAATGAACCAAATTTTGAGAACCAGATTTGGGTTGTCCTGTGAAAACCCATTCGGTTCTTCTTTTTTTTAAAACATTTCTGATTCCAGTTTTTCTAGCCGGTTCTCACATGGGTGAGAACCTTAAAATTGGGTTTCAGCCTGATTTGCACCCAAAATGAGAATAGTTGGTTCTCAATGTGAAAACCGAACTGAGAACTGGTCACACAGTGATAAAACCAGCCATCACTGGTTTCCACCAGTGCTAAGTGAAAATCAAAGAATTGTCACCTCCGGGTATTTCAGAATTACAGACCTGACCAGTTCTGGGTATTTCAAAAAATCAAAATCAAAGAACCAATCGGTTCTACGTATTTAAAAAATGTGAAGAACCATGATTATTTGTTGGACCCCAGTTCTTTCCAAGTTCTTTGATTTTTTAAGTTTTGGTCGGATCAATTTGGGGGCAAGGGTTGAACAAAAAATGAAAATCGTCGCCTATATAGCTAGTTTGATAATTGGAAAAGAATCGGCATTGTATTTGTTGGACCTCGATTCTTTCCAGGTTCTTTGACTTTTTAAATTTCGATTGGATTGGTTAGGGGGCAGGGGTTGAACACAAAATGAAAATTGTTGCCTATCTAGCTAGTCTGATAACCAAAAAAAGATCGGCATTATATTTGCCAGAACCTTGTTCTTTCCAGGTTTTTTGATTTTTTATGTTTGATCGGATCGGTTTGGAAGCAGGGTTGAACACAAAATGAGAATTGTCCCCAGTTTAGCTAGTCTGATAACCGAAAAAGAACTGGCATTGTATTTGCTAGACCCTGGTTCGTTCCAAGTTTTTTGACTTTTTGAGTCCTAATCGGATTGGTTTGGCAACAGGGGTTGAACACAAAATGAGGACCATTGCTAGTTTGATAATTGGGAAAGAACCATGGTTGTATTGAAGAATAGCCTAACATTGGTTTGTAACTAACACCACTCTGTGAAACTGTTGTAACAATGTTGGCAGTTTGATCAAGAGATGTGGCAGGTGAGAGATGAAGCAACAACTTAACACAAATGATGGTCTAGGACCTTCTTGTCTACCTGCAGCTGAAGATTTGAAGGAATCCGACATTCCTAGCAACTCTGTTTTAGATGAAGACTCAGCCTTTTCATGATCATGATTATGGTTCATTTGCTAGAAAAGCATTGAGGCCTGCTGACTTGCTTGAAGCCTAGTCTATTGACTGCATGGCTTCCAACCCAATTTGCTATCCTTATTTTCAAGAGATGAGCCTTGCACAACTTGATTTACTATCAGCATGGTAGCACCTACCATTGGAAAATTCTCTGGAAACAATTCCTTGGAACTCCCTAAGGTTCTATACTCGCCATTATAGAGGGGGTTGTTTTGTTATATGTCCATTTTTCAAGGCAGATCTAGCAATGCCCCCCCCCCAAAACATCTTCAATTGCTCCCCTCTCCATTTCTCTGCCAAATCACTAGTAGTCTGTCTTCTCGAGAAACACATGCACTAGTCTTGTAGCATAAGTAACTAGTTCCCGAGTCCATGCTAGCATACACTTGTCCACAAAGCATCAAGCTCATCCTTTGTCCAAGGTTGCACTTGGTGTTCAATAGTGTCATCTTTTTTTATCTGTAACCTCCTTGACCAGCTCCATTCCTTTCCACCCCACTGGCTCCTTACTACTGATTGAAAATTCTTTCGAATGTCCATTTGTGTGGAAACATATACTTCACCAAGATGATGAAAAGAAACGAAGGCAATGTAACATATTTTTTGATTGGTTTACTATGGCTTGTTCAGTATAGTCATCAAGGAGAAATAAAGTTTAAGTGACATCGGATGTTTGGTGATTTTTGAACTTGCACTTGGGAGGAGGCTATTTTAGATGGAAGGCAATGATGAAGATGAGCCTACATCGAATTCTGCAATAAGAGTTTTATGTCCTTGCTTGACATGCTAGGGGACTCGTAGGGTGTCTAGGAGGACAATGTACCATCACATGCAAGAAATGGTTGATCCAATAGCAAGATTTGGAGATACTTTGACAAAAGAGGTTGCTATTTTGGATGGACCAAATCAAGATACATCAACAAATGTTTTTGAGTTTAGCCCACTTTCATCAACATCCAACGAGCCAAATTAGTGTAGTAACCAACATCCAACAACCCCACTTAAGGTTGTGACCTTAAGACAAGCCTTAACCATAGTTGTGGAGCTTTAAGAAAAATGGGATATAAGCAAAGTGCCCATCAACCTTCAAGATTACATGTTACATCAATTGCTTGGATCATTACACTAGAAGAAAAAGGCTAATATATGACCAACGCATTTACAACTATTTGCGACTATTTGGTTTTGTAACAAAAATTTTGCCTTTTGCAACTAGTGTGACATCATGTTAACATCAATCAAGTCACCTACAACTAGCTTGTGACTAGTTTACAACTAAATTGGTTTACATCTATATATGGGTTGGATTTATCATCCAAAAGTAACCATTTAAAATCCCATTAGTCATAAGCGAAATGGGGCTTAATTATAATCAACATATGTTCATATACAACAGTTATAATAATTATTTAATTTATGATTAAACTTAATATTCATAGTATTTTTATTGTAATTAAAGTCATTGATATGATTATTGTAATTATATTAAATTCATTACATTAAATTACTTATAATTTCAAATAATTTAAATATATTCCAACATAAACTATCATAGTAAATTTTTTAATTTTTTCATAGAAATAAATAAATTTTAATTAATATATAATTATTGAAAAATTGTAATCATTACTTTATCTATACATTAATTATAATAGGCACATAATTTATAATTTATTTTATTTATTCATAATTTTGAATTTTAGTGTTTTAAAATTTTAAAATATTTCCACTACAATTAAATGAAATAATTTAATTTTTATAATTGTAAGAATTACATTCTAGTATACTAGAATATTTAATTTTGTACTTACAATATTTTACTTTTATTACATCATAAATTTTTTAAAATAATTTTATAGCAAATTTAAAATAATTATAATAAATTATTTTACTTATTGTTTATTATTAATTATATAAAATGAATAAATAATTTTACAACATAAATTTTCAAATTAATTAGAATGATAATTCCCATTCATAAAAATTGAATTTGTATCCTAATTGAGAAATTATGTCCTATGGTAAAAAAATTTATTTCAGATTTTATAATAATCTTAAAATAATGAAAAAAAATTGCTATAATTACTATAATTTAAAAAAAGATACCCTAAAATAATTGTATGTATTATTCATTATTTTACTTATTTATGGTAAATTTTTAATATAAAAAAATAACATTTTATATTGATAATTATTCTACAATGATTTAGAATCATTGTAATTATTTAATTTATATGTAAGTTAGAATTACACTACTTGAATAATTTATTTATGATTAAACTTTATTATTATAATTTCTAATTTATAAATTTAGTTCTATTTAATTTTATATAATAATTATAATTTAATTAAAATAATTGATGTTATGACCATAACTACATGGATTTTAATATAATAAACTAAAATATTTATTTATTGTAACTACTTGTTCATAACATATCAATTTTTAAAATCATTATAAATGATTATGTTTATTATTTATATAATTCCACAAAATAGTTATTGTTACAACATAAGTTTTTATATTATATAATTTATATTCTTACAATAAAATAAATCAATTACTGTAATTATTGTTACATTACTTTAAAATCATTTAAATTATTTCAGATAAGAATGAATTATAGTAATTTGATAATTATTTTTTAATTGAACACAATTATTCACAATCTGTTATCTACAATTTTAAGTTTGAATTAGAAATTTGGAAAAATTATAATGTAATCAAAATAATTATTGTAATGATTATAATTGCAGGAATTATTATACAGTAAATTTTTTTAATTAAAAAATTCTGTAATTATTTATCTATGATCATTATTTTATAGTAATATTATAGTAATTAAAAAATATGAATAGTTTTTTAGCAGATTATTATATTCATAGTTATTAATTACCGATGGAAAAAACATTTACTTGATTGAGAAAAGTTTTTACAATAATAAATGTAATTATATAGTAATTTGTTTAATCTTACTTTCTAATAACACTTATTATTTCATGATTTTAAATTTGAGAATAAATATTTATAATAAATATTTTCAAGGTTTATAATTGAATTATTTTTACATTAAATAATTATCTATAATTCGACCAGATTTTTAAAAGTAAGGAAAATATTTAAAAATATTTAAGTTGTTTATTTATCTATGAGTTTTGTATTGACAAGTTTTGAGTAACTAGATAGGTAATTAGTTAAATAAAAAGTTATTAGTTATTTAAATAGTTGATAATGAATATTTAATATTTTATTATATATTTAATATTTTAAATATATGTTAAATTTAATCATTATTAAGTAAATGATTATCTAATTATCTAGTGAGCCATGTACTTGAATTGTTTAAAAATTTAAAAACTAAGAAAAAAGGCATGAGGAAAGTTTTGAAGTTGTAACTTAATTTGTGAAGAAGTTGCAATTTCAATACTTATCCCATATTGTTTGTTCTCCACTCCTAATTTGAACATTATATAAACAAGGGGTGTGGTCATTCAATTTCACATTAAAAAATGTGTGCACATGGGATGAGCCATGCAAAGGTCCTAACCCAAAAAAAAAAAAAGCATATGCACAATTTTAAACTGCCTACTTCTGCAACCTATTTATCTACTTAATTCAATTAGTGCTTAGTTTGACCTACCTACCTAGGTTGACATATGTATTTACCTACTTAAGTACCTATCTATATGAGTAAGTTTTTGGCCTAAGAAAGTAAGAGCTACCTATTTACCTTTTTACCTAAATAGGTAGGTAGGTATTTACCCTAAGTTTGTAAGCACCTACTTATGTAGCTACCTAAGTACTTACCAACCTAATATTAATATTTTGTATTAAATTTTTTTAAAATGTCACATGGATATTTACATTGGGCCACATGTCATAATATAAATCATCCAAGGATGTGAATTGAATGTCCCAAATTATTTCAAAATAATAATAATAATGATTTCAAATAATTAAATATTGGGAAACGTGGCAACACATCATTTGCCTTCAATAATGACTAGAATAGTTGCATCTTAATTGCATGTGACAATACGTATATAATGGAGTCAAAAGATGAACTTATATTTTTTGATTGTTTTGTTCATTTAATACATTTGTCATTTGTGACTAATATCACATGCAACTTGTTCAAGGCGACTAAGGGGATTTTAGTTGCAAATGTCACTTGTGACTAAAATTTTGTTGTAAAAATTAATCGAAAATATGTGTTTTTCTTCTAGTGTTACAAAAGGAACCTAATGTTTTTGAGGATGGGAGACTTAACTATTGTGCTCTACCAATTGGTAAATTGTTGACACTAGTTGGTTTAAAGCTCAAGCTAATTAAGGGGTTTTCATTACCAACTTCGTGGAAACAACTTCATAATTTGTATAGGGAGTTGGGGCTTGTAACAACAAAGAGGTGGTGATTGTGCATTGGGTTTACACAAGCACCACATGACCCCAATCTAATGTCCCCTAGTGTAGAAGACTTGTACGAAAGCTTTGAGGTTATGCGTTGTGAGTGTGGGCTTAATTCATGACAAAACTTTAAGAGGGATTGGATTGTCTATGATGTTTTCATAGGTGCCCAATTTGTTTACAAATGGAAAAACACATAATAGCTTATGATTACATGCCTATCAAACCCTTGTTAGCAAGCTTGTGTAGAAATAGGAGTATTTGTGAGAAGATGTTGATGACATGGAGAGCTAAGGACAGGTGGTTGGGGAAATTTCCTAAGGTTTTGCCAAAAGTTATTGAAGAGCATTTTGATGGTAGCAAGTTTCATGAATATTAGGCATTTTGGAATCTTGAAGGGGAGTGGGAGGCCCTTGTAATTTGTCCCAACAACAAATGTTCCCACTCTTTTCAAACATTTCCTCCAACTCGAAAGTGTGAAGAATTGCTTCAACATTGGGATTCAGATACAAATTATTATAGGTTTCCATGTTCAAAGTGTTCAACTCTTATCAATGTTTAAAGGCACATGTTGAAAGTAAGTCTCTAGAACATTTATATTAGCAAAGTTTTTTTTAGGTTTTGAAAAAAATAGTTTTGTTCGGTCGCTTCTAATTGTATATATAACTAGATAATTAGATAATTAGCAACCTCATATTTTTCCTTGAGTAAAAGTAAACTTGTAACACATGTCCAAATATTTAGGCTCCAGTTACTAACAAAATAAACCTATCTAGATCCATAAATGTTGTAGGAACCAAAACTAATAAACTAATTAATAACCAATTGTCAAAGATTTGATAAGGTTCAATAAAATGTAAACAAAAACCATCAAACTTACTGTTTCTTGTCATGCACTAATATACTTTGTGTGCATTTGTAAGGCAGCATGGGCTTGAAACACCTCCCTTTTGTCAGCATTGTGCTCCTTTTTCTTAGCATTCTTACTAGAATTACCCTTGGTGGGGAAAGCTTGAATGGAAGGTTGAAGTGCCTTGGCTTTTGGTTGAAGGGCAGCAGAAAATGCTGATAGATTTTGCTATGGTAATTGAAATTACTTTCATTTTGGGAATTTGGCAAAACATATAGCTTCCTGATGTCCCTCTTTCTCACAATAATCACAAAAGAGATCTTCGGAAGGAATGTTGCATTCACTAGCTTTGTGGGCAGGATTGCCACAGTAGTTGCAAAAAGGTAGGATGGGTGTAGCCAAATGCACTGCTTTAGCCCTTGAAGAAAAATGTGATGATCTGGTTGGCACAGCTGGTGGGGGTTGAGACCTTGAACATGATGGAGGCCTCATAGTATTGACCTCATAGCGCGCATGAATCAGTTCCAACTTTTTAGAATTGTTATACACATCTAGCAAAGTGAACGAGTCTTTAAATTTTGCAAAAACCCATTGTAAAACCTGTGCATGGAGTGTTGGAGTACCTTTCAACAAACAAAGATACCGATGGGCAATTCCAGGTCTATGATGCTCTGAGTATCCTCTTTAAGCTTGAGAAACCTCTTGTAAAGCATCTTGAGGGTTTCATCTTTTTATCGAGAGAAGGTGATGAGTTGGAGAATTTTTTCAGAACTCTTCATCGAAAATTCCACCTTAAGAACTCGAAAGAATTCTCCCATTGGATTAGCAAAAGCTGGTGCATCCATGGTGGGAGAAATGTTTGCGGCAACAACAATGAGTTGTTGGGGAGAAAGGTTCATTGAAGTAGGTACCGGATTTGGATTATTGGGCATAATCCCATGATGTGCAATGGTAGCTTATAGTGTAGCATGAGAGGCGGTGGTGATGGCTGTGGCATAAGTTAGATTAGGGATTTGGGTGACGCCCAAAATCCTCGAAAAATGTTACTCTTCGACATCCAATGTTTCATAGTGCACATAGCGTGCCAATTGTTTGAATACAAAAGCCTTGTTATAATTAGTGCCATACTTGAGCTCCAATTCATAAACCATAGTTGAGGAAGTTGCCTTGACTTCCTTCAAAGAAATGGTACCTAGCCTTTTGTTGAATTTTTTAATTCTCTCAAAAGAATTGTTGACTTCCATGGTGTATATGGGTGTAGACATAATGACTTGTAGCAGAATATACAATGATGGAATGAAAGCTGGTGCGGTTGTAGGCATACCCCATTACTTAACCCCTCCAAATGGACTTTGATGTATCGTCGATGTAATGTAACCTAAACTTGAAATCTTGGTAGGAGTTGTGCTAGATGACGATGGTGCTATAGACGTTTGATGGTATCGTTGTGAAGATCGTCATTTTAAAGAAATCAGCTCAAATGATTGTGTGTTACTTCATAGCTGATACCTTGGTTTTGGTTGAGTAATAGTGCTCTCATCATCCAAGGACATGGTGTTGTTTCATGCTTCAAAATTTTGTAATAATATAAAGCACTAGTTACAAAGTTCTAACACAGCATATGGTTTGAAGAATACGGTGCGTCGATGGGGATGAACGGCAATGCACAGACATCAGTGAATAGAAAGGGTTGGATAGATGAAATCGGATGGAAGTCGGACGGATGTCGGATGTGTGTTGAACGAACTACAGACGGATGGTGGACGGATGGTGGACGAACAGCGAACGGAAGTCGAATGGATGGTGGATAGACAACGGACAGAAGGCAAATGGACATCAGATGGAAATCAAACGAAAATCGAATGGAAGTTAGATGAAAGCTCGATGAACGTTGGACAAAAATCGAACTATGGTAACATGACGAACGGTGCTGTGGACACCACAATGCTTCAAAGCGCCTGTGAACTTTGTAGTGATGGTGGACATGACGTGACGGCCACAATGTTGTGTGGCGTGTATGAACTCCATGGCGATGGCGGGCGACAATGTGACAAATGTCGTGTTGTAGCTTATGGCATTGCAACTCACAGCGTTGCAGTTTGCGGCGCTGCAGCTCGTGACATTGCCGTTGTAGCTCGTGATGGACATTGCTTTGCGAATCATGGCATTGCGATTCGTGACAGTACAGATCAAGCGAATTACATCTTGTGATGTTGTAGATCATGGGGCTACATCTTGCAACGTTTTAGATTGGGCGATCTGCAACGATGGCGTGTAGAAGCAAAATTTTATTTTTTCTTCTTCTTCCCATTTGCTTGTTGTCTTTTTGGCGCTTGCTTTTGCTCCTGAAGTGGTGAAGATTGTAGACGTGGAAGAATTTACTATAGAAGAACGAGATCTTATTTGTCTCTGTAGATTAATCCCCTAAGCTCAAGTTTTAATCAATAGCAATAGCAAACTTCGTCCTACAACGGTGGGTAACTAATGTACCTAGCTCACAACCCATACGAATGTGTGCATGGTTTCAATTTTTGGAAACGACCGCATGATCAAAGGTCTGGTAGCTGCTATAGTGACAGCAACGTTTCTAGCTCTGTTGCTACAAGTGGGATGATGAAATCACGCCATGAAACAACTTCTTCTTTTGGTGTTGTAGCATCAATGGACTTGTGTGTAGCGAATCCTTTTTCTTTTGACAATAGCTTCCAACAAGCATCTAATGATGGAGTCAGTCCACTAGTCATGAATTCTTTTCCAGAGATGTAGTAGATGAAAGCTCATGGGGAGCTTTTCAAGCTTGTCGATCTTCAAGGCAGCAGCAACTATAACAACAACACCAATAACACCACCAACAACAACAACACCAGTAGCAAAAGAAACCCAATAACTCAAAGTTAAGAAAAATCTATCGCTTTCAACATTAAGAGATAGAGAATAGTTTTTCTAGAATTAAATTACAAAGAAGGAAAGAAAACGTAGTGTATGTAAACAATGGTCATGTAATAGCCATCGTGAGCATCTAGAAATCCAGTCTGACTATAGAAGAAACTTTCCTTGACAAAGGAATTCTAGAAAAACTAATAAGACAAGGGAAGAGCTTAGCCTTTTATATAGCCACCACAAGTTGAAACCCTAAACAAACCATAACCCTAAAACACCTAATAGCCTATAGTAACCTAATAACGTCCATTAACCCTAAGAGTGTACATTAACCCTAAAAGGCATGATTGGCATGCTTGTAACCGGCTGTCATGTATGAGGCCATGCATACGGGTATGACATATTCCTATTATGTTCATTCCATCAAGTTCAGAAAAAATAATTAACAAGCTAACCCCCATGTTTTGAAACATTTTTAAAACCTCTCATGACAGACTTAGAAAGGTTGTTTGTAGATGGATTCCCAGTCCAGTATGCATATCCTATAAAATCAATTAATGAATGCATGTTTGCTGATTTACCTTCTGGTTTGGCTACTTTGCGTGCCATGGTGATGGTATGGATTAGTGATCATCCTGCCCAATGTAAAGTGGGGGCAGTGAAAAGCGGGGGATATTCCGAGTGTTGACATCACTATGTTACATCAAGATGGCGTGTTCGATTTGACAACAAGGGTTTGGTGGAATACCATGATAATAGAAAACATAGAAGGCATCCATCTGCCATGTGATGTGTAGAAGACATGGCGTTTCCATTGAAGCAATGGTAGGAACTTCCAATTGGCAGGGAAAGGGATGAGGTTGGTCTTGAAGTAAGCATCTCAAGCTAATCATGTCTTTAGAGGTTGTACAACTTCTATGGCTTTGACATTTCTCGTGACTTCACATATGATGTGATGCACACCTTAGCATTGTGTGTCTTTAAGAAATATGTCTACATGTTGGTCAAATATGTTGAAGGAAATGGGAAGATAAAAAATTTGGATGGTGCATTACAAACTGTGAAAAAGTTGAGTCCTACCACACTTGGAGCAAGGTGGCCTAGGAGTACAGAATCTCTAGGGTTTTATAAGGTCGAAGAGTACCAAATATTTGTTATGTGGTGCTTACCACATGTCCTAGGTCATTTAGATTTGGGCCTGGACGACTTTTTGGGTGGGATAGGTGCAATGCTCATTGAGGTGGGAAGGCTATTTTACACCCATAGTCGAAGCTATGGATGGACTTTTCAAAGCAGGCAGAATTCTTGGGAATTGTTAGCAACATGACATGTGCGCTTGGAGGAAAGTGTTGGGTCCAACTGGTCTCCATTAGAACATGTTGCAGGTATTCATTCGAGGGCTTTTTTTTTGGGCTATCTAGTGTCAAGGTGACAATATTTCTTTTGAAAATGATGGCAAACAAATGTTTTGCAGGTTTTCTAGTTGCCAAATCTCATATAAGTCTTTTTGAAAGATTGCAAACTTTTTGTACTAAGTTTCAATTGGGTAGAAAATAACAAAAAAGAAATTGAAAAAATAAAAGTAACTTTCTTTCTCACCTATAGCAGCTAGATTCGATTTAGTCATCTTATGGTTAATTGATAGCTTAGCTACATTACAAAATCTAAAATTAAAGCCTTGGTAGGACCATTGATATTTCATTTTGTGAAACTAGTCCATAGAGTGTGTTTTTTTTATGAGCTCTGTCACTTCAAAAGCATAATGCAAGAATATAATCCATGGAACTTTGTGTCTGGGCACACAGGGAGCAGAGAACTTGTACATGATGTGGAGAGGCATGGTTGCCACGATATTTTTTGGTGTTACCCTTTCGAAAGGGAAATTTCCAGAGTTGTGAACATTTCATCTAATCAAAAGACAAATGAGGTCACCTACACCGGCTACTATGCTAGGCAGATTTTCACAAAGATCCATAGAGCTATGCAACTGGACAATGACGGTTTATTCCTGGGTGGAAGAGCTTTGAAAGAGGTTCACAAATATCTTCAACTGCCTACAGATGTCCATCGTGTGATGGACCAAGATTTGACAGTTTGTGAGCAGTGGCATGAAGAATCTGTGGTGGTTGTGCCTTCTTAGGAAATAGCTCGAGCAGTTCCAAATTGGTGCAGTCATTGCCAACATGCTCATGTAAGCAAGTTTTACTACAGAAGGGCATAATTGTGGGTAGGAAGATCGGCATCAAAGCAGCAATCTCAAAAGACACACTCTCGTACTTGCAATGTTTTTGGAGCACCATTGGGATTATGACCACTGAAAATTCTCAACTTTTTCAAACTTCAGTTCAAGGATTCTCATTTTTGGATGAGGCATGGAAAGGAATCTCGCGTTGGTGATTCAGTAGTTGTTGAGCCTGATGAGCCATACGAAGGGCACATGTGGACATGGAAGGCCAAAATTACCCAATTTTTCATCCATGAATTCTACGGTGACAGGAGAGTTTTTTTCCAAGGCAAGTACTACAATACGGCAACATCAGCATCATCGTCTTCTGTGGCTCTCCAACACAGCTGTACTGGCATGGTTATTTTACAACCACATCCACAACAGTGGCCTGGGAATGACATCAAACCAGCTCGCCTTCTGATGCACAAATTCATTTGAATCTGGCAATATGCCTACAGAGCTTGCCAAGGTATGGCTATGTCTGAAGCCCCTGAGTTTGCAGCAGAAAGGTAAGGAACCAGAAAATGCACTTAAAATGATAGGTAAACTGGTCTGCATTGCCAGTTTAGGGATTGGTGTGGTGGCCACAGCTTTGTTGGATTTAAAGCTCCATAATGGGAGGCATTTTGTCATGTGCACTTTGTCTTTGATGAGATTTAAGCTCATTGAGATTCAAGACATGACTGTGGTGGAGTGACGCACTGGGCACCAAAGCTGTGTGCCATGTACCCCACACACAATGACCCATGAATTACAATTATGGTACATTGGCCAAGAAGCTCTTGACCTTGAAGCTGCCTAACAAAACAAGGTCCAAAGGGGAGCTTGACATAGATTTGGGGCACATGTTCCAGGCAGCTATGCTGCAGGATATGGTGAAGCAAACAGGCTACAAGTCCTCTCTTTTGGCAGTCATATTCTTAGGTCGTAGTTGGTGCAAGTGGGGTTGATATAGATGTGATTGCTCCGCATTTCCTGCAGGATGAAGAGGGAGGTGCTTACAACCATGTATCTTCCTTTCCATTTCTGCAACTCTATGTGCTGGGGAAGCAGCTGATCATGACTACTATGACATCAATCATGCCAAACGCTTGAGTTCTCTGTAATGAAACTGAAACAACTGCTACAACACTATAATGCACACAGGCAGATTTTTTAATTGTAGTTGGACAGTACATAATTTTTCCTCTGTGAAGGGTTCAAGAAACTTAACGGCCATTTGATTTTTCAAAGCACTTGCTTCTGGATTTTTCCCTGTGATAACCAGCAGCTACCCTCCAGGTATCACAGGAAAAGTTGAAAAATAAGAATCAGCCCAGTGCTTTGAGTTCAGTAAGGCCTCAAGGCTGTGGCCTCAGCATTTACCCTACACAAGTGAATGCCAGGATTGCAAATTGCAGAACAGCTACTGACTGGTTAGGATTCTACTGGATCCATAGAGAGAACT
>Ga0116227_10008728_pt1 | contig 18868 bp, 18 predicted proteins | sample S1TSphgellanicum_FD_89693 | JGI IMG/M metagenome (GOLD analysis project Ga0116227, IMG submission 89693) | Host-associated microbial communities from peat moss isolated from Minnesota, USA - S1T2_Fb - Sphagnum magellanicum MG | ecosystem: Host-associated > Plants > Peat moss > Unclassified... | reverse complement strand
TCAGTGCAGCCGTCATGCAAATTCCTCAGTACAACTCCTCTCCCCAATCCAGCAAAGCTTCCCATGTAAAAGCAGCCGTCATAGAAACCAACGGCTTAATTAACAAACGACCTAACTTCCTTGATCAATGACGTCCAGGAGTCTGATGTAACCTAATTTCGGGTTACAATGTATGGACATCACATCTTGGATTATTTTTGCTCGTTTTAAGTATATTTATTAAATTTAAACTTAATGTAATCAAATATTTTTAAAAATCCAACAAATAATGAAAAACTTGAATGTATGGAATGTATTTATGACAAAATAATACTTTTCACAGAGTTTGAAAAAATTGCATATATACTTCAAAATTAGGGTTGTGAGTGGAATTCTTAGGTGATTTTTTCTATGGTGTATGATATTGATATACATGAATTAAATCTAGGACCATTTAGAGATTTAAAGTTTTTGGATAAAATTTCATTCAAAAAATGTGTGTTTCTTACATTTTTGAATAACAAATGCATAATAATATCTTTTTTAAAGAAAAAAATTGCTACCTTATCAAAGAGGAGGAGATTTTATAAATGGAAATTGCATTAGTTTTTCAATTTTCTTTTGTTTGGTAATGTTTTATGAACCACAAGCATGAGGCCCTATGGCTGTTGAAAAATTATAAATTATATATTGTATGTACATTAATTTTATCCAATCCTCTTCATCTAACTGTTAGATCAAAATTAATTTTGATTCAAAATAAACTTTGAGTTCCAAAAGGTTGTCATGCTAAAGTTTTTTGCTTGTGTTTATGATAGATAAAGGATACCATCAAGATATTAGTTTATTGCATACTATAATACTCATTATACATCACCTTTTTTGGTGAAAAGTGGTTCACCCTTAGTGTGCTTTCACCCCACCAATATGTTTAGTGTGCACACTAGCTTGTAGTAGGTATTCACACATAGTAGTTTGTTAACAAGGTTATAGGGAAATCAATTATGAGAGCAAATTAACAAATAGGAAAAAAAGGAAACCTAACCCTAAGAGTAAAAAATGTCTTTGAGAAAATAAAAATAAATCATAAACATATCAAGAGAACCCTTGAACAACAACACATATGAAGTTGATGGAAGATTCAACTATAACATAAAAAAACCTAAACAAATAATGAGTAAGAAAATAACAAATCAAACCCTAAAGAATGTAGAATGTTTTTTTTGGGAAATATAAAATCAAAGAGATGAATAGTTTGAACAATAATAACCATCAAACACATGTTGAGAGACCTTCCACACCAACATGTATGCAAGTGACAAAAGACTATCAAATATAACACTAAAAAACCCCAAAAGAAAAAGGAAAAGACAAATGTAGATAATTAAGGCATGTTACACAAAACCATGAGGTTGATGTGATCATAAACCAAACAAGATGTGCTAGGATGGTCATTACAATGATGAATATGGGGCTTAGTCTCATGATGTTGTAACACTAGCCAAAAGTAAAAGTAATTTATAAACCAAAGGAATGAAAATATTTAATAGGAATTCACCATGGTAGAAAAACTAGGCTAGTTTCACTTCTTTGTTAAAAACCCCCAACAACATATTTATTATTGGCCATTGTGACCCCATGACCTCTTTTTCACCTACCTACCAAGGAAGTTTTGAATTCCAATTTCTTCTTTAAATCTCCTACAAGATCTGTCATTTTTTTTTCAATTATGGTTCAATCAACTTATTTTGTGTTGTTCTTTTAGCACGACCACAACCATCCATGTGTACTTGTAACAAACTCTAGCCAATTGCCTTGTGATGTTCTTTCTTTCTTCACCAAGACATAAGAATGAAGCAAAAAAACACAAAGAAAACCAAGAACATGGCAATGCCCTGACCTTCCTCAACCCCCTACTAGGCAACAATTCTGAAATGGAATTCCATCTATGACATTATAATCTAAAATGACTTTGTGAGAGTGACAATCACCAAAATACCCATCCTACTTAAACCAATTCCAATGAAACATCTACTAGTGGACCAAATTCAATTGTACAATCAAAATGTCCATAAATAAGAATGATTTGCCTTTCCCTTTATTTATGCAATCAAACATTAAGAATATATTCCATACTATATAACAAGATATCCACATGTGATATCAAATACTTGGGCAACTTTTACATCATGACCACCACCAACAATCATAAAAGGATGGCCTCAACCTTCATGCATTAGTTACAAATGTTCAATATTGTCGTTGTCAGCATATATTGCTTGAAGGCCAATTGGGGGACCAATGATTTCATTAAACCTTGAATGATTCATATTCATAACAAAGTTAGAAAAACACATGAATCCATTTTTAAAGTCCAAGGGTGAAAACCAACATGTGATTAAAACCAAAGACAAAATATTATGTGGTTTAAGGTTGAAGCGTGAGAAACAATGAGCAATTGCAAATTTTTCTAAGGTCAAAAAGTGAATGCAACAAACAATTGAAAAATGGAAATAAAACATTAAGGTCTAAATTACAAGTGTGAGATATGACAAATGATTATATATTTTGTCTAAAGTTGACAGGTGGGAAATGATAAATGATAAAAAATTAAAAAAAACATTAAGATTGTAGGTCAAAGCTTTAGAAGTGACTTGCAAATTCAAAATCTTCTTAACATCAAAAGGTGATAAGCAACAAACAACTAAACACCAAAACAAACCATTGGAATTGAAGGTTAGAGATATCAAGGGGTGATAATAGACTAGAAACAAAGTCAAGTTTTGCACTTGAGCTCCAAGATTTCTCCTTTAAATTGTTTAGCCACTAATATTTTTGTAAGAATCTTGTTGATTTGTTGGAGAAGTTGCCTTCTTCTCCTTCAACCCTCCTTTCTAACAAGCTAAACAACCATTCAATTTTTTTATAAATTAAAAAAAAAAAAAAAATCTTAATTGAGATGTTTTAGGTTGAATATTCCCTTTGGCTTTTAAACTTTCAACAATTCTACCTCATCAATAAATGGCAAGATTTGTTGTACAATACCATCACTTAAGTGTTGGTCATCCTTAAGCCAAGGTTTTACTTCTATGATGAGTGTAGGGCAATGGAGTTCTCTAGAACCAACCTTTGTAGTTTCAACAATGAAAATTTCTAACTTTCAAATTGGTCACATAACAAATTTCACCAATGTCAATGGTACTTTGTATCTAAGTTGTTTCTTAGTGAACCAAACAAAGAAGTAGATGGAAAACCAAGGGAATGTGAACATGGGTTTTTGTTGAGCAATGTTTTGCTACTATTTTACAAGTGAGGCTATAGAAAGGAGCTTTTCACATTCCATGCTTCTAGAATTTTGTGATGTCAAAATTTTATGCAAAGCTTTTCATGCCTCCTCTATCACAAAGGCAAAAAAGTCATGTGTGCATCGCAAATTTAACATATGACGAAATAATAATAATAATTATGCAAAGTTCATTCATTCATAGGTTTGTACATCTTATATATAAATATCATGTGTTGAAAACATGTTTGACACATGAATAAATGTGTTGAAATATGAACATATGAATGAATGAATGTCATATGAATTTTGCATTTTCCTATAAATTTGTATGTTAAATGTGTTTACAATGCACGATATTAATGTGTGAAATGTACGAATTATAAATGAATGAATTTTACATGATTTTCATTATTAAGTTGTGAGATGCTAAGTTTGTGATGTAACTATTACAAGTCGTGTTTGTTTTTTTTTCAAGTCTATATCTAGTTACTAGCTAGTTGAAAGGGTAGATGACCTTCACAAGGTTAGTTTGACAATTAAAAGTTAAAAATTGAAAGATGAAAAATGACACAAAATAAACAACAAAAAAATGAAAACAAAGCATTATCGTTCAAAGGTGAGGCCACAGACATAAAAAATACAAAATAAAAAAACCAACCTCTCTCTCTCTCTTTTCATGTGGAAGGGTGAAAGGATGTAAGCAACTAAAACCTTGAAACCTAAGTTAAAAAAAAAAGACATTGAACATGTTCTAAATTACAAACATAAAGACCTATTGAAAACTTTCTAGTGTTAGGGGAGGGCATGTTCTAAAACGAAATTCTAGCTTAGCAAAAATTTGTTTCTCAATAGATGGGTCTTTAGTTTTTCAAGGGATCTTCCATTTCACATGAATCATTTGGTCCATCTAAATTTTTTTGGGGCAGGATCTTTACCTTGGGTAAGGCCCTTAGACAAGGGCATTACAGTAAGAATGTTCTGCACAAGCTCCTTCTTTTGCTAATGCTCTAGTACAAGGGCCTTACCCTACAAAAACTAAAAAATCGCTTGAAACCTAAATGAAAGAGAGAAGAGAACCCAAAGGTTAGTGTTGTAAACCGGCGGACACAAATTCTTTCATTTTGTGGGTATCCGCTGGTCCGAAGTGCTTCCCTCCAGGCCTCAGGCTTTGGTTCCGAGCGAGGCTACAAGACGCAAGCGTCCGGGGTTTACAAAATTCAGCGAGAGCTGGAAGCAAATTTTGGAGCGACAAAAGGGGCGCTGACACATTGCAAATGGCGTCGAAGAAGAAAAAGAAGCAGAGGTACGTTGTGAAATTTCTTGTGATTTAAAAAATATATATAAACAAAAATTTCATGCGGAGAGCTCCGACTCTCTGCTCTATTGCTTGTAGCAGCCGCAATGCTGCATTCTGGAATGGAAGTTTTGTTAGAAAGGCGCTTGCAGAGGCGTTCGGAGATGCGGTTCTTTTGTAAATATGAACAACTGGTTGGCAAGTGGCGTGTTCTGTCAGCCCCGCGATGTTTGTTCCATGCTGATGATAGTTAGTTACCAGGTCTTTATGTGCAAAACGCTTGAGAAAGAGGCTTGTGAAAGCTTTCGACATGGTTTCCTGAAGGGCAAAACAAGGCTTCCTGCTTTTGGTTAATATACATTCGAGCAGTTTTAAAATCTGAATGGAAAAGAATTGCATGAACCTTCAAGGAATCGTGAATGTTGATTCGTAAAAACAGCAGAAGTCCGTCCAGATTCCCAAGAGATGTCGTTTCTTCTCTATCTTTCTTTGTTCATTTCATGGTCTATATGATGTGCTCTGGTGTTCTGTAATGGAGACACAAACGTACATTGCTGCAGGAACGTGAAGCTTTCTTTCATGTCTGAAGAATTGCATCCATTCGCATTCTCTCACTTTGTCTACCAGTTACTTCTTGCAATTGTGAAATTCTGTATTTGGCACCAGAACTTCACACATAATTCAATCCTTTTTCACGTCTCTCAAGTTGTGGGGACTGCCCTTCTAGTGAATGAAGAAGATGATGGAGTCATAGGAACTGCTTTTTTAGATTACACTCTATGTTTTTCTCTCTGGAAAATGTCCTTCTTGAGTGGATTCTTTGTGTAGTTTCTGCTGGAAAGGTCAGTAGTCAATGGAAGATCTGGAGACCGTTTCCAGAGCTATTTTCCTGGCCTGCAATGCTTCTCACAGTTCCATACTTTGGAGATCTCCCACATTGTAGATATCTATGGTCTTTTGCACGTCTTTCCTTCTCCTCTGTCACTTCGTGTCTCTGTCTGTTGTTTGTTTCTTGCTTCTTTATTCACTTTCTTCTTCAAGGAATCTTTCCTTCAAGCTTTTCTTGTGCATACATTCCTACATTCAATGCTATATCTGCAATCTTTTCTGTACATCTCAATTTTCTGCAATTCATGGTGTTTCTCTTGCTAATCTCTCCTCTCTTTCCCTTCACTACCCTTTTTTTCCTTCATGCTCCAAACCACCTCCCCCACCTACAATTCAAGGGCAGACAAGATCCATCAGTCAAATTTTCTGCAAGTTGTTGCTTGAAGTCTCAAGGCAAAAGCTTGACCACTAATAGTCCAGACAGTAATTCACAGTTTCTCTGATTTCCATTTGTCTGTTTCACTATCAGGCTAATTTCTCCATTGTGCAGTGTTGCAACTGAGCCAACAATACCAGCAACTCTGGCAGACCCGCAGGTGGCACAAGAATCAATCCTTAAGGAAGGATCTCAAGATCCTCTAGATGGACTGATGGTTGACAAAACCCTGATCCCGACTCCTGAAGAGATTCCACAACAAAGGTAAGAATCTGCATGCTTAAACCATAAAATCTGAACAGAATTTGGTGCTTTGTTGAAGTATTCGTAGTGGAATCTGCATGGCATATGGACAGCACATGTTCCATTGTTTATTTATAGTACAAAGATGACAACTGACTATATTTGTTTCAAGAAGGTAAAGAAGTTGGAAGATTAGTCATCAGGTCTCCATTCCTCCTCCAATTGCACTGATGGAGATTAGATCATTCTGATTGATGGAGAGTGCCCTTCATAGACATCTCTGATCTAAGTCAATTGGTCATATTGGATCTCTTGGACACATGGAAATTGAACTGACCTTTGTCACCACAAATGGTCTTTCTGTGTGACTGATCAGCCTGCCCAAGATTCTCCCAGATCCAAATCCATGTGTTTATTTTGACATCAAAATCGGGCTTAAGCATGTAGGCCGCATTTGGATAGAGCTTTTCAAAGACATTACTCCCAAAACAGCTGAGAATTCAGGGCACTATGCACAGGGGAGTATGGCCTGGGCACATCTGGATATCCCCTCTGGTACAAGGAAAGCACATTCTTTCGCACCATACCAAATTTTGTACTTCAGGTACTACCTTCTCATGTATGACTCACAGCTAGAGAAGGGAACAGCACTCACTGTCTGCTCTGAGAGCACTGCATAGTATGTGACAATATCCCATTCAAGGTTGGACTTACTGATCTTTATTTGATGACAGTCTGTATTCTGAACTACTTACTCATATCCAAGACTTTGACTCTCTTGTATAGATACCTTCATTTCTCGAGGTTGAGATGGAAGTTGGTTTATTGGAGTTTAGGTAGTTTGGAAAGTTTTCAATCTTAGTGACACTTATGCCTGATTAATACCTAAGTACTAGTTCAGTTTTAGTCGTCTCAATTGATGATAGGATGCTTCTCCTCGCTCTGGAATGTCACATGGTGAGAGACTTGTTTTCTTTTACAGGGAGGTGATTTCACACGAAATAATGGCACTGGTGGAGAATCAATATATGGGGAGCTCTTTGGAGATGAGAATTTTGAAAGGAAACACACTGGATTTGGCACGTTGTCCATGGCAAATTCTGGGCCCAACACAAATGGCTCTCAATTTTATATCTCAACTGTGCCCTGCCCATGGCTTGATGGAAGACATGTTGTTTTTGGACAGGTCAGCATTTCTCTCAACACCTTTAAACCAGTCTGTAGTATGTTCTATCTATATCCTGAATGCTTTGCATGCCTCCTGCCATGAACTTCAATAAGTGTAAGTGGATATGAAGAGAGTGATTGACTATAGTGTGGTTATCGATAGTAGGTGATAGATGGTGATGAGGTTGTAAAGTTAATGGAGGCCAATGGGTCATTACGGGGTTGCCCCAAAGAGATAGTTCAAATTTGGGATTGTGGCCAATTGCCACTAAATACAAACAGATTACCAACTCGTCCTAACATATTTGGTGAGAGAATTCTTGCGGAGGGACCTGATTGGCCACGGCTTGATTTACCACAACCAACTCAATACCTGCCATCAATTTGGAGATGCCGAAAGAACTCAGTGCCTGTCACACTGAGGCGGAATATTAAGGACCTCCAGCTTTGTATTGCTAGAACTGAAAAAACCCGGCTTGAAATTTTTGAAGTTTTCCCAAAGAAGCTCAAATACAAGGAAAAGAAGCGAAGGCCTATTATGGCAAACCAAACCAAACGAATTTGCATCATTAATCCATTTTCCATGGAGAGAAACCTGACATATCGGTGGTCTATCTCACCATATGCCCAGTTGGACAGGGATAAACAAATGGGGCCTTACTTAGGGGGGGAGGAATTTCCAGATGACAAGATTATGCGACGAATTTCCAATCTTTTATTGGGTCAAGAGCCACCACACATGACACCAAAGGAAGTTTCTCCAAAAGCTGCTCCAACTGAAACCAAGAAAACAAAACATTCCAAACCTATCTTGAAGTCATGAGTCTCTGAGAGTTCAGCTAGTGAATAATGTAATCCAAATGCAGATTTTCCAACATCATGACAAAAATGTTGCATGAGAATCAAGGTGGTGGTTGTATATTGTCTGAGGAACCAGGTGCCACACATCATTCACAGCAGCCTGAGCAATGGGTAACAAGTTGGCACTTCCCTGAATCTTACAATCTCAGAGTTGAACATAAAGAAAATGATCCACTGAACCAACTTGCTGCAGTGGTACTGTTGTTGTAGAGGGATGTAGCTGATCTTACACTGATCCTCAACATGCAGTACTAGAGCTTAGGTCTTTACACTGAAAGGTTTGACTTTGTGGATCGCATACAGGGTGAGAATTGTTGGAAGTTTCTAGACAGCAATAACTCCAAATGTGTGCCAAGTCGATTAGGACTTTTGCACTTGGATCACATGTGTGGGTGTGGATGTTTTGCATGAGATGACTTGGATGCAGAGAAGTTTCCATATCCTGAGAGAACAAAAGGAGAATACAGCACCGACCCCATGACTTGGAGGCAATCAAGTGGTGCACTTCACCTTGAGTTACACAGATATTGCAACTATCTTTGTTACCTATATTAAATCAATTTCTCATAATCTACTTGGGAAATTGAGATATTGCAGTGCTTTCCAACTGGCTCCATGTGTTAATACTTAAGCTCTTATAATTGACCTCTATATTATTATATAGATATGATCTTAGATACTTTGTGAGTTAGCACTTCTAAGGAGTCAACTCCTACAGAGTATAACTACTCTAATTAAGCAGTAATTTCTTCCCTGCTAATCCTGAAACTTGCTTGCTTGCTTGGGTTTGAACACCATTCTGTTGTTGGTCCAATTTCTATATTGTACTCTCAGTCATCATTTTTTCACTTCATTTGACTAGACAGCTTTGTCAACCTTCAAACTGTCAAAGCATGTGGTGGGTGACAAGAGCTTGAGCCTCACAAGTCTTGTCTGTAATGCTCTTTTCAAAGACCAACAGAAATGGCAGTGACATTGCCGGAGTCTCTTTGACAATGTCAGATATCTTTTCACATTTTGACAAACTCAGGCGTAGATGAATTGAGAATCACTTCAATAATTTCAGATCTTCTCTCACTCTCTTCAACCCACCTTATGTTAGAAACACTTATACTGAAGTTCTTGAGATTTTACTGTCAGATTCATCAACCAACAGGTCTAACATCATTATTTTGCTATGTTTCTTCAGATTTGTTGTCAACATCTTCAAGTTCTCTGATCTCAGAACTATTATGAAGAGTGTGCTTGAGTTTCATTTTCTCATCCACTATCACTTTAAGCGTCAACAGAGTTTCTTAAAAAGCATGTGTAGTCTGAAATTGGTCTCCAACAAGTCTTACAGAGTTTGGATCAGTCTGCTGGGTTCCCTGTTGTGCATTTACAACAGTATATCTTTTCTCAAGTTTCTTGTCAGCGACTTCTGTGACGACTAGCTAGAGAGAATCTTGAGCATTACTTGTTGCAAAGCTCTGCCCATATGTTGTCTGTTATCTCAGGACCAAGATTTTCATATTGTCATTTGCCTCTGTTGGGCAGATTATTCCTTATTTAAATCTACACCCACCACCTGGAGCCTGATGGGAAATCGGTGGCAGTAATGGCAGTCAGTCACCGCTGAGTGATGGTCCAAATAGTTCATGAGTGATGCTTGCAAGGTCATCAATTGGCAGTCATCTTGTCATATTTGTTTTTGGTTTGACTGGAACTGAAATAATGGTCTCAAAGTGTTACTGTGAATTTTTTTGACAGTCTTGTGAACACAACTTTTGTGCTCAAATTGAAAACCCACTAGAACAATGTCTGCTGTCAGACCACATGAGTAACAATTTGATGGAGATATGCAGAGCAATTACAATTGAGATCATGTAATTGAATGTTGTATCATTATCTATGGCTGAATAAATACATTAGCCAATGGCAGATTTAGGGAGAGCTTCCAGTGATGTCCTCTTGAACTTCTTGTTTGGAAGCATTCCCAACAGGTTTCTGTTTCAGATCACCTTTCATATCATCCTTCATGGCATCATCTGTAGTCTTGATGTGCTCACCAACTTCCTTCACACCTAAGCCCTCCATCTCTTGGACGTCTTTGTTGCTTTGCACTGATTCATGTGATGGACTATTAATGTGGTTTGAAACATCACCAGCAACAGAGTCTAAAGCACCTCCCCATGATTGTTTGTGCGATCCACCTGCCTCATTCTTTGTCCTCTCATCATCATCCCTGTTTCATGACAGTGTGTACATGAAGAGTAGTTCACCTTTTCTGTACATCTTAAGCATCATCCACATGACAATGAATGATACATAAATTATGTTCCTTGATGTAATGGGTTCTGCTCATCTGTGAAAGGCACTTTGGCATCATGAGCTAATGTTGTTTTTGGACTCCAATAAAATCTTATAAATTTTGAAGTTTTTTGGATTCAATTCATGGAAATTATGGACCTGAGGATTCGATGAAATTCCAGTCTGTAGCATCTTATCTCAGAGTAGAAAAAGGACTGTTGGCTGCATTCAAGTAGCTAGATCCAGAAAGTCAGTTTGACAGTGTGAAATTTTGGCACATGAAAGGTGGTGCAAACTGTAACATACATACCAGCTGCAAGCTCTCCAGATTGCAAAACTTCTTCAGCACCTTGCTCAGATTGAGATTTTTCTGCCCAGAATTTTCAATCCATGCATCATATAGTGAACAAATTGAACTTGCATAAATTCAAACAATCTCATACAAAATTGGGAATGCTGTGGAGGGCGTGATTCTGATTCTGCAGCCAAGGGTGATCATCACCAGAAGATTATGTCATATAATTTGATCAAGAAAATGACATAATGTATTAGTGCTTTACTATGTTGTGCACAATTAGCAACAATTTCATTTATTATTTATGTGGGTTTGGAAATGTTTTAGGGTTTAGAATTTATGCAATCGGCATTTATAACATGTTATAATTTAAGGTTTAAGAGGTGCATTAATTGACTATTGTCAAACTAATCTAGTTAAGGATGATTTTACTTTTTGGGGTCTTTTATGAGAGTAATCCCTCTTGTATCAATATTAACAATTATCTAATATGGGTTCATTCGAATACATTATACATGTGTTGGTTTAAATTCTATCCGCATGAAATTTTTTGTAACTAATTAATATGGTTTCATGTTTTGGATATGGTACAAAACAATTATTCAGCAAACAATTTTTAGTGTGGATTTTTGTTTCTGTGGTAATATATTGCGAGGTTTTTAATTGAGCGTTAAATGTTATGTTAATTGCATAAGCAATAACAAAAAGTCCACACAAACATGTATCATGTTGCTATGTGACAACAATGAAGATATAATTTAATAGGCAAGATGGAATAAAACATTGAGTTTTTTCAAATATTTTATGATTCGAAACTTTGTTAGACAAATTTTTGGGATCAAGGATTATATATTTGTAATGATATGCTTGTGTATCAATTAGTGACAACAACATCTTGGCAAACTTTATGGAAACACAATCAAAACACATTGAGAACAATACAAATCCCTCACCCTTGGCACAAAACCAAAAAGAAAAAACTTGGTCCGCTTGAATGCATGTTGAACCTTCTCATTGGCTGTGAAGTTTTGATATCTAGAACTGTTTATAGCCACAGTCGACCTGGGCTAATACCTCAGCCTAGCAGGGTCCCTATTTTCTTACCTTCATGCTTCTTACAGGACATATCTTTTACACAATATGAAACCCAAGTTCAACTCAGTTGGTGTTCATCCACAAGATTCAATAAATAAGGTAAGGAGGGATTTTTTTTCAATTGTCTTTGTTCCCATCAAGTTCCCAATCGGTTCCCAACAGGTTCTCAATATGTTCCCTAGGTTCCCAATGTGTTCCCCAAGGGTGGTTCCAGTAGCACTTGCTTTAATCCCGTATGTTTTGCCCAAAGTCCTCCCCTTCTCACGTACATAGGTGGGCCAAAGGGTGAGGCACTCCAATCTTTCCATAAAAGCTTTTATTTTGGGGAGCCTTGATAGTTTCAACTTTGTTTTGTGATTTGACAATTGTGTTTTTGTTTCCAAAATGCATAGAATGTGTGATACTTGTAAATTGTGGTTGCAATATGATGTTGATGTTTTGAATATCCTATCAACTCCATTAACGAGATCATTGGATGTTGCATAAGTTTTAACACATAATTCATTTGACATATTCTGTTTGATACAAATTGTAATATGTAAACTTGCAATTTTGTTTAGGTCATCTAGAAGTCTATATGATGTTAGGCATGAATGGTGGTGAATGTATGTAGTCTTAAAGTTGAATGTTGGGCCAATTATTTTGTTAAATATAATTTTATTATGTTCTTGCACTAGGATATTTGTATAAAATAAATGTGGTATAGTTAATGCATTAAGATGTTGAATGTCTTCTAAATTTTGCATGCATGTATGAAATTTGTTTAATTTTTTGTTTTAATTTAATGTATTATGTGATTGAATGATGAAATCGTTTGTCAAATCATATTTTTAATATGTAATGTGTTTGTAATTGGGGTTAAAGGACACATGTCACCAATGTCATCATCAATATCATCATTCCATATGTTTAGTGGATGAGAGGATTTTGATTTTAAATTAATAACATCATCCTCTTCATTTGTATGTATGTGTTGAATCTTATAATTGAATTTGAATTTAATTTTAGATTTTTTTTTCTATTTGACAATATGCATCATGCCACATAACATATGTGCCTAATTAATGAGTCTTTTGAATTTATAAATGGTGAATACAAAATAAGTTTTTTTCTTGACTAGTTTTTATTTATCTTCATAATTCTTACAATTCACAAACTGGGTGATTTTTAATTTGTAGCGTTTTGATAATTTATTATTTTTTATGTTCTAATTTTAAAAAAATTCAACTAATGATAAAGATTCATAAAATTTATCAATTTAAACATTTTTATAATTGATAAATACGTTGTGTTAGTAGAATAAAGTTCTAATTGATTTAGTAAAGATTGTGGTTTCAATACAAAAACACATCCCTATATAGAAAAATACTAATAAATTTTAACGTTTGTGATGAATGATATAAAAAATTTGAAAGAACTAAATAAGTAGCTAGTTGGACAAAAATTTGTTGAAAATTGAAAAATAATTTTATTGCATTTTTGGATCTTAATGTTGGCATCAATTTTGCTTTTTTTTTAAAAAATTGCATTATAAAAAGCAATTTTAGTTTTATATATTTATTGATTTTAGTCATGTATTATGTGCAACATGATGTAATTGTATATGGATCTAAAATAAATTGCATATTTGTATTTGCAAACCATAAAGGAACAACACATGTGCCAAATACCTTAATTATAATATTTGATGGTGTTATTGTTAAGAAAATGTGTGGCATCATCAATTTGGTCCTAAGGTTTAATATGCATGTATTTTCACCAAGATGTAAAGGTTTAAAAAACTTAAAGAATATAATGTTTTCATTTGTTTAAAAATATTTTAAGATTGAAAAAAATTGTTTCTTGTCTTTACAAATATGTTCTCTTATAAAGTAGGTTTGAACTTTTGATTTGAGTGGGGGTAATATTTTTGTTATACTCATGGGAGGTAATGGATAATGAAATTTACAAACAACATGATTTTTTTTTTACATGTTCAAGTGTGTCAATGTTGTGCATTTTGTAATGTAATTGATAAATGAAACATCATATGAAATGTAAACCACAAGTTTTTTAATTTTTTTCATTTGTATGGGCGCATGTTTAATCCATAGAAGGTCATGTTCATTACCACAATTTCAAAATCTATGACAAAAACAAATTGTACATTTGTCCCAAAAAAAAGGGCTTTGTTAAATAATGTGTGAAAACAAGATGTTTCATGATCATAATATTTTGAACATGTTATAGAATTTTTGTGGATTAAATTTTTAATATGAACATATTCAAGGTGTTTCATTTTGTTTGAAAGGTTTAGTTTTTTAACATGAAAGGTGTATAAGGCTTTTATGATGGGTTCACCTAATCTCTTTACAAATGTAAAAGTTATAAAAAATGTTGGAAGGTCAAGTTGCTTTATCATGGTAAATTTTTTTTTCATAAATCTTCTAAATAATCTAGTGAAATGTTAGCCTTTTAAATTGTGATACTTTAAATATGATTTGAAAATCTTATGTAAATTTGGTTTATCTTGTATTTCAAAGGCCTTTAATGATCTATCATTTATTTTTCCTTTGCATCATATACATACGCATCCAAAGCATATAACTTTTTGGATAAAAATTTAATGATTAAAAAACATTTAACAATATTAATTGAAAAATCTTTGGATTTGTGAAATAATTCCCACTATTTACTTGTTGATATGAAAAGTTTTTAGAAATAATTAGGTCTCGTGGATGGCCATGATATATTTTTAAAATTTAAATTTTTTTGAATTTTGATTTTAAAACAAACTTAAATGATGAAAGTTTTGACTTGAAGCAATTAAATATACAACATTTTCATAATCATTAATTTTGGAAACATTTAAAAACTTATCTATCATGGAGTTTGTTGGTGCACAATCTACATGTTTTTCATTTTTTAATCAAAAATTTCAAATGATGATATATATTCACCATTTATTTTTCAAGGTTGTATGCATAACATACCAACTGATCCATTGAGGGTGTATAATAACAACTACATTTGTATATGATGGGGTTTTTAATTAAATTTTTTAATGTCAGCATGATTATATTAGGATGAACATCTTTAGACATGTAAAGTGATTTGTATTGAAGTCACCATTTTAAAAATACACCTATTGTTACTTCAAATGTAGTAACATTAATTGTGTTTGATTAATATTTGTTGAGACATTAATAAGATTTCCTTTCATTTTATATTGACCATAACCATGAAGTTTATACATTTGACCAAAAAATAGTTTTGAAAAATATGATTTTTTTCCTTCTAAATGTGTTAATTTGATACATATTATGTAATTTTATTTCTTGATATTAAAACTTGATATATGGTCTTTTCCCTTTTTGGATGTTATTGAAACAACTTAAACATACTTTTTAATCTTATCATTTATCATTTCAAAATTATTAATGTGTAGATTTTTTTTATTAATTTATTTGTAACAACCTTAAGAAACATAAAATTTTACAACAAAAACATGATGTTATTGGAACATTTTGAATTTGTCCATTATATGTACTACCATGTTGTGATATATGTCTTCCTTTAATTTAATATGATGTTTAATATCATTAATTTGTTTGATATTTCAAAATTTGTATTCATTATGTAGCCATCTAATATATATTTTTTGAAATGCAAACTTGTGGGTTTTTACTATGTGAATACTTTATATGAGAAATACATTTTTATTTTTTACCTTTTCAATTTGTGAAAATGTTTCCAATAAAATATAGTTGTTACATAACAAGTCAAGTAGGAATGGATTTGTATTGTGTTCAAAATAATGTCATCACAAGGTGTCCAATGGAAAGTATATATATAATATTATTATTATTGTGATATATTTTGTGATTTGCAATTAAGTGATTTTTTGACTATTTGAACATTTTCAATTATTGCAATATTTTCAACTATATTGATACTTTTTTAATCATTGAAACATTTTCTTCAACTATTGAAAATTTTCTATGAATTGGGATGTTATTGATCATTGGATTTGCAATTTTTTATTTGCAAAAAAATATAAAATAAAAAATCATATTTGTATTGAATATGATTATGCACTTGACTTCTAATAACATTGATATTACATGATGAATTAAATAATTTAACAATGTATCTTACAAATGCATTTGAATAAATTTCCAAAAGATTCATCAAAATAGATTTTAAATCATCATTTCAATGAAAACCTTTTTTGGGGGGCAAGTGTTTGCATTTTTTATGTTGAGATTGTTGGGTAATCATCTAAATTCATAAATGATATAAAATATTTTCATTTCAAATTTAAACTAAACATTTCTAACACCACATGTATATTGAATTAGTTCAATTTTGTTGAGCATTACATTCGTGTTGTATCATGAATCACCAGCAAACATTGATACGATGGTAAGTTACTGGTTGTCATATCGGAATTCTTACATCAGTTTTTATCTAAGTTCTTGATTGTATGAGATTCTAATATCTATCTTCTGAAATCGACTTAGATGAGTTCTCAATGGGATGTTTGTTAATGTAGAAGGAATGGTGAGAGACAAGGGAAGAGTTCTAAGTGGAAAGCAAGCCAAATTGTCACACTCTCAAGAATCACTTTCTTAATACATGAAGGTGCCTATGAGCAGAGATATACTCTACCTACCTAGTTAGACATCCAATTTGGCTCAATTTGGCTTAATGAAACCTATAATGGTTTCTATAAGAACAAATGTTTTGTGCATAACTTCAAGGCATCAGCCCACTACAAAAAAAAACTCCATTATAATCTCTAAAACAACATCCAACTTCTACAGTTTCTTATGATGTGTGTTTGAATTGATATCTCATGTTTAAGTCTAAGTTACATGAATCAATTTTGGTTTATAGAGAGGTTCCTTGAATGTGTGAGTGAATAATGTTTGGAATTTTTCAGTCGTTCAGAGTTCCAAAACTGATCTATGCTTTTATGACACTTCTTTAGTTGGGATTATGTACAGAACTCACTGCAATCACAATGGATTAGGAACACCCACATGTACCTTTTCTTGCTACTTCATGTGCAAAGTTTCAGTTGTATCTCAAAAAGGGTTCTCAAACATTAAGTATTGGGGAATGGAGACAAATGCCAATATGAAATTATGTGAGCATAGGCAAGCAAAAGATGATAATCATTCAACTAGTATTTCCAAATTGTTCCTTCAAATCTACATTTCTTTAAAAGTGTTGGGGCACCTTGATGGTAGTAGGTATTGGGCTCTTGGATATTTTGGCAAAACCCTATCTGTGTAGGTCAGTTATTAAGCCTGATCCCCACTCAAACCCTAATTTTTCACCACAATTATCAAGAAATAAACTTTCTGGTTTATGATGGACTTTCAAATAGGTAAGGGTTTCTTCCACTGATGTAGAAGAGGTAACAAAACTAGATTTGCCAAAATTGATTGGTTATAATTTCTAGTGTTTTTGTCTTTGGCAAAATTGCACTGTACAGATAATAGTTAGTTGACATTGATTTGCATGTACTGGTTTGGGTAGTATATCTACTGGCTATATTGGCTAGTATTTTAAGTTTTTGACTATTATATTTGTATACAGGATTTTCTAGCAGAGTTTCGGACATTACAAACATTATTTATTTCTTTCTCCAAACTTGGAGTGCTTCAGTTTGATTTTGTCTCATGAATTCAATGGAAATGAAGTTCTGTTTTGATTTGATTCTATTCATGTGTAGTAACTTACTGTGGTACATATCTGAAACAAATACAGATTGGAAGAAATACACATTGATTTTAGTAGAGTCACAGGTCAGCAGATTTTAACAGAATTTAGTTCCTCTGGAATAATATACATACATGTTAATCTATTGCAAATTAATGTTTACAAATCAGTAAGGAAATCAGTGAAAAGGTGTTAAAAATTTCCCTTTTCCATGGGCATTGGGAAGTATGAAGTACCTACCCATGTCAATAGACCTTTGTTGCATGGGATAAACCAAAAAACACATCAAAGTTGAACAAATTTGGCTCATTTTGTTGTAGGGGAGGTTCCCATACAAGTGGGTTCTCCTGAGGGAGCATTGCACAAGGGGAGTAGCCTGAGGGCATTCCTGACCCATGGAGAACACACGAGTATGGGAATCTTCACATTCGAAAAAATCTCTTCTTTTTCTTTCCTTCATGTTTTTTTGAATTTTCCTGAAATATCCCATCAAAAAATAAATCATGGGAACATGGGAACGTAAAAATATAGTGGGATCTCCCCCACCGCATAACTCCATAGGGGGAGATCTGTTGGGGGAGATCCCTCAAAATACAAAGAGAAATAAAAAGAGAGGTTGCTATTTCTAATCAGTTGCAATACATAACAAATTTATATAAATATGTATCTTTTGTTCAATGACCTAGTTTCAAAAATTTCTATGGAAGTCAGACATAATTCATCCACCATCTCATTACTATTTCAAGTTGATGAGTGAAAACATCAATTTTTGGTTAGGGTAAGATGTCCATCATTGAACACAGGCCAATCAATCATCAAACATTTTGAATGTCTTCCTCATTGTTTTGACCATTTGAACCATCTAAACAATTAGGAGTGTGCCAAATGGAGCTCTCTACTAACAACCTCTTTGATTGAATTCCAGAGACAAAGAAACAATGAGGAAGAACCATGAAGAAGAGGAGTATGTTGAAATCACAATGGGTCATCGCCAAACACTGACCCCTGCCTTTTGTACTCCCATATTTTCCTCATTTTTGGTGCGTTTTGAGCGACCTAAACAAGTATGAGTGAGCCAAGCAAAGCTCTACAAAAACCTTTTGAACTTCCGAGGCAAAGGAGCAATGTCTTCAGATTCCAAGTTCTCTGAGTTGCTAATTGTTTCGTTACCGGCTAAAGTATCCTACCATTAAGGGGGAGAGCCACCTCCGCCACCTCCGAATGGACCTCCGCCGCCTCCAAATGGACCTCCGCCGCCAAACGGGCCCCCTCCACCAAACGGACCACCGTCTCCACCACCCCCCCCCCCCCCCCCCCCCCCCCCCCCCCCCCCCCCCCCCCCCCCCCCCCCCCCCCCCCCCCCCCCCCCCCCCACCCCCCCCCCCC
>Ga0116227_10008727_pt1 | contig 18868 bp, 13 predicted proteins | sample S1TSphgellanicum_FD_89693 | JGI IMG/M metagenome (GOLD analysis project Ga0116227, IMG submission 89693) | Host-associated microbial communities from peat moss isolated from Minnesota, USA - S1T2_Fb - Sphagnum magellanicum MG | ecosystem: Host-associated > Plants > Peat moss > Unclassified... | reverse complement strand
TATAGAAACTCTCACTAAAAAAATAGAAAAATTTTCCATAGTATCCTCAGTTTTAAAAAAAAATATATTATTTATAAAAATTTAGATATATATATATATATATATATATATATATACATCTTTTTTTTTTAAAAAAAATTGTGAAGGAAATAAAGGTTCTGTCAGAATGCTCACTTTTGAACATGGACTCTTCAACAATAATTAGTTATTCAACAAACATGTGTTGAAGCTTGCCCTTGTACTACAATTAATCTTTAATTTTCATTTGCCTATATACTTTCCGACAAACAACCTTAAACAAAGGATATGGGACAAAGCGAGGTGCTATTGGGGACATGTTGAGAACCCATTGGGGACTTGATAGGAACACAATTTAAACTTGGTGGGAACACATTGAGAACAACAAAAGTAGTCCCAAAAAATCCAACATCTCCCTCCCTCAAAAAATAAAATAAATAGGATCTTATGTATATTAAGTGCTTGCTGCAATGTCTAAATGTTTAAATTGACATCTCATTCAAGACATCATTTTAAAAATGGCTCAACCCCCTCCTGTGGAACCAACAAATTTGCTTACCTCCATAAGCTACCTCCCAAAAAAAATTTAAATTTAAAATAATAATAATAATAATGATAAACTTATTAAATTAAATTAATTAATTTCAAAAATAAAATAAAAACCATTGCCTAGCACTAAACTTAGTTGGGAGAGATAAAAAGTTAAATAGGGATATTTTCACTTTTTATCTCCCCCACCAAAGTAAGTTTATTGCTGACTATACAAAGGGACCCAACCAAGTCCAAAATTAAATTATTAATTCCTTTCTCCCCCAGTATAAATACCTACTAGGTAGGTACATTTCCTCAGCACTCGCAGCAAGTCTAGGGTTTTTTCTTAGGGTTTTAGGTTTTTTTCGTTGGTTTTTTCCCCCATTGCAGCAAACTCCTTGTGGGCGGGCTTGAGTGATTCCTCAGTTCTCGGCTGCTGGTGGTGCTGGTGCTGGTGGTGGTTGTGGGTTGGGTGTGTTCCTCTCTCGCTCGCTCGCTCGCTCGCTCTCTCGGGCAGGGTTGTGGAATCGTTTCTTGGGAGGGAAGGGGAAGAGGAGAGAGACAGAGAGACGAGAGGGGGAGATGGCAGCAAGAGTAGGTGGCAGGTTGTTGTTCTTGAAGCAGCAGCAGTATGGAAAGCTGCTTTACAATAATAATAAGAGTTGTTCGTCACCCCTTGTTGTTTCTGTTGCTGCACCTCTTCTTCATTCGGTTCTGGAGTCTCAGGAAGAGTCTATACCAGCTGGATTGCTCAGAGCTGCTTCCCAACTTTCTCAAGGTAGATATCATCAATTCCTTCTTTGTCACGTTTATGAAGAAGACGAAGAAGTGTGGGCATTTTTTCTTTCTTTCTTTCTTTTTTTTTCGGGTTTTCGGGTTTTTGTTTTCCTTCGGTTTACAAAGAGTCTTCGGCCTTGTACAACAAACTGATGCAATTGAGTCGGAGATTATGAGTTGAAAACCCAATCGAAAAAAAGCCAAGTAGACTTAATTCAAGTATAGTGTTCTGGAATTCCAAGGTTTGTATTGACCTAGCTAGCCTTAGAAGCTTGTAGTGGAATTTTTTTTTCTGATCATTGAGAGCAGAAATGGGATCTTGGGGGTGTGGCGGAGGGTGAGGAGGTGGGATTTTTTGCAGTTCTGCTAGCTTAATTCTGGTGTTTTTTGGCTGATTTTCAAAGGATTTTTGCAGTTCCTACTTGGTTTTCAAAACTCTTCATCTGGTGGCTTTCTTTCTCAACCCAGTATCATTTGCATTCTCATACTTAGCTTCTTCTTTCCCAACTTTCTGTGAAGAGCTTGCTTCCCAGGGAAACCCAAGAGTGCCAAATTTGCCTCAACCCAAAAATTTGGCCCTGATTCTCAACACAGATTGCTTTCTGTTGGGAAATTTCTGTATTCCTTTTCTAGGGAACATTGGAATTTGCATGGACCTTTTATGTGTATGGTAAAGTCAGTCAGGCAGGCAAACCTTTTCAATTGGAGATTTGAAGATGGGCTGGAAATTTGACCTTCTTTGCAACACAGATTGCAATGTTTCTGTCAGGAAAGTTTTGTATTCCTATTCTAGGAAACATTGGAATTTGTGTCAACCTTTTGTGTCTGAGAAAATCAGGCAGGCAGGCAAACCTTTTCAATTGGAGATTTGAAGATGGGCTGGAGGAAGGAAGGGACAAGGTGCTGCAGAAGGCTGGTTGCTCTTTCATTATTGTTGGACACAGTGAATAATCCTGCTTGCAATGGTAATGAGCTTTGGAAAAACATTCCCCTTCTTTTCTCCTGTCTGTCTGCAGGGGGAGCATGGTATACACAGCGGTCAGCAGTTGGGGAGGACCTAGACTCACATGATGATTTGAGGCCTGTGCATAGGGACTCTGTGTCAGTACCATCAGTGTATGAACTTATTGAACAGGTAAAGACTTTGAAACCAATAATTGTTATGGTGACAAAAGAGGTCACAACAGGTTTAGGCCCATAAGTCTCACAGATGTTAGGTTTTGACATTTTTTGTCTGTGTGTGGAAGCAGGACATCCAGGAGAATCCAGTGATGGTGTACATGAAGGGGGTTCCAGGTGCTCCCCAATGTGGCTTCAGCTCTATGGTTTGCAAAGTCTTGGACAGTTATGGTGAGCTTCAATTTCGTAACTTGGTGCAAATTTTTTTTTTTGGCAGAGATTTTTTATTTTTTATTTTGGCGAAGGGTACAAACCCTATGAACAATCAAAATGAGACCTTTTTTTCTTGGCTTTGTTGCATTGATTGGGTTGTTGGGAATGGGGGAATTGGCAGATGTGAAGTACAAATCAAGGGATGTATTAGCAGATCAGGAGCTCAGAGAAGGCATCAAAAGCTTCAGGTACTACAAAACTTAGAAGGAGTTTGATGATTGCTTAACATGGATTGTCAGCTTTTGCTTCAGGTTCTAAGCTTTTGATCCCTGAAAAATGAGCTGAGAACTAAAAGATGTAGAAGGAGTTTGATGATTACCTAACATGGACAGCTTTTGTATACAGTAATTGGCCTACAATTCCACAAGTATATGTTGATGGGGAGTTTCTTGGAGGGTCTGACATCCTCATGTCCATGCACCGTGTAAGATTGTCTCTTCACACCCTGTTTTGTTATATTTTGGATCTACACTCAAGGGCTTGCTATGGAGAAAATTGTGTGACCTTTCTCTACTCTGCAGTCTGTCTTGCTATGTGATTTTTGAGACATCTTATCTTGGTAAGGCCCACAGGGTTGTACAAAATTCCACTGTTGGGTAGCATGTGTTCTGGAATGAGTCATTTGAGATGCACAAAAGTCACTTAGTTTGGCCAAAGACATGTTTCTTCTAAATTTTGCGACATGCAGATTCTCATTCCTCTGTGATGGAACCTTTGTCAACCAGCTGTGCATGTACATCTCAGATTATGGTTCTGGAATGTTTAGATGTTCGATATAGCTCTGAGACCTGTGTGTGAATGTGGACAGTCAGGAGAGCTTGGAAATAAGTTGAAACATCTAAGAAACCATTCTTGATTGGTGGTGGAAGATAAGACTCTTTGAAAGCATCGCTGTTGAAAATGGAAAAAACTTGAATCATCTGAGCGACAAGTCTTCAACTTGATGGCGATGATGGGATGTCAGTGCTCAGGACAAGACTTCTGGTGGTCAATTCCACATTAGAAGATGCATAGATGAATAACAAATGACATCAGAAAAATTCGAGTTGAATCCATAGCCCTTTGGGTCAGCAAATCAGCACAGTTGTAGGAAGTCAGGTTTAATTTCTCTTTGCTATTCTCAAAGTTTGGGTACCTTTTTTGTACAGTCATGTGAATACAGGAGGGACATGTTTACATGAGGAACACAGTCCAAATTCTTTAAAAGGGACAAAAAGTCTCTGAACATACTCAGGTAAAGACCCCAGCAAAGCAGATGATCTTTTCTAGAATATTGGCTTCCAACTGGGCTACATATCAACAATTCATGAGACTATGCACCCAAAAGTTCCTTAGAAAAATGTCAGTTAGGTGTCAGGAGGGACTTGAAGCTTTTTAATGTTGCTCCCTTGTCAGGGAAAATAGTGGAGGACTCTTTTTCTTTTGGGTCGATGGTACTACTGTAAATCCTTTTCATTTTGTGGGGGAATAAAAATGTGACTGATCTGAAATTCAGACATAGCATTTTGTTTTGCCCCAAGTTTCATGTAGCAGAGACTTTTTTCATGTGCTTTTTTCCCAGTTGAATTTCATGAATTATTCAAAGTTCCATACTAGGTTAGATTTGGAAATTGAAATGTATGTTTTTCAGACTCCTGCATCACAAGTTTGGGCTCAGATTTGTCACATTCCCCACTGCTATATGAGCACGATGTATGGTGCACTTGCTCATATAGTTTTTGCCAAACCCAGTTACATGATGAACAACTTACAGAGGTTGCCAATCATTTTGTTCAAATAAAAACCTTCATATCAATGACAATTGTTCAAGATATAATTTATAGGATTGAAGAAAATGTCACCTACAACATGTGGCCACAACATGCATAAGTTTATCTCTTAAAAATGATTTTCTAACGAATATCCGTATCCAATGTTCAATCTACACATCACATGTCATCACTTGAGTGGTTTCTATTATGCATAGTGGCCTAAAGGGAATCCTTGATCATTAGTGTAAGGGAAGTGTTCAAGTGATGCACCTCAAGATTGTGATAGTCCATATTGTAAAGAATCACAACACCAAATTCATGATCTTAAAAGTTGTACCACTCGTATGACATGTAAATGAAAACTTTCAACCTTGGAAGTAGTATGTCATTGCTTCCTTTGCAATTTAATGTTGCCTACAACATGAACTATTGCATGACCTTATTGCTAACACGGGAATTCAAAAGAGTTTGAGTCAAAACAAAAGTTCTATTGATGATGTTAACATTTGACATCCCAAGTGTTGAAATGTGGAAAGTTTGTAGATGATTTGAATCTCACAAAATGTAACAAAAAGTTGTACATTAAAGTCGAGCCCTAGCTATCACAAAGATGCAAACATGTTAATTTAGATGGAAGGGTTTTTATTTTTCTAAGTTGGTAGATAAGTCAAGACCACTAACAAGTTGTGATGTGATCATTTTTACTTGACAAAAAAACCAAAAGCAAGATCATATTTTTCATTTTGTTTTCTTACATTAAAATCTTTTGGGGGAATTAAATCTCAAGCCTAACATTGAACCAATGAGTTTGAGAGTCATAATGGGAGCAACCAAAGAGAAAACTTGTATTGCAATTTAAAATCCAATTCAACCAACTGCAAGCCAACACATACGGAGACAAGTGAATTGTACATAAGCACATGAGCAAGCATGATGCCTACAAGGTGATTTACAATTTAATGTCATGTTCTTGGTGCACAATTTAATTTTACCAACATGACAAATTATTAACACTATCCACTTTTTTGAACTAAATTAGCACATGCAAAATTATCATTGAACATTTTTCCCAACCCTTATCTAAACTATGCTTGTCACCTTTCAACATGTTCATCATGGCTTCCATCTTTGACTCCCTCATAATGATAAGGGTAGTTGCAAAGTGCAATGTTCCAAAATACAACATACCCCCATTGCAAACTTATTCACAAGCTCCATATCACATGTGTTATGTATAGTAAATGATTGAATTATGACGAAACAATGGATGGAATCATTATTCAACTTTCATTTTAAATACCATAATGCACATCATTGTTTCCTTGACCTTGGGCTTTGTGTTACTACCCATTATTGATGATGATCAAATGATGAAAAAGTGAATTGATTTTTTGAAAATTAAGTTTTATTTAATTGAAAATATTTGCTAATATTGCATGAAATTTGAATTCAAGACCTTGAATTGAATTGAATATAATTTAATTCAAAATTTTCAATTGAATTGAATTTTATATAATTCAAATGCATTGAATTTGAATTTTATTAAACTGAACTCAAATTGACCTAAATTTAATTCAAATTCAATTGAAGAGAAATGGGATGCAATTTAATCTATAAAAGGTTACTGAAAATATGTTCATAATTATGATTTTTTAAATACTTTAAAAATACACAAATCAAAAAAGATGTTTTTTTCTATCCCTCTTTAATGGGGAATTGGTCAAACATATTCCAATTTGGAACTATCCAAACATCCAAATGATGACATTTTGAATTGTCCAAATGACAACATATGTGAACTAAAGTTGTCATACCTAAACTAATTTCAATGAATCACCATCACTAAATGAAAAGGTAATAAAAAAAACCAATTAAAAACCATTTTTTCTAAATATCTTGAAACTTCCAATCTAATTAAATCAAATCCAAATCTCCTCCATAAGGTTTGAAAATAATTTCAAATGCTAGTGATCAATATGTTAAATAATTAATTATTTACATAACGAATTTTGAGTCTTTTCTCTTCTTTTGACAATTACTAAAGGATAGATTATCATGAATATCTTGCTTTTACAACTAGACTTGCTAAAGTGTGTGATATTGTTGGAAGAATCCATATACACTCCCCTCTCAATCTATTATGTGTTGATTGCCTTCTTGTTGCCTTTTCTTGCATTAAATGTTTTACTTGCAAGAAAATCCGATGTGAGTGATTTAGTCCAAAAAACAAAGAAACTTAAATTTCCTCAACCACCAATATTATAATTCTCAAATCATTCCTTCACAACTTACAACTACTCCAATTCATAATTTCCTTCTCTTTTTCAATATGACCTTCCTTACCAACACCTACATGACTCACCCACCTCAAGATAAAAATGGATAACCTATATATGCATGATAAACGCACAAACTTTTGGTTACCCAACCATACATCACATGTTCAAACCAAAGCTTGTATTGTTTTTTTTAGGACTAGTGCTACCAATGCCTAGTCCTTCAATTTCCTTTCTTTATTTCACCCTTGTTTCTCCCCTCGCTATGTCATCTCAAGTTTAATTAAAATTAGAATAGCATGCATGATCACAAATCAAACAATTAACCTACATCAACCATTGAACACTAACTCCTACTAACACAACATACCCCGAGAACCTCCCTCTCCTAATATTTGTTTTCACCTTCACAAAATCTAAAGAATAAGAAAACGTTTAATTTATGCTATCTAAAAGACTTTTTTTCTCCTTTTCTCTTCTTTCATAACTATTCAAATCTCTCTCTTTCTGTAAATGCATTGCTTGGTTCTTAAAAGTTTAATTAAAAGTTAATAGTTTACACATTCATTTATGTTAATTAACTATAACAAACAAGCATAAGACATATTTCATAACATATTAATTCATGTAATGTGCACTTGCTTGCATAAAATGGTCTTATGGTCGATACCAATAAATCGGTACTTACATTAGGGATTTCCTAAATGCAAGCATCTTATAGATGGTAACATGTAAATGTAATCCATAAATTTTTTTGACTAATCCAAATAAATTGCCTAGATCAAGATTGTTGAAAAAACTTGATGATGAAGGAAGTTAACATGCTAATGAATAAGTCTTGTTGAAAAACTTGATGGGGAAGGAAAATAACATAACAATGAAAGGCCCTTGCTAAAAAGCTTCATGGGTCAAAGGAAGCTAACATGGCAATGAATGTGTTCAAAAAAACATTAAGGGGACAATGATTAAAAAGAAGGAAACTAATTTGCACTCTACCAAGGGAACACTATTTCAAGTTTTTCATTAAAAGGTTGATTTTATGAAAATTGATGCCATGTGAGAATTAAAAACATGCTAGGTGTTGAGCTATGTTTGGAAGGACATTTAGCCCTGATTTTCATTTTTCAAACATCTCTCGGTGACATGTTAGTAAATTTGTAAGAAGCTACAAGAAAATTTTGTGAATTTTTATTATATTGAGGTGTAATTTTTATATTACAAGCCAAAAGTGCTCACTTGGGGTGAATAATAAGCAATGGATTAATTAGTCAAGTTAATGTGGGAGAATATGATTGGTCATTCAAAGAAAATATTCTTATTTGATCATGATTTACAAGTCAACATATATATTGTTTTAATATTTACATGGCCCCAAAAAATGCTGCATTATACAATTATGTAAAGGTGTTTTTTTTTTAATCTCATAAATATGTCATTTAAAAATAATTTAATCAATACCTTTTTAAAGTCCTTTAAATAGCAAAAACATTCATTACATTAAACAGAAGTGATTTCGAGTATTCTATATTCATTAAATTTCAAACTTTTTGAAATATTTTCATAATGCATTAGGAATATTGTTGTACAAGTTTATCCAAAAAATTTCATGTAAATTTAAGTTATCAATTAATAAAATGATAAATTTAAATTATCAATTAATAAAATGGTAAATTTAAGTGGTCATTATGTTTGAGGTGGTCCCTAATGAGCAAATGCACAATGCATTGAGTTTTCATTAATGTAATTTTGGTCTTAATTCTTTAGAGATATGCAAAAATATTCTCCATACATGTGGGAGTATGGTCATCTTAATATATGAAAACATAATACAAAATTTAAAAATTATATCAATTTAAGGAGTATTTAAATATTATTTAAAATTGAAAATACCAACATAAACCTCAAAATACTAAATTTGAAAAAAAAATCCCAAAAGTACAACAAATGAATACCATGATAAAAAAGGAAATGGCCTAGTTTTTGAATCTTTGGCATGTGTAGAAAGGATCTTGTTGATACAATAGGCTCAAATGTATTATTGATTTGACAATTATTATGATCATTGGATATTTCATCAAAGTTTTATATATGAAATGTAATGAATTGAATTTGGGCCATTCCAAATGAATTGAATACAAAACCTTTAATAATACACTACCCATTTTTGGTCCACTATAAAGGACTACAATCCATTTATCTACATGAATTGTAGAAAAAAGAAGGTTGAAAACATCAACAAATTGCATAAGCTTTTCAAACATATATAACATGTTGCATACTCATGACATTGTGAACTTGAATCAAGTTATGATAATTTGTGTTTGGAAATTTTGAAACCCACAACCAAGATCCACTAGTTGCAAGTAAGGGGTGTAATGGTTTCATTTGTCATCTTCAAAGGTGGAGGGAATAGGTCCATATGTCTTGTTGCTTTTTATTCAACTATGTGTAAACAACTCCAAACGAGGGACTTGACAATTACATCCTAAGTCTATGTGGTAATTGTTGAGTATAGGAAGAAACCAAAAGAAACATTAAAACCATGAACATAGACTAAAAAAAAAAAACAACTCAATAAGAATCCTTTGTAGCCTAAGTAAAAGATGGTAATATATTTTAAAGTAAAAGGTTACCTCTAAACCCTTTTAGTGACACTACTATATAGGACTAAAATAAAAGAATAAGTACATAAAACATACCAAAAAAATGTGGAATAGAAAAACATCTTTAAACAAACACTTGCTAAATATGATCTTTTGATAAGAAATGTACTAATGCCTATGGTATAATGATCATCAAGATTATAAGATTTTGTTAATTATAAGAAAGGTGGGATTAGACAAAGACACGTAGGGAAATGTTTTGGGAGAGTGTTGTGACTTAAATAATTATGGAACCATTAATGCATTTGACAATGATTGTTTAATTAGTTCATGTACATTTAAGAAAAAAAAAGAATTGAAGTGGCAAATTGTTGTGTTAAAATATGAAAATAAAATATGGGTAGTTTTTATAGACCTGAATTGTCTACTATATAGAGTTGCCACTTCAAAACATGTATTTAGTTAATTCTAGACTTTTTAATTTGGTGGTTAAGGTCAAGTTTTCTATTCAATTTGAAGCAGAACATTGAAAACATCTATTTGTTGGATCATCTAATGAAACAAAACATTATTTATATCTATTATTGCATCATGTGGTGGCCCCCAAATCAAAGTTTCTCTTTAAATTTTCAATCTCCAAAATGGTCATTTGTTAATTTTTGGACTTTTCAAAACTTCAAAATTAACTAAATACATCATTCACCATGGATGACACAATATGATGATTCATCTTCATATTTAAGCTTTTCATTGGGATTTAGCCCTTATGTAATCATCATGATCAAACTATTTTATGTTGTGTAATTTCCATGTTAATCAATTATTAGGGTAACCCCACTTTAATATCCTTTCCAATTTAATGTGCACATGATTGGTTCATTAGCCCTAATTGTTGATTCCTTATAAGTACCATTAATTATCTTCTAACACCTTTGTTATTTCATGAACTTGTGTCATGCGGTGTTTGAGTCTCTCCTTTTGAATTATAGTTGTAATCTATTTGTTTTCTTGTTAGGTGTGAAGACAAAAAAATTACATCCAATCCAAATATAAATTATACTTGAAAGTTAAAGGTTGAATAAAATGATTCTAAGTCCCATTATGATATGTTGATCATAATATATCTTCCAATACAAAAAGTTTACCATCAAACATCCATAGAAATCATGGGCATCCCACCAAGTTCATATAATTTATGTAGTTTAGATTATGGCTTATTAATGAAATTCATCCATAAAAGTTCATTTTTTATCCACAATTGATGAAATTTATCAATCACCATGCATTTATTCTTCATTGATGATGAAATACATTTCTCCATATTCATTTTCATCCATATGCAACATTTGTTTGTTTATTTTGGCATGTTAAATCTTATGGAAAGTTTCAAAAGAAGACTTTGTAGCGATCTTCATTAATAGATATAAATAAATACACATGTTATAACACATCACTTTGAGTTTTATGAACAAAGTATGATATAATTGTTTCATTTTTATGCAATTTATGTTCTTGCATTAATTTTATTTATATTCACATTTTAAAGATTTAAAATCACATTCCTATTTTAGACACAACATTTTCCCTTTAAAATGTTGGATTGAAACATATCAACAAATCAAATGCATTTGAAATTGTGATATAAGACAAATCAAACCTACCTATTAACATAAAGATCATAACTTGTAATCCACATGTAAAATTGCATTAGAAGTTTAGACTAAAATTTTCCCTATCCATAGTGGTTTGAATGAAAAGGTATTTATTAATATATTGTTTTAATAGATGGGAAACTGAAAGAACGTGTATTATGTTAACATGTTTAATTGAACATAGACTAAAATCCAACCCATTTGTGTATTAGTGTGACCTAAAGGCATGTCTTGTGAAATGCAAGACATTTTTAGGGTTTTGACCTTTCTAAAACCTTCTACATGGGGCTGTGACAATTAATTTTTTTGTTGTTTGTTCACGAAGTTGATGGCAATGGCAACTAGCACAAGAGATGTCATCGCTTTGATGAACCTTTTGTTCGTAGTTTGTTGTTGAGTTTTGTGTGTTGGTCAATAAGATTTGTGTGGAGGCTTTGAATGGAGGAGGAGCAATTCATGATGGAGATGAAGAATGTCGACAAAAGATTTAAGCAAGAAGTTCTTGAAGAGACTTTAAAGAATCTAAATCACATTTTTTTGTGTTAGTGTTCTTAGATTGATCTTTGTTTTACATGACAACATCATATCCAACTTTTTTTTTTCATTGTGTAGGATTCAGGAAGTTGGAGATGTAAGACAAAATGTGTGTGTGTAATGTTTATCTTGATGCATTCCTTGACCTAGGACTAGAGAAGGGAAATGATGACAATGTCTAGAATTCATTATATGCATGTCTCACAATTAAACATTTAGGGGTTAGGGTTTATGTTATGGGTTTGTAGATAGCGGATAGTGGTAGTTGTTTATGTTTTAGGGTTGGGTGGAAAGATGATCATCAAGTGAGTAGAGAGTTAAGGTTTAAATGCTTTAAGGTCCATGCTGCTCAATTATGGGATAATACATGAAATCATACAAGAGAGGTGAATAAAGGAAAGAATTTGATCCATTTGCTTCGTCATAGTTATCAAGGTGCATCAATATGTTTGTCTACTTATACATGATGGCAATTGTGTTGTGTGTTGGTGTGAGATGAATTGCTAGAAACTATGTTCCAATGAACTCTTGAATAAAAAGTGTTGTGTGGACTATTCATATCATCATGTAATGTTATTGCTAAGAGCTATTTAATGGCACCCTCCATTTTGGTTACGTTGGTTCCAAATTAAACCAAAAACAAAAAACCATTGAAATCATTGAAGATCTAAAGTGAGAATTGCTCAAACATATACAAAGGTGATTTGGTGCTTGCAGTTTTTGAGCACAAGGTTGTGAAAAGATTAGGGGATTGTTGAACTTATTGTATGCAAGGGGATTTGGTGCTTGCCATCTCTGGGAGCAATGTTTGCAAAGATGAATGAATTGCCCCCAAACTTCTTTGTGTGCAAGGTGATTTGGTGCTTGCCATCTTTGAGCACAATCTTTGAAAGGATTTGAGATTCCCCAAACATCTTATATTTAATGCTTAAAGATAATTCAATGCTTAATTAGATATACTCAATGCATGTGATACTTAAGCTTGGTGTTTGAAATTGAACAAAGTTATGTATTCATAGCCACATTGTTTTTCCTCTTTTTTTGGCATGTAATTTCAGATTGTTGCTAATTTTTCAATTAAAAAATGTCACAAATTCTATGATTTTTTAAATTAAAAAAACCAATAAATTCAAAGAATTTCAAAAAATCAAAAAATCACTAGACATTTATATGTGGTTCAAGTAGGTAGCAAGAAAAATATAAGGATATTAAAAAAATTTCCTTTCATATTTTGTTAATAACCAAATTAAGGATGATTGCCATCCAAAATTGAAACAAAAAACAAACATTGATTCATAGATCCAATTTTGAAAAATTCCCTAAAAAGAAATTAAAAAAAATTGGGTACAATTCCAACAAGCGAATAAAAATGTGAGAACAAAATTGACAGAATAAAGCTTTATAATATTCAAAACTCATAGAAAAATTCCAGAAAGGAGGCATTCGATTCCAACATGGAATGGTTGTGGGAAAAGAAGTATTACGCGCAGAACCGTCGTCCTCTACCTCTAGTGTATTTTGCTGTCGTCCCCGCGAGCTTTGTTTTTGCCTTCTCTTGCTCTCTTCTCTCTCTTTCTCTTCTTCTCTCCACATCCGCTGCGGCTGCCTTTCTTCTCCTCTTCGATTTTCTTTCACGCATTCTTTCTCGGGAGCTGGAGCTCGGATCTCGTGACCTCGAGGAATCATTGTGTCGCAGGTGCGGTGGTTTTTTGTGAAGGAGAAAAATGGCAACTTCTGTTTCTTGAGCCTTCTTTTGTTTTTCTCTGTTTTGCTTTCCTTTGGACTTATTACTTCTCTGTCGGGAAAAGAGAGCTGTGTTTCTCAACATTTTTTCTCTCTAGCTTTTGAGTTAACTTACTCTTTTCCTCTGATTGTGTAACATTCTCTGTTGCGCCTCCCTTTCTTCTCTTTTTTTCCTTGGTTTTTTTTCTTGGAAACCCCCTTCTGTATGTCGTCGCGTTCAGGCAGTTGTCTTGCATACTTGTAGAGATTTATACATCTTCTTTACTACAAATCGGTCCAAATCTGTGCTGGTTTTTCTTGTGTCTCGGTTTCTTTCCGAAGTTTTGCAGTGCTGTTCTGTGACTTGTTCGGTTTTGGCTTCAGATTGGAGATAACATGGCAATGTCGTCGACGGTGGTTTTGCTCTTGTGATCGGTTTGATTTTCCTGTGGACAATTGAATCAGCTTTGTATGTTTCCTAGGATGTCGTCCTCCCGAAGTCTTCCCGAAGCTGTGCTGCCAATGACTCGTATTTCGCGGCTTGTTTGCAGCAGGCTGTGGAGATTGAGGATCTACGTCTGTCTGATTTCCTGAGTCAACTGCAGCTGGAAATGAATTGAGGCTCGCTCGCTTCGAAGAGCCCGCACGATCGCGTCCGTCTTCATATCAGATACTTCGGATACAGATCGCGCAAATCTAATGACGTTCTTGTTGTGGAATGCTCACTGGGAGGGATGAATCTCAAGCTTTGGTGGTCCTCTGCATCCTCGATGTGTCAAGGATTTTCTATTCTTGAACACCTGCTGCTTCGGCTGTTGCATCTGATCCTTTGAGTTCCTTGGTAAGCGATGGTAACACGAGCTCGAGGGAGCTTCACGGCGGTTCCAGCGATGGTGGATGCATCAGTGAAGAGAGGAGCATCGGAAGAAAAGACACGGATCTCGAATTTGATGGACGCGGTCATGACTGCCTCGGGAGGTCGGACAAGGATTTCGGTTTTGATGGATGCAGTGATGAAAGCGTCCGAAGCTGATGATGCAGATGTGTTTTCAGAAGAATGCTGCACAAGTCACGTATTATCATCCGATGCCAAGAAGAATTTGGAGCGGTCAAAGAAAAAGATTTACAGTGAAGAATCTCTTGTTGCCAATGACAAGAGCATCATGGCAAAGTTCAGAGTACAGCAGAACTGCAAAGCACAAGAGATTCAGCAGCAGCAGCTGACCCAATCTCTCTGTCCTCCCACATTCACCAAGACTGTGTTAGCAGGCAGCTTGGCTGCATCCCACAGCTCTGGAATTGTAAGAGCTTTCCTTCACAACAGATATAGATGGGTCTTTTGTACACACAAATGCTTGAACCTAAGATGAATGAATTGTTGTCAATTGAGCCAGATCTATACTCCTTGCCAACACACAAACTGCATTTCTGGATGGGTTTTAAGACCATAGAAGGACCATGGGTGCTTCCTGTCTTTTGATTAGGTTGTCACCACAAGTAGGTATACATATATGACTTTCCTGTCCCTTAGGAGATTTCTTTTCCTGGATTGAAGTTTTGATGAGAATTGTCATTGGTGGGGCTCTGCAGTGGATTCCATTGGAGTTTATGAAAGATCATGGGCATCAAATTGGAAATGAAGCAGTACTGCAAGATGAGCATGGCATGACATGGGAGGTGTCTGTGTCCCGAGGCTCATGGTCAGGTTTCCGAGCAGGTTGGAAGAAATTTGCCGACAATCACACAATGGCTGTTGGAGACAAGATAGAGTTTACCCTTATTGCTGACTCTATGTTTGCTGTAAGAATCATTAGTGAGACAAGCCAGAAGCCAATTTCTCACATCAGCAGGCTTTGCGAGGATTTGCATGAAACTGTGTACAAAGGAATTTCAAGGAAGAGGAGTGTGAGGTCATCAAACAAGACATCATGTGGATCAGCATTTGAGGATGAAGCAGAGAGTCATAATCACCAGTTTTATGCTGGCATTGTTGTAGGTACTTCATCAAATTCTTGCAAGCGTGCAAGAAGCAAGAGGTGCTGGAATTACAAACAATATTCTAAAGTGGGTTCACAGGCAGGAACAAAGTAATCTGAGATTGCAAGACAAGTTTCACAACACTAGATCTCTAGATGGGCTAGTAAAAAATGACTGAAGCACAATCTCATGTACAATCCTTTGCAGCAAACAAACTCAGAGAATGAATTGAGTAGTAGAAAGCAAATATTGACGTCATCTTTCACAACGGAGCTGTCGACCAAGAGTTGGTTGAAGAGAGATGATAACCCAAAACATAATGAAGAAGCATGTCACTTTTCCTTTATGCTCCTTCTCTGCATTCTTTTGTAGTTATGTTCGTTAGGCACATATTCATGTTGTAACATTGCCAATAGATATGATGAAACTAGATAGATATATATGTTCCTTCCAAGGTTTTCTTACCTTCCAAGGTTTGTTGTGAGATTTAATCTGTAAACTGTTCTTGCTCACTAATTGGTGTGCTTTTTCAGCATTGCAATTCAAGACTGTTTCCATTGAGTCTGTTGGAAGGTGCGATTTTGGTATTATTGGAATTTGGTCAACACAAACCGTTGATGTGAAAAGCATGGTGAATTTTATTTCCCCAAATCTGTCTTACAAAAAAACATGCAAATTGCTGGTCATTAAAAAACCAGGGACTACAATTAGTTTCAGAAATTTCTTGTATTCTCATCATCATAGCACTAGTAGCTCAGTGAGCACTGAACATGAATCAAAACTCTACTCTTAACAAAAATTGTACAGGATCACAAACCTACTCTCCAACCGATGGGCTGGCAGCAATTTCTTCAGTGAATCGCAGATGCTTTCCCTTTGGGGTTGGCAATCCTTTGAGGCGAACAATGGAAGGAGATTCTGGACCTGCATGAAGAATTCAATGTGTGAATGAGAGACTGCAGGTAGACTGCATGTTTTGCTTCTTACCTACAGAGCTTAAACCTGAAGTGTTTGTGAATTGGTATTCAATAGGTATGCGAATGTGAAGTAACTCTTCTAATGTCTGCTTTTCCTTCTGTGGGAAGATTGCATGTTTTGCTTCTTACTTAGCCAGAAAGCTCAAATCCTACAAGTATCAAGGTCAGAAGCATTCTCTAGTACTGTGTTTTTCTCATTCTGTGGGAGGAGCAGAGCCTTGGTGTGGTCAAGAAGAAAGCTATACCCTGATGAGGACGAGCAGGTGGCTCAGCACTGACAATTGTTTCACCCTCCATTTCATCATCACTGTTGTAGTTGAACCGAACATGTTGCCCCTTTGAGATTGGAAGCCCAACACCATCTTTCTCATTGATTGTGAATTGGCTGATAGCATAGCAAAGCTCATCACAAGCTCCATCCAGTTCTTCACCAGCATCTTCATACTCTTCGTAATCATTTTCTTCCTTCTCATAGTAGTTGTTGTACTCCTCAAAGCCGGCCTCTTCATCAATTTCGTCGTTGTTAGAAGAGTCTCTTTGCTGTTGGAGGAGAGAAGACGAAGAATCTCTTTTGTTGTCAGGTGTGGTGCTGCAACACTTGGAAGGTGCTGGTGCTGCATCAGATTTTTCCACCATGCGTGGTGATGAACTCACGTTTACAACGACCGAGCACTCAGAGTTAGCATCATCATCATCATCATCATCATCATCATCATCCACTGTGACATCCTCCACATCTCTGCCTACCCAGGCAGCTGCAGCAGCAGCTGACGAGGAGGTTGTCTTCACTTCTGTGCTGCTTCCATCACTTGTTCCTGTTGCCGACGATTTTGGGTTTTGCTCCAAGTTCCACAATACCTGCAAGGAAGGCAAGAACATTCACCAAATGAGCTCCGGAAGATGCACGTCTGTAAGCGTTTCCGACAAAATGGCGAAAGGGTTTAGGGTTTAGGAGAAAGTTCTACCTTCTCGAGATGCTGAAGGACATTGATGTCGAGTTCGTCGGGTTCGGTCAAGCAGGACTCGTCGTCGGCATCGTCGGCTTCTTCTTCTTCGTCCGATGGCGATGAGACATATGAAGCTTTTCCCAACATGTATAGAAGCTGCAAATCAAGAGGCAACAACTCTCCATCCTCTCCTCCTGTGGCTTCTTCCCACTGCCGGTTCTCCATGCATTGGACGCTGCTGCTGCTCTCAGGAACAGCAGTGGGAGAATCTCCTCCATGGGTCTTGTTGCCGTCGTCAGCATTCAGGTCGTCGTCCTGCTGTGGTGACAACACAGTGACGTCAGTCTTCTTGTCACAAACCGCAGGCAGGGCGGTCGTCGGGCAGAGGACACTGTGATCGAAGCTTGAGGAGACACTGATTGGCTTGTTTGCAGGAATGGGTTCTGCCTTGGTCTTGTTCTTGTTTGCATTCAGCGCTTCTTCTTCTTCTTCTTCTTCTTGGTCCGGCGACATGGGCACATCGGGTTTGTCCTCGATAATCGGAGGTGCAAAAGTGAAGCCTGAGGAGGGCGTCGTAGGAAGTGCTCTGTGACTGAAGCTGCTCCTGCTGAAGGGAAGAATGCTGCTGATGGGCGTGTTTGCTGGAGTGGGCGCCACCAGCTCCCCTGGTGTCTTGGGCATTCTGTGCAAGCTGTATTCCTCGGCAGTTTCGACCTTGTGGAGAAGGACTGTAGGAGACACTGTTGCTTTCTGGATATCATGCAGCAGCTTGGGGTATGGTGTGCCCTTGTAGCTCACTCGGTCACCTTCTTTAAGCTTCATCGGCGATGGAGTTAAGCCGGAGGAGGTAGGCGACTCATTGGTCTTGTCAGCTAGTGCTTTGCGAGTATGATTTCTCGCAGCTCCTGCCGTCTTCTTACCACTACCACCAAACAGACCTACTCCGTACCAAAAACAGGAAAAACCCATTGCCAACAACACCCATCCATCGTCAAAGCTCTCTCTCTCTCTCTCTCTCTCTCTCTCTCTCTCTAGTTGAAGGCCTGGTTCACAGGTAACAAATCTCTTCCAAAAACAAAGAAACATAAAGGAAGGTTTTCCGGTACCTTCTTTGTTTGGGAAACCAGCCGGCTGCTGCAGTACTTGAGAGCGGATGGCGGCGATGGACCTCCGATTCTCCATGGAAGATAGCAACCTGAAGATCCTCCGCACCAGGAAAACCTGCTTGTTTCTGGACACACGCTTTTCAGGAGCTGCCGCAAAGGGGGTGAAAGAAAAAACAAACAAAAATCCTTGGAATTGCTGAATGAATGCAAAGAAGCAGCAGAAAATGCGAGAGTAATAACAGCCCCGGAGTCAGACCCAACAGCAGCAGCGAAGCGAAGCAGATTGGGTGAAGAAGAAAACAGAGAAGCAGAGAGATGGGGTCAAACTGACAAGAAAAACACAGCAAAACAGACGAAGAAACACAACAAGGTGCGGTAGAAACACAACAAGGTGCAGTAGAAAGACAACGAGAAGAAAGGGTTTTTGTAGGCAGCAGAAAAAATGCACAAGAAGCAATGGCATGAAGAAACCCCACACACACAAAATTATTAAGAAAAAAAAAAAAAAAAAAAAACAGCCCCAAATTTCAAACGGGGGGTTGGAAAAGGTGAAAAAAACATTTACAAATACCCTAGAGGGAGGGATGTATATTTTTTTTCTTTTT
>Ga0116227_10008726_pt1 | contig 18872 bp, 12 predicted proteins | sample S1TSphgellanicum_FD_89693 | JGI IMG/M metagenome (GOLD analysis project Ga0116227, IMG submission 89693) | Host-associated microbial communities from peat moss isolated from Minnesota, USA - S1T2_Fb - Sphagnum magellanicum MG | ecosystem: Host-associated > Plants > Peat moss > Unclassified... | reverse complement strand
GGAGAAAATATTTTTTTTTTATTTAAGGGCAAAAAAAAAAGATGAGGAGGGGGGGGGGGAAGAAAAAAGGGGAGGGCCGGAGGGGGGGGTGGGGGGGGGGGGGGGGAGGAATGGCGTCATTCTGGTATCGCAGCGAGCAATCAAGTGCAAAGAAAACCGCAGGAAATGCTTGATTTCGCTTCTCCGGGAACTGTTCACTCTTACAATGACAACATCCTCTTCAGAGTGGGCTCCCCACTTTAGTTACAACATTGGCGCCACACAAACAGCCTCTTACAGAGTGGACCCCCCACTTGCAGAGTGGGGTATCTGAGTTCAAATCCAACATTTTTTGAGCTTTAGAGCATCACCACCGGTGCTCAGTATGTCACTCTGGATAATAAAATTAAATGTCTAAGTTTAGCTGTTTTTTTTTTTTCTGCAACCCTACCAATAAAACTGTAACTGGAATGGCACTTACGGGAGGACTACTAATAGCAAACCACCTGGACCAAATCATTATAATCGACCAATCAGAAATACTGAGCCGCAGTCAGGTCCAATTTATTACACTCTTTGTGGGAGGTGCACAACTGTGTTCCTCCCTTTACCAGCCACGGCAAGCTGCATATATTTGGTGCAGACAAACCCATTTCCTGAGCTAAACCGGCACATTTTGACTTTTTTGCAATAAATTTTACTGTCGGGAGTCACATACTGAGCACCGTTGGAGATGCTCTAATATGGTCATTAAGAGGCCTTACTCAAAAAGGTCAAGGTACGACACCACAAGTGAGAGCTCAGAGATATATATATATATATAATATAGCCCATTCTGAGACCTTAAGAAATCCAAAAATGTCTCAAGTTCAAACCCAATGGTGTGTCAGGTGAAATCCACCCTTGTCAATGAGCGCAACCCTCTTATGGCCAAATGCACCCTTTTCATGTTTTCAATGCATTTTCTCTTTCTTTATAAAAAGGTTGGATTGGTCGCCATACTTATGGCTAAGAATTGGACATAGCTCTTGTTAAAATATTTCATTATTGTTGAAATAGCTCTTGAGGTTCAACAATTCCAATTTTCATATTTTAGGAGTATATAAAAAAGTGCACCTTATGGTTTGCATTTGTAATGGTATCCCAATGGTTGGGATCAATGTTGGATGGGTATCAAAAAAAATGGGTGAAAATTAGTCATAGTTTGGGATTATCTGAAACAATTATAGAATTAATCCTTAGGTCTGTCTGGTTCTCAAACTAATAGTGGTTTAAAATTTTAATAGTAGGCAGACATTAGTAAATAGAATTGAACCTAGGTTAAAACCACTTCATTTGAAAACCATTGATTCATTTTTGGGTTTTTTGGAAATTAATTTGGTTCTTTAAATTTGAAAAAAAATCAAATTAAATCAAAGAGTCAAGGTGGGTCTTAAAACTTACTTTTAAAATTGGAATATGTGGTTCTAAAATAAAAGTGAAATTTTCCCAACATGAAATGGACACAAAATGGGATAGTGAATAGCTTATGAGAAGACTCAATTCTCATGGATTTCCATGAAAAAGTGGTAAATTATTTTTTCCATCCAACCAAGTTTTCATGAATCATTATGTGCCAAACATTAGTCATAGATATGGTTTTTAACATGTGATTTGGCACAATAATATTGGTACCTTGGTTTTCTCATATGAAATGCAAGTGAAAATCTTTTAAATTGTATCACTCAAACGAAAAGAACCTAGTTTCCATGTTCAACATTTGAACTAAAAGATATACAACATAAAATCATATCAAATTTCATAAAATTACAACATGTGGTTTATGTCACCAACCCTATGTTAAAGAATGACTTGTTACCAATAATTTTGGAGGTACAAGGTAGAATGCAAGAAACAATGCATAATCCTACAAAAGAAATTATCCTTATACAATAAAACCCTTTTATAATCACACCCTTGGTGATCATTTTTTTCATGACACTAATAAATTATGATTTAAACATGTATAGTCACATTCCATATAAACTTTTACAAGATTGTGACTAATAAGAAAAATAAAATTACAAAACAATCTTTTTATGCTAGAATATAAATGTGCCAATTGTTTAAATTTTTTATTTGGGTTATTCTAAGCTCTACTATGCATTCTTAGACTCGAAGAAGGTTGTGATTTTTGCATTTTAATGTGACAATCTACATTGAACTTGAACTTTTTAATTATTAACTTATGTATCTTGTCAACAAGATTTTTTTTAATTAAGATTTTTTGCTTTCTTAACAAGTTCACATATTTTTTGCTTGTTTGCATTAGAAAGTTATTTTTTCTTTTCTCTTCAATTGGACTCATTGTTGTTAGTTTGCACAACTTGAAAACAAAGCAACACTAACATTGCCAAAGGGAATTACAATTTACAAAACTCTTATATTTATCTTAGATTTCCCCATTATAATCACATTTACAAAAAATGTTTTGCAAATATTTTGTGCTACTAACGAATGTGATAGTGATTCAAAAATTTTAAATCAAGAATGTTTCATCATTATCTTTATTATTGTACACCAAGCTCAAGAAATAAATTTTCATATTTTCCTCACAACCATATTTTTAAGTTTTGAATATTAAACCAACAAGTGCAATGGGGGCCTAAGAGTTTATGTACTTATTCATTTTATTCTTTACATATGTTTGCTTGGGGATTCGTATGGTTTACAATATTACTCCATTAGGAGTTTATCAATTTGCTTGGAAATGCATCTATTTAGGCTAGTAGGTTAGCTTAAATGATAATAAAACCTACATCCAAAATATTATATTATGAAGTCATATCTTTTATATATGTGGGTGAATGGGTGGCAAGTTGCCCGTGGGAAATAGAAGGTTTAATGTGGTCGTTAAAGGACCTTCCGTCCACCCATGGACAATATCCCAAAGCTTAATCCTCGTTTTGAAAAATAAATTGGAATTATTTTAATTCTTGTTCCACACATAAACAAATTGAAACATTACAATAAATCATAGTCTTTTTTATTGGTAATTTCAATCAAAAAAGCTCCCCATATGGTTTTTTCGCCCCCATGCCCAACTTGACCAAAGTCCCATTTTGGACAAATTACTTTGGATTCAATTGTTTTGACTAGGTTTTTTTTATTGGTTTTTTTACTGAATGATTGTGATAATAATATAATTTGGGCAGTGACAAAAAAATATGTTATTTGAATTATTTTATTTAAAATTAATACGCAAGTATTAATTAATTAATTATCTTACCTACTTAATAAACCTAATAATTAATGTCACAAAATAATTTATTATTTAGCTACCAACCTTATGTCATAAGTTAAGCCACCTAGCTTAACCACCTAGGCTGAATCAAACCATTTAAGGTAGGTCAAACTCCTTAAGTTAAGTCAAGTAACCTAGGCTAGGTGGTTTAATAACTTTTGCAACTTTAGCTACGTAATTAAGTCACCTAAATAACCAAGGTAGCCTAGGTTGCAAGTGTGGGGACTTGAATTCTTCACCTTCACATTGAGAAATCAAATGCTTAACCATTGCACCACCACCTCATAAGGTGATTTTTTAGGACAACATATTTGTAATGAACATGATTTTGAACCAACATATTATAATCAGCCTCCATGAATTTTTTTCCAGCATGCATATTGTATTATATGAACTTGAATGTTTTTACACTACTTACATAAATAGATAGGTTATAGGTAGGGTAGCCTAAATAGGTAGGAAGTACCTAGTAATAAATACATGTATTTAGGTAACATGTAGGTTATAGTGTATTAGGCCTTATAAGTACCTCCTAGGTTTATGTTTATACCTACCTAGTAGGCCTAAATGGCCTAGGTTAGGCTACTTACCTAGTAGCTAGGCGTAGGTGGCTTAAGGTACTAACCTAGTTAGTAAGATAGACTATTTGTCATGTACAAGCCAATATAATCTCTCAAGCAAATTGTTTTTTATTCATTATGGCCACATAAAATAATAAACAAAAAGAATGACAACACAATATTTGCTAGTTTGTGGCAATTATCATTATTGTTTATTAGAAACTAATAATTGGAATTATTACTTTGCACAATTTTTAAAGTTAGTGATTTAATTAGCTCAACATTTATGATACTTGTCTTTTCCCTAACACAACATTAATTATTTGCCACCACTATGACAAGTAATTCATTTTTTTCATATGCATAATCTTTTCATGTTTAAACATTATATACATCAACTTCCTTCGGGTCCTCATCATCTACACATTCACTACCAATGGTTCCAAGCCATCCCAATACATTGGACTTATAATAGGTTCCCCCTTAAACTTCTTTGTCAACATATTTGCAAGAATTCAACTTGTTCACATTTACAATTGTTGTTTTGGATGTGAAATTGCATGTTCCAATATAGTTTCCACCACCACACCAAACACTTACTTTCATGATTATGACATTCTACAACTATTTTATAAATCTAGTCATAAAATTATGTAAACTAAGGTGTCTTATGTGGTTATTTATGATTACGACTAGGATGGAGTACAATATGACCAACTACTTGTAGTTATATATATTGTGATTACATGACTAAAGGTGCAACATGAAAAAAAGTATAATATGACTACAAGATATAAAATCCCCCTTTCTTCCCAATTAAATTTTGATCATCTACATCAACTATATAATTAGTTGGATAGATTAGGTTATGTAAGTAAATGTTAGGCTAGATTAAGTAGCTTACCTAACTTAACTTAACATAACTACATAAACTAATAGACCTATGTAACTTAATGTACCTATCGTGCCTAACATACATGTACTTAAGTTAGGTTACATTTGGTGGGTAGGTAAGCTAAAATAAACTATGTAAATAGTTAAATTAACTTTATAGGGTAATAGGTTAGCCTAAGTTAAGGTAGGTAGGTAAGTAGTTAAGTTAAGTTAAATAGGTAGATTAAGTGGCTAGGCTTGGACATAGAGGCCACATGTCACTTTTGTAATCATATGTTTAATCATATATGTAATCATTTGTTCAACAATATCATAATTGTAAAAATCATGGGATGACATTTACAATTACAATCACCTCTCTGACTAAATAATAAAAGTCATGATTTATATAATCATTTAATTACACATTGTTACTAATGCCACATATGATTATAATTGGAATCATATATGTAGTCGTAAAATAAAAGTTTTGGTATAGGGCATGAACATGATTTCTCTTCATGTTTGGAGGATTTTAAAGATGACAAAAATAAACCTAAAACAAAAGATAGGGTATAATCACCCACTCAAACAAGGCAAGATTCAAAAGATAAGTTTATTATATACAATCGTTCAAATGCTTCTACCTACCTAGTAACCACAAAGTGCCTTGAATTTTTCTACAAACTTAAATACTAACCACTTACATTCTTTACCTATTTGCTTATAGTACTTACCCAATTACATAGGTAGGTAGTAAATACCTTAAGTAATGTTAAGGTGAAATAAAAAAGGAATATAAAACATTAACAAGGTGGACTTCTAGTAAAGAATTGTAGAATGCTAACTCAATTGTGATTCATAATTAGGAACAAGTTTCCAATGGATGGTGCATTGATAATTAGATGTTGTGTCACATACCTTACCCTAGGGTCAATTTTTTCATTAAATAATTTTTTAGGGTTTGAAATGAATCTTTGTAAAAGAAAATTGTATTGTATCATTTGAATAATTTCACTATGTTCCATATTTTGCATTTTTTGGTGGTAATGTTTTGTCATTTTGTGACCCAAAAGGGGGTATGAATTTTGCAAAGGATTTTATGGGAAAAAATTCCTCATATTCACTAGATTTTAAAGAAAAAGGTTGACTCTGACATATTTTGAAAATAATTTCTTGCATGTTGCCAATACATAACAAGTTTTTAGAAAAATTATATTCTTCTCTTTGACTTGTAGCCAAATTTGGCTAAACACCTCTTGTGGAGGATAGCTACTTCACCAACCCCACAAAGTTGGGGGGGAAAAAATTGTTCATTTGACAATACCATAGTAGTTCATGAAAGAATAATGTGAAAATATAAAAAATGAACTTTGTTTTGGAAAAGAACTAATTTTGTTTATTGCCCATGAAACTCCAATATCTAATGTATTTTTATATGGTGTTATTTTTAAGACAAAGTTTTCTACTTCTTTTTGGAGTATATGCTTGGGGGAGGATTAGAATTGACATTTTAAAAAAAAATTGTTGGTTTTGATTGTCACATTCCCAAAAGAGAAATCATAAAAATTGCTAGATTTCTATGTCATGTCCTATAGATAGCTAGAAATATAAAGGGACAATTGAATTGTTTTCTTTTCACATCTCCTTGACATCCATATTCGGCTAAACCTTCTCAAGGATAATGGGCACTTTGGCTACCGTCATAAAATTGACAAAACCGGTCATTGTTTCTTTCAAATTATATTTTCTCTCAAATTGGGAGGAAGCAAAGGCTCAATTTAATTTTTGGCATTTGAACCATGCAACAAGTCTTGTCTTTAGTGTCTATCCCACAAATCTAACCAAATATGCAACCACACCTAGTGTTAAGTGATTCATAACTCAATATTAAGAGAGACAAGTTTTTTTACTACATGTTCAACCAAGAAAGTTACTTATCACAAAATTCAAAGTGTAAACCTTACATGACACACAGTGTTAAGCTCATGATAAATAAGTTGTTGCTTAACATGAAATCGATTTTAAAAGTAGATTTTTTTGAATTAAAAAGGACAATGTTATATTGCAGTCCAAAAAAGGGCACTTTGAACTAATATGATGTAGCCAAGCTTTCATGTATATCATGAATTGGCTTAGGTACATGTTCTCTTGGGTACATGTTTTGCAATGTATAGAAACCATTGGACTATACCAAGGGTGTGTCCAATTTGAGTTGATATATGAACAAGTGTGCCCTCCTGCAAAAGAATTTTTTAAAAAAAATTCCTTGCACTAATTTTCTTCTTCTTGAGGAGTAGAGTTATCCTTCACCCTTGGATATTACAATAGTTAATGTGTGATGTGTTTATTACCGTATTATTTATTGGGATAAATTCCCTCCTTTCTTTTGGGTTAATATATATTTTTCACAAAGTGGAAAAGAATACTCACTGAATTTAATGTTTAAAAATTGGGACAATTTTCTCTTTTTTTTGACAGGAATAGTTTTGAGATTATTATCTCTTTAAAATATAAAATCTATTTTTTTTTTCCCCCAGTGCCGTCAAATCTAAAATTTAATGGTTGAAGACCAAAACAACACACAGAGACCTCTCAATTCAGTGAAATTTTTTCTAGTAAAATTTGTCATTTTTTGACAAAAGCATTGGGAAATTTTGTTTTGTAAATTCAATAAATTTTATAATTTTTTGAAAAAAGAATCAAAATTTTGAAAAAGAACCTAGTCAGTAGAAAGATGCTTAGATTTTTTTAATATCCATGAATTGTTTACAACCAAATTTGGCTAAACGTTATTGTGGATGACCGTCATTGCAGCTACATCACAAATTTTGAAAAGAATCAAACCTGTCAAGCAAGTTTTAGGGTTTAGGATGTCAAGCAAGGCCACAGCAGAAATTGTTGGGTCACTTTTTTGAGTCATAATTTAGCATGTTAAACCCCAGTTTTGTGTTATGAAGCTGACAATTATGGTTCAAACAAACCCCTTTGAGAATTGTTTGATATTGAAGATTGGCAAGACGTGCAATAGTCATCAGCAACCATATGAAACACAAGTTGAAAGGTTATTCCAATCCCAAAGACTTATCTTCAAAAAGATTCAAACCAAGCACTCATCCTAAATCAACTATTGGGGTGAGGTTGGTTTAGGGTTCCAAAACCCTAAACCCTAACTTCCACTTGTTGCACACATTCTCATATTGTAATTGCCTAGCAGGATTTAATTTTGTGTTGGGGAAGAACACAGTATTTGTTATAATATTGCTCTAGAAAAATGAAGGACATTTCATAAAATCCAAATGCTTGGTTGATCAAGCGTTTTGCTTTTTAAGATGCCCTACCTTCTTTTTTCTCTCTTTTTTCATACTTTGCGGGTGGGGGACTACTAATAGCAAACCAGCTGGACGAATCATTATGATGAGCCAATCAGAGACACTTATCAGAAGTCAGATCATTAAACTCTTTTCTGCATTTCACTAGCTACCATACCATAAACTGTGAAATGATGCTCAGCCAAAACCATTTTCCTGGTCGAAACTGGCATGTTTTGACTTTTCTTCATCGAATTTTATTGTGCAAAGCTCACATACTGAGCACCATTGGAGATGGTCTAAACAAGACAAAAAGGAGTTTGACCACCTTTTTTGCAAGGTGATACCCATCCCTATATGCTCTGTTGGTGGCCCATACCAACTTTAGCTTCTACCGATTTTCCAGGGTTCTTTTGAATGGCACAGTTATTCGCACATCATGCCACTAGTGGTTAGTTCCTACATATGTTCAACAACATTGGTAGTGCTATCGGTGAAGAATAGGCCATCATGTTGAAGCCTATCTACCTAGTGAAAAATAACTTGGTGTGTGTGTGTGTGTGTATCTTTTCTTGGAAGCAAACAAATGGCAACATAAACTAATATAAGATGTTCCCAAGAGGAACAAATGGCAACATAAACTATAATAATATAAGATTTTCCAAAGAGGAAGTGGTGTCGACATTTTGTGATATTACAAGGCATCAACCCTCATAACACGACACATGTGAATACAAATCACTTTTACGAGGATGTCGACATTCTCCTTTAGTTAAAAGAACTCTGATGTGGTGGGGTTTTACAGTTTATACCTGACCTTATTAAGCCCTACACTGGAAAGGACTTAAGAATCAATTCTTGTCAATTGACAATTTCTTTGGCTCAAATGAGGAGAAATCTGGTGTCATGATCTTCCGAAATCTCCAGGCCTTCACTTATCCCGTTATAATAGAACCATGCCCAAACCACAAAGGTCCTAAGGAGTAACATGCGCTTGCTTATACCCCGGAAGCCTTCTTCAATCAAAATTCACTCCAAAATCGAGTGTGACAATCCAGATTCACAAGGAGTTGTTATGCCATAAGAGCACCTTTCAAAATTGCTAGGCATTCCTTTTGGGGTGAACACTGATATTAAAGATGTGGAGTAATTTCTTGTTGAGAGGCTTCGGAAAAGAACTCAAATACTCATGATCATAAGGAATAGAGCTGACCTTTGGGACCTTTGGCAAGGAGTTTGTTGGATGGGAAACAACAAGAAATAGATTTGGTTTCAGTGACAATGAAGATTGCATTTGGCAAAGAATGATAGATAATAGAGTTTTCCCATTAAATCACCCTGTCTTGGTCACCCACAAACCCCTCTTTCAGTGGGGTCCGCAAAGTAAGGAAATTTTATTAAATCTGGGTATAAAACTCAGCATTTAATGCACAAGGTTCGAGAGTAATTAGAACAGCAGATAGGAGCAGTGAAAATATATGCCACAGCAGTGGAGGCGTTCAGGGAAAAGGGGTCAAAACAGGATGAAACTCAGTTTACCGCCCAAAAAAAAAGATGTTTTTATGAGTTGGCCACACCCCCTCCCCACACACTATTTTTTGTCTAGACCAAGACTATATACTTGAGAAATGGGAGCCAGTTCTTCCCACAGATTTCGAACGTAGATGGGACAATGTATGGTTGAAGATGAGCAGAGAAGGACATCAGATTCACTTGGTCTCTATGTAGCACAAAGCAATTGTAGTTAATATGTGGAGAGCAAGAGTGAACATAGAGATTGAAGCTACATGCTACTCATGCAATCTCAATACTCTATAACCCATCTTGCATATATTTTGGGATTGTGAAAGGGCTTTGCTAAGCAAGGACTTGGGCGCTTACCTTTTTGCACCCAATTACGGTTCCCTCGCAACATGGATTGAGAGGCAATGGAAACTTGGCCTCCAAATGAAGCGCACTAGCTTTTTTTTTTAATAAGAGGCTACCCAAGAAAATCAGAGCATTCAGCTCAATATGGACCCTACTTCATGGGGTTAGGAATTTGCATCAATGGATGATTTGTTTTATTGTCTCTTTGGCCTATGTAGTAGCATTAATGCCATGGTTGGCTTAGGTCCTTTGCAACAACTGCTCGGATCCACAAAATATTTTTAACAAATATTTTATTAATCCACGACTCAATGCCCATTCAATAACACATTACCTAAAATATAGAGTTGTAAGGGATGAAAAAATTTATGGAAAAAATTTAGGCCAACACAATTGAAGTTGAAAATTTAATAACCTTTTTTTTCAGTAACGCACATGGATGTAATAAGTCCAAGCATCTCCAAACTTGTATTGCTTTTAATATTTTTTATTTTTTAAAAAAATCTTGCTATAGAAACTTTTGTTGATGCTCATGATTCTAATATTGTCTAGTGGCAATGCTTAACATATGTTCATATTGGTCAAATATCATAGTACACAAATGAATTTGGCATTGAGGCAATGAATAATTTATTTATTAGAATGCATTTTAACATATAGTATATTGTTTTCTCCAAAGATTGGCTTATTATATTGTGTATCTTTCTTGCAATTCTCTTTGGAAAAACCACTCCCACCTTGAAAAGTAAGCCAATGTGCTTGCATCCTTTGTTATGTTCCTTAGTCACCATTTCCAACAAACCCACAACCCTCTCCCCTTGCACTATGGATGTGCAACATAGGAACATAATCCTTGATATCAAAGTGCTAGAAGAAAATATTTATGTTGTCTTTTTGAAAGCAACATCACTAGCCATGCCACTTGCTTTTGTTCAAAGCTTATGAGTGGCATATATCAAAAGGCATTACAAGCATTTCATTTTAAAGTCTCCACAACTTTTGATGATGAGAGTTCAAATTTTCATATTTTCGACAAATTTCAAGCAACACACATTTCCAAAATATATAATGTTGACAAATGACCCCGCAATTAGGGTTACATAATGGTTCACTTGAAACTTATATAAATGACTCGAGACAACAATCATAAGAGTGATACAATAATAAGTTTTTAATCTCTTTTTACGTGTCTCCTCTTTTTATTTAACATTCTCTACATGGTATCAAAGCCATGAAATTTTTCATAAATTGTGATTTATTTATTTCTTCGAAATGTTGTGTCTAACAATGAAGCATTCAAAAGTTGCATGTAGTAGACATTTGGAAATCAGAAGTCATTCATGGATTAACTTTTAATAATTTCATGCTAGGATAATTTGAAATAAATACATAATCATTCTTGAGCAAATTATCGATCCAACTAATTTCAATAACATTATGTCATCTTTAATTACAAGTCAAGAGATGAAAGTTTGTTCCATTGAAAGGTTCAAGAATTCAAATTATTTAACATAGAGCACTAGAATTGAAATTTTCCTAAAAAAGAATGACTTAAATTTCAATGGTGGGTGAAAGCATGATAAAATCAACTGCTCATAAATTCCAAATGTAATATAAATGAAAAATAATCATCAAATAAACCTTGATATATTGAATTCATAAATGTTATTTAATTTAATATTTAATATGAATATGTTCTTTGACTTGTTACAAATATATATAAAAATCAAATATTTAAAATAGGTTTAAGTAAAGTCATCAAAACTCAAGCAACATCACAACTATCTAAAATAGATTGCACAAAAATGAAATATTTGATTTTCTCTATTTTCAAGTTCATATGTGCTTAAAATGTACTTGTGAACTTTCAACTTTTTCATATTTTAAGCAAAATATATTTGACTTGTGATGTAAAATTTCAGAAACAAATATTTAAAGTTTTAACCAATTATTTTTTTAAAAAATTGTTACTTATTTTTATTATACTAAATTTCTTCAAATTTTGTATTCAAGTTACCATGAACTCAACAAAGGCCTTATTATTTTCATAATGAGACTTTGAATTTTTTTTAATCTATTTTCTTGTGTTTATGTTGAAAACTGCCATATTTAAAAATTTGGAGTTTAATGTCACTACTTTTATGGATTACTTTACCATGCTTGGACACAAGTGGATGGGACAAATCCAAAAAAATCCAAACCATGGAATCACAAAAATCAAAAGCACTTTGTGCATGGATGTTGCATGATGACAATGCATGGCTAGACATCTTCTTTCATTGTGAAGATGTTCAATTTCATTTGGGTTTAACATAGACAACCCCAAGCAAAGTATGGGCAAAATTGAAACACATTTTATGAACAAATAGATTGTGCTTCCCAACTTTTTATTTAGACAAAGTTGGTGACCATCAAACTTTTGGAGTCCATCTATCACAAATTTTCTAGAGGATTTGGAGGGGCTTTTTATGAAGAAACTTCATTTAGCTTAACTATAATTGATGAATAATTGATCACTTTATCATTAGCCATTTTGCCACCATCATTCCCATTATTTATCTTAATGCATGGACATGATCTAATTTTAACCTTTGTGGTCATTATAGGAAAACTTTTGTGAGAAAAAACATTAAATATGTAAATAATCAATCACTTTATCACTAGCAAGTTTGCCATCATCATTCCCGTAATTTATCTCAATGCATGGACATGGTCATTATAGGAAAAAATTTATAAGAAAAAACATTAAATATGCAAAATGACCAACGAAATTCAATTGCATTTTATACAAATAAAAAATGTTGTTTTTAAAAAAACAAATGTTTTCAAATCATATGAATGATGAGGTTGCAAGTATATCTTTCAATCTTAACAAAATTGTGCAAAACAATGCCAACATTGAATGTAATTATTGTCATAAGAAAGGTCATTTTGCTAATGGACGAGCTCAAAATTGAGCATGTGGGATTCACAAACATCTTGTACAAGCCAATGTGGTCCAAGAAACTTCATTAAACAACATTCAATTTTTTATGTTTCATTTTAATCAAACCTTAGTTTCAAGGATACACAACAATCAATTCAAAAGAAAGCTCTCATATGACATTGAAAAGTGCATGGTTTAAAATTACCAATTATTTCAAAATACACAATTTGCATAAGTTTTCAGTGATAATAAAATCCAAATAGCTATTGATTTTGACATTTTTTTAAAGCAAATCCATCATGAGAAAGTTGTGGACATAAATTGTATTGCATGTGTTTCAATTGGCAAGGAATTTTTTTTTTGGTGTCAATCAACTCAAAAATGAAAGCTCCATTGAATTCTATCACATTTTGGTCTTTCAATTTTTTTACACTAGAAGGTGAGCAAGTTCACTTATAATGTCTTCAAATGATTTCCTTATGCCCAATTGGAATTGGATTTGATGCCATTGCTTTAGATACAAGTGAGATAAATCTTGCTTATTTCATTGTTGGAATTGATAAAAACACATATGAAATTATGTAATGGCACTATTGGCTAGCCCATTTCAATATTGTTTCTATGAAAAATATTTTTAAAAAATCAATTATGCCGACCATACTAAACTTTATGAATTTTCCACTTTTTGAAAGTTGTATAAGGGACAAACATCACAAGGATATTTTTTCACCCAATTCCAATGAGATTGTATCTCATGTTACAATTTCAAATTTGGTGCATTTCGACATATGCAACTTATACAAAAAAAAATTCTTGGGGTTAAAAACATTTTATTTCCTTCATTAATGACTATTTGAGATATGCCTATGTATATCATTTCAAACATTAATATACGTGAAACTTTTACTATATTTCAAGCATACAAGGCCTTGGTGTAAAAAAAAGGATAAAATCATCAAATTGTTATGCACATATAATGGGGACGGTCAAGGGTGTTTTTCCCTTGCTTTTAAGTCATTTTGTATTGCTTAAGGTACTTGCACTAATTTATTATACCATATACACCCAAACAAAAATGGTATTGCTAAAAGGGAAAAAAATCATATGTCTAAGTTGCACAAAACATGTTTCATAGTGTTCAATTACTAAACTATGTTTTGGGCAAAGGTTATTTATATTGCCTACTACATTCAGAATTGGATTCCAACATCCATTATAAAGAATACAACCCCTTGTGAAGTTTGAAAACATCATAGTCAACATTTGCACATTTACATGTATTTAGATGTCCTTTGTTATGTTCAAATTGTTATGCACTAATGAATTGAATGCTTATTATTGTAACATCACATGACAATTATGATTGATTTGACTATCAATCAACAACACAATAAAATGAAAATGTTTGTGTGCGAGCTGAAGTGAACTTGTGTATGTTCTTTTTGTATCTTCATGTGTGTGAATAACCATAACCCAATGGGGCTAACTTGGTTCAATATTAAACATGTTGTAGTCTTATAACATTTCAAAACAAGTGTTTGGGAAACAATTTTAAAAACCAAATTACAAAAGATAAGATTAGTTCAATAATAAGAGAAGGGGGTTTACCCTGCAAATGAGGTTTTGATTTGAAGTATTAAATTAAAAATAAGCTTGAGTTCAAGCTTATATATAGTAAACTTATGGGTCTGTTTCACCTAATAATTTTTTTTACCATATAATCAAAACCTATTAGTTTCACCCATGGTAATTTGTGTAAAAAAATTCTTTAAAAAACTAGAGTACAATGGGACAATAAGTCCAAAAAATGCATTTAAACTAGGTATGAAGAACAATATGGCATCAAAGGTTACAAATTATATGATAAACATGCAAAAATTAAAAAAATTAATTGACATGTTATAGTCCATGAAGAAGTTTTACTACTTGATTAAAAGCCCAAATAAAATGATGTTCCAATTAATAATTCTAACCACATAGAATAATTAAATTTTAATTTGATGACACATAAATGGCCCCACCACTTATTCCAATTGTATTTCCACAATTACAAAAGGTTCTTGCCCCTCTTATACAAAGCATGATTCCAAACACCCCAAGTCAAAACCCCAAGAAATTTACATAATTTGCCTAAAAATGCCCCTATTCCATGTCCCTACCATATGTTTAGAACACAATGACTTTTACACAATCCATTAAAAACCAAAAGCATCATCACTTTCATAATAATATTGTTTGTGCCCTATCCTCTCAAGCTAATATATTATTTCAATTTCTAAAGCTCTATCAAATTTAAAAGCTCCCCAATGGAGAAAGGCTATTGACTTTGAATATGATTCCCTTATGAAAAATTGTATTTGGGAGCTTGTTGACTTGCCACCAAATTGAACTACAATATCCTATCAATAGACTCTACTGAGAAATATAATATAGATGGTTCATTTGCTTGATATAGAGCACCTTATTTCTTGTGGTTTTTTCTAAAAGTTAAGCATAAATTACAACAATTTTTTTTTCCATGATCAAAATCTTGATTGTTGTAGTAACCATTTATGACCTTGAAATCCATCAAATGGATGTGAAAATTGCATTTTCACATGGTTTGTTAGTTGAAAACAGTTATATGTTTTAGCCACCTAGTTTTGAACAACTTGGTGTTGAACATAAAATTTGTTGATTGTTACACATTAAATAAACGGTCTTAAACAATCACCTCCTATGTGATATGAATGTTTCAACTACTTATTACATGTTGGAATCCTTAAAATCAAAGTTGATTTCAATGTGTACATTAAACATTTCACATCCACCATGTTTGTTATATTGGGTCTATATGTTGATGACTCAATCTTATTTATGAACAACATTCCTTTATTAAACACAACCAAAATGGAACTATTAGAAGTTTTTGATATGGCAAACAATGGGGAACTTGACTACTGTTTAGAAATACATGCCCACCAAAATAGGATAAACAAGATCATTCACATTAATCAAGATCCACCAATTTGGGATGGGAAATTGTAAGCCATGTTCAACACTCACGCAAATTAACATGAAGTTAACAACTGACATGCTTCCACAATCCAACACTAAAATTGATGACATAGATTTGATCCCTTATGTTAGTGTAGTTGGTAGTTTAATACATGTTACAATTTGCATGCACTTGGAAATTATGTTTGCAATCTATAACGTAGCTCAATTTATTCAACACTTTGACTAGCTCACCAATCTATTGTTAAACACATCCATTATTTATAGATGTTGAATATATCTATTGTGACCTTAAACCTAGGCTTGCAATAATGGCTAAGATTGTGAAAGAGGATGTAAACCCAAAGAATGTCTTGAGACTTAAACACACTATCACAAGTGTGGGAGACTATAAAGGAAGTGAATCCCAAACATTCCAAGTGAAAATCACTTTGAGATTTAGAGGTTTGGAATGTCCCAAATTTTTGGGACAAAAGTGCAAATAAGAAATATTGTTCAAATGAAAGTTTTATATACCCTTGAAAAGTTCTTGAAGTGTAGATATTGAAAGTGGGCTTATATTTTCCATTTCAAAATTTGAAGTTGAAGTTAAATGACAAAAAGAGTGGCCATGAATAAAATTGCCAATTTGACTTTCGACCATTAAAATCCAAGAAATGAAGGTCAAATGACATTTAAATTAAACATGTGGTATGACATTCAAAAGATGTTTTCATATAATGCAAGGTTTTTTTTCATTTTGAAGCTTTTTAATCAAAACTTAGGTAGTTATTAGGCACCCACAAAATTATAGAACTCATAAATAGGTAGTTTTCAAAGCTTTTACTTGGGAGTCCCAATAATTTTTAAAGCCACTTTGATGTAGGGCTTTTTTTATTGCTAATCACAAAATATATTATAAAGAGGATAATGATGTTTAAACCATGTGAATTAATGAATTTGAGTTGTTCGTGAATAAGTCCTAACTAACATTACTTGGCTTCAACTTGTGTGAACCGACTTGTTGTTTGGTTTGTGCAAGTTAACTTATTAAAAAATCTATTTAATGACATTATTTTTTGATGACCTTTTGTTATTCATACCCCTTAATAATTTGTCTTGTATTACCTTGTCTAATGATCCAAATTTTCATGATTGATTCAAACGTATAGAGATTTGATATCATTGTTTAAATCATTTAGTTGAGGTTGAATTATTGTTTTTTTGTTTATATTTTTATTGACAATCTATGTTTGCATATATACATCTTCACTTTTACCTAAGTTTTAACATTTTTATTGTCGACATGTACTTGGATTCATAGCACTTTTGATTTAATAGAAGGAAGAAAAAACTAATATATTCAATTTCAATTCCCAGCAAAGGGGACAATTAAATAATGTGTTAACTTTAATGAAATTGAATATAATCATGTCTAGAGAAGTGTGATGGTTCACCTAAAACTTATATAAATGAATCTTTTACCTTGTGACAATAATCATAAAAACAATAAAATTACAAGTTTTAAAATCTTTTCTTTTTATTTTCCGCTCTTAGCATTTTCTAGAAAGACCAGATGTCGAAACATTCCCAAAATAGATAGTTACAATTGGATATCACCTTCTTTTGCGAATGCTCCCACCTTGGGACCTTGCCTTATTAGTAAGTGTAAATAAATGTAGATCACAAGGCTTAGGAGGGACCTTATGCCTATTATTTAGGAGTAGGAATTAGGACCTTATGATTATGATGTGTATGTGTAGTTAGTCCTAGGCCTAAATAGTAGGAATAAAACCCTCCTCTTTCAAGGAAGGATATTCATGGAAATAAGGTGCTTTTCAAATACCCTAGGCAATTTCCAAATGGTTTGCATGAAAAAGCTTGGATTATGTGACCTTATTTAAAAGGCCATGTTATAGTTTTAATATTTTGGACATTCAAGATGCATGGATACACTTTCATTATTTTGTCTTCATAATTGCTTCATGTTGCACTCTTATGTTTTTTTGGCATATGACAATCTTGTAGTCTCCCTTAAAGCAAGTCTTATAATGGAATGACAAACTTGAATAAATTTGATGAAGTTTGTAAACCACTCCAAAGTTTTTATAAATTGAACACTATGGTGCATTTATTTTCTTTATTTAGTCCACCACACTTATGTGAATTTTATGCAAATTTAGTAATTGGGATACCCATTTGTGTGATGTCGTTTGGACTAATGTGGGTCAATTACTACTTTTTTTTAAAAACCATATAGGGTAGGTTTTTTTATAATTTTTTTTGGCACCACCTAATATATCAAAATTTCAAGCCACTTGTTATCAAATTTCTTATCAACCAATACAATCACAATTACAAATTAACATTTTTCAAGGGCCAATCCCCACCTATTATGCAGAATGGTTTGTTATCAAATATACACCTTGGGAACCATTTAATATACCACCCACATGGGTTCTAGGATTTAAATAATTTAAGGAAAAAGATGTTAAAGAATTTATTTCTATTAATACTTTGTTGATATTTTGAGTAGTCATAAAAAATAATTATAGAAAACATTATCAAAAGTAGTTCCAAAAGAAATGAAAATACCCACCAAAAATAGTTAGAAGACTATGGGAAATATTTATGAAAATAGTTGGAGACTACCAAAAATGATTATTGGACTTTATTTTATTAATGATTTCAAAAGTCAAATCAACTCCAATTGAGGAGCATGATATGGTGTTGGGAAGCTCTTTTTAAGAGTTACAAAATGGACTCTTTAAATGTTAAATGTAGAGTTTTTTTTTGAAGAAATTATGAATTCCCAAAAATTTTATATTGAAATTTGTTTTGTATGTTGACACCGACATAGTAGGATGGCTTTGCCACTTCAATTGGGGCATGAACCTCATAACTTGGTTATAAGCATTAGTTTAGTAACACTAGATGTAAATTATAGTTATGAATTGCCCCTTGAAGAAGTTAAATTAATTCTTAAATAATAAAAGTGGGGGGGGGGGGGGTTTTTTTCCCTTTTAAAAAAATTTTTTTTTTTTTTTTTTTTTGGGTTTTTTAAAAAAATACCCAATTTTTTGTATTTTTTTGAG